>OASZ01000909.1_pt1 | contig 15653 bp, 13 predicted proteins | sample 1501241 | NCBI WGS metagenome assembly OASZ01 (sample SAMEA2579926, study PRJEB22360) | human gut metagenome | biome: human gut; feature: human-associated habitat; material: faeces | place: Denmark | collected 2008/2010 | reverse complement strand
ATCCCGCATAAAATCAAGGTATATTAGAATGTAGAATTTACTTTTTCATTCAAGCCATCTAAAGTTGCCATCAACAGTCAAGAGAAAACCTATATTTGATAGTGTAAACTTATTGTAGGAAATTAATAGACAGAGTAATAATTCGCAATAAAAACCATCCCGACTATGTACATTATTCATATAGCTGGGATGGTTTTATGTATGGGTAAGGAATTTTATGTTATATAAATTTTAGAGTTCTTTTATGTGGAGATTATTATCTTTCCGGTTATTTTCGATGTCGAGTAGACGCACCCCTTGCGGTCGTACGCCCCTCACAGAATCCGGACTTGCGGCTTTCCCGCATCCGGCTCTTTGCGAAACGAATCGTTCACATTTATCAATTATATACACTGACATATATTCGGGGTCTTACCAGTGGATAGCTGTTATCTATCATATTCAGAAATTCTACCCAGTTGTAGCTTTTCTTTTGACTCCTCCGATTTAGACAGTAGAATAAACTTTTCATTACGTGGTATCGAAATGCTGTTATTCTTTCTGTATTGTCTGTGATTCCATAGTAATGGTAATAACCAGTCAGTATCTGATTGAGTTTAGCAGTAATCTCTTTCAGTTTCCATGTTTTCATGTGTCCCATCAGTTGATTTATTTCTCTACATTTCTTCGCAAACTTCTTCTTACTGGTTTTCCTCTTCACTCTGAATCTACCATTCTTGCTTTTGGAACAGTAGTGTGTAAAACCTAGGAAAGTAAAGGTACCTGGCTTCGTTCCACTTTTACTGCATCTTTCCTTTGCGTATCGTCCGAACTCTATCAGCCTGCTCTTTTCTTCTTCAAGGCTTAATCCAAAGTGTCCCATTCTATGTTTTAAGTGTTCATAGAACCATACTGCATCTGATTTGTATTGGAATGTCACCACAAAGTAGGTAGACCCAAGGAACCTCCCCTTGAGTCCCCATCAGAACCGTACGTGAGCCTCTCGACTCATACGGCTCCCTCTCCAACAGATGGTAATATTCCAAATTTCCAGTGTGCAAACAAGTTTCTGTCTCTTCTGGCTACTGCACCAAGCCAGTGCTCGGCTCTGCTTCTCGTGTTTTTCTTTTTATAACTTCGTCGTACCCATTTAATCAGACATTGATTGATATAACGCAACACCTCATAAAATTCTGACTTATAATAGTGTGTGTAGTAGTTAATCCATCCTTGCACTACTTTGTTTATCATGTTCCCAATATCTTTTAATGAGAGATCCGCCTTTAACTGTATCTTCCATCCTCTGATCTTCTGTTTCATAGCAGTTTTGGCTTTTTCACTGACCGCAGGCGTAAAGCCTACAAAGAACTTTCCTTCTTTATTCTTATTTAGCCTTGGTCTGAACGTATATCCCAGAAAAGTGAATTGAGTACAACTATAGTTTCGTGACCTTCGGTCATCCTTGCAGTAGACAATACGTGTCTTTTCTTTATTCAGTTCCAATCCAAACTGCTGAAAACGTTCTTCCAGTTTCTGCTTTATAAATACAGCCTGCTTGTACGATTGGCAGTGCAGTACTCCATCATCAGCATATCTTTCCCACCAGATGTTCGGATATGCTTTTGTCATAAAGTCATCAAATACATAGTGAAGAAATAGATTTGCAAGCACAGGACTGATAACTCCACCCTGAGGTGTTCCTGACCTGCGTTCAGCAACCGAGCCATCACTCATGATGAACGGCACTGTAAGCCAGCGTTTTATATAAAGTATCAGCCATTTTATTTGCGTATGTTTCTCAACCATGTACATCAGATATCCATGTTTGATGTTATCAAAGAGCCCTTTGATATCTAATTCCAATACCCAGTCTCTTTTAAAACATCTTTCCCTTGCTTGTCCTACTGCCTGAATTGCAGATTTGTTCGGACGGTATCCATATGAGTCATTGTAAAACATTGGTTCAACCAGCGGTTCAAAGTACATCTTCGCAACCATTTGTGCGATTCTGTCTTCTACTGTTGGAATTCCCAAAATTCTGATTCCACCATTTTTCTTGGGTATTGCTACTGCCCTTACAGGCTTCGGGAAATAACTTCCTGATGCCATCCGGTTCCATAGTTTATACAGGTTGTTATTAAGATGCTCCTCAAACTCTTTTATGGTTTGTTCATCTGCCCCGTAACTTCCTGCGTTTTCCTTTACCGCCTGAAAAGCTGCAATTACAGCCTTCTTTGAAATATCAAACTGTTTTGCTTCGCTCATAAGCTCCTCCTTATTCCTAAGTTGACTTATTTACTCTGCTTGGATACTGTGGCTTCTTCGCTCTGTTTTCTTTTCAGAAACCCTCTTCACTACTACAAGCCACTCTGCCCCTATGACTGTATCAGTACTCTGTACCTTGCGGTTCGTCCACTTGGCACTCTCCCTTAACACCAGCCCGTAGGTTCCCACGTTCCATATGAATGCCTGAACAGTGTTCATGCCACCTTTACGCCGTCCACCGCATAACCAGTAAATAGGCTCCCGTTATGCTTATCCCAGGTTAACGACTGACCCCCTGGTTTTGATGGAGTCTCTACGCTTTCGACGTTTTCGTAAGTGGTTCACAGCTTCGTTCATCTCCACTGTCCACACCTGACTGTTTTGTACAGCCTTTTCTCTGACGCTCAGTACCATAGCTTTTGACTACAGCACCTCAGAGTGATTTGAAACCTCCACCTATATAGCGGTTCCGATGGGCCTGCCATCATCATTCACACAGCATGGCTATACTTGTTTGACATCATGTCACAAGTTTCCGCCTTCGTGGCGCACAATCATCAGCATAGACCACCAGACCTGCATATCCCTTTAACATCGGCGTTACCACCTCTCTGAACCACCATATCAGCACATAGTGCATATAGATACAGGAAATTATCGGAGAGCAGACGGAACCTTGTCCACTTCCTTCCTCTGTTGCTTCAAATTCATAGTTATTCATAATTCCTGCTTTCAGCATTCGTCTGACAAGGCGGATGATATTCGGGTCTTTAATCCTTGATTCTATAAAACGCACAATCCATTCATGGTCAAGATGTTGGAAGAATCCTTTTATATCCGCATCCAGAACATAATTCGTCGGTTTCCTTTCCAGCATTATGTTTAGTTTGCGGATTGCTTTATGGCAGCCCCTGTTGGGTCTGAATCCCATCATCTCATCATAAAACATTGGCTCGAATACTGCTTCCAGTATCCTGCGCAGTGCTTCCTGTACCAGCTTGTCTTCATAACAGTAGATACTAAGTGGCCGCATCTTCCCATTGTCCTTTGGTATTTCTACCAGTCTTGCTGGTTTAGGCTTATAGGATTTCTTCTTCAGACTTTCTATAAGGGCTTCTAGATTTTCTTCCAGATTTCTTCCGTATTCTTCTTTGGTAACTCCATCTATTCCTACGGCTTTCGTTCCATCCATCTGGACATGACAGTTCTCAAGCATCTCCTTATTGATAAGATGCCCCAGTGATGTAAAGACCATATCTGGGTTTTCTTTTGATAATTGTGATATTCTCGCCAATTTCGTTTCCATTAGTTCCCCTATCTCTGTGTATAGCTAATGTTTCCTCTTTGATATAGTTTCGCAGGCCAGAACTGCGAGGCACAGTTCTCTCTCGACTTCCCTCCAGTATTTATTTTGTTCATACCTTCACCGGTACTGTTCGGGCCTCCGACTACCTGCACTTCGTTTGTCTTTCTTCTTTTGGTTGGCGGACATACTTTTCATTTACACACTCTGAAAAGAAAATGCAGGTCCTCTCCAGTTGACATATAGTCCCTGTCTGACATGAATAGTTTCAACAACACCGCAGAGGCATGCAAAATCTCACCATAACGATAAGTGCATATATTGTCTTCCACCCTGACCACGGTGTCGACCCTCTGATACTTTGGGATTTCGGTGCTCCATAGCTATCCCTGCTATCTTGCTGTCTACGCTTAGCCTGCACGTTACCGTAACAGACTCAAGACTCGCTTCAAATGCTGTGGTTAACAGCTTATTTGATGGGGCTTCCACCCACCGGACTATATACCCTTTGCTGGACGCACGGTCAGACCCCAATGTTGTGTCCAGATTACGTGCATATGTTGGTTGAAATTCCACCAAGCATAAGCGTATCGTATTTTGTCGGATATCTAAAAGGTAAGAGTACATTAATGATATTCGAAAGCCATGCAAATTTGAAGTACAAATACGGAAACAGACATTTCTGGTGCAGGGGATATTATGTAGATGCGATGGAAAAAATGCGAAGAAAATACAGGAATATATAGCAAATCAGTTACAGAGTGATTTGGAATATGATCAAATGACACTGAAAGAGTATATTGATCCGTTCACGGGTGAGCTAGTAAAACGTAACAAATAAAGATAAGCCCGAAAGGGCTTAGTGAGTAAATGATGTTGCGGTTGGCGAATCTATTTCGATGAGTCTTTAGACTCCAGTGCCGGTAACAGACCCTTATAGGGTCAAAGCAAACCACCGGCTAAGCCGGTGGTTGTGATTTAGGGACTTATTTCACAGACCCTTTCTTTTTAGGAATCTGTGAGTATGTAAATAAATTGTTTATTAACGATACCTGAAAGTTATCGATATGTGTGACTCTTAATAAATTATTTCTTTACATAGATTTCGATTTTTTTAGTTCTGACAGAGCAGGAACCTGTTGTTACCATTTTGTATCCTGCTGGTACCGGAACTTCACTGGCTTTAATAGATGTAGCTTTTTTATCGACAACGATTTTTCCAGTAGTAACAATTCTGTTTGTTTTTGCTAATCTATAAACAACTTTAATTGTTTTTCCTAATTTTTTAACCTCAACAGTTACTGTATTATTTTCGGAAATTTTTAATTTGGAATCAGTTGTTGCAATCCGATATCCGGCTGGTGCTGTGATTCTGCTCTTATCAACATATTGGGCAGTAGCTACTACAGAAAGTTTTTTACTGCTGACAACATTACCAGATTCTTTAAAAATAACAGTTACAGATTTCTTATTCTGGTCTACAGTAATATAAACTTTGTTATTTTGGGAAATTTTAATGTCACCAACGATGCCAATTGTATATCCATCTGGTGCTGTTAATTTGCCAGTGTTAATATAAGTAGCATCTTTATCAACAGTCATAGGAGCTGTTTTGATGACATTTCCTTTTCTATCCTGATATACAACAGTAATTCCTTTTGTTGTAACTGCTTTACGAACTTCTGCGTATACATAGCCATCTCTGATTGGGAGATCACCAACTTCAACAAGTTCATAACCTTTCGGAACAGTAAGTTTGCTGGTATTTACAGAAGTAGCATCTTTAGCAACTTCAAGTGCAGGCTCAGCGATCTGTTTCTTTTCGTCTGGGCAGTAGAAGTTAATTTTTACAGTTTTAGTAGTAGCAGCTTTACGAACTTCTGCGTATACATAGCCATCTCTGATTGGGAGATCACCAACTTCAACAAGTTCATAACCTTTCGGAACAGTAAGTTTGCTGGTATTTACAGAAGTAGCATCTTTAGCAACTTCAAGTGCAGGCTCAGCGATCTGTTTCTTTTCGTCTGGACAGTAGAAGTTAATTTTTACAGTTTTAGTAGGTGCTTCAGTAGCACTGCCAACATCAACAGAATCAAATGCTTCTGGTGCGGCATCAGTTCCGTCAGAGAATACGCTGACGTCAGAAGCTGCTACAGGTACAACGCTGGTCCCTGCTACGCAGGCAGCGAGCATTAAAGCCATGATTTTTTTTCTACGTTCTTTTAATCCCATACTCTTTTTCTCCTTTATTATCTGAAAAACGTATTTCTTTTGCATTGCAAGAATGGGGCATAATCATGAATTATGCCCCGTCTTGCCTGTTGGAATCTTATATAAAATTACCCAAATGGATTATTTTACAGTGATCTTTTTAAGATTGGACCATGGGCTGAATACTTTCTTGCCGTTTTCGGAAGTTCTGTTGAATGCATGCATTCCTACTGTCCAGCTTCCTTTTGGTACATTCTTAAATGTAGCTGTTACTGTACCTTCTTTGAGGTTCAGGATCTTGTGATCGCCATAGTGATATGGACGAGTCTCGCCGTTTTCTTTCTTGGAAGATGTTCCAAGTACTACGTCGTATCCTGTTGCATTAGCAGCTGCTTTATATGTTACTTTTACAGTTGTTCCGCTTACTTTTACGCTTGTGATGATCGGAGCATCCGGTGTGATTGCAGATACAACGAATGGATATGCATTTGACCAGTCGCTGAATACTTTCTTACCGTTTTCGTCACGTTTCCAAGCGTGGCAGTATGCATAGTATGTTCCCTGCTGTACATACTTAAAGTTAGTGGATGTGCTGACCTGATTCTTGCTGATGGAATCATAGTCTTTATTTGTAATGCAGTCACGGTCTGTAGAGATTACATAGTCATAACCTGCAGCGCCATCAGCATCACCGGAAAGAACAACTGTTGCTTTATTTCCAGTAACATTTACTTTAGTAATCATCGGAGCATCCGGTTTTTCATCTTCTGCTTTTCCGTCTGCAACTACTGTCTTGGATCCTGTATAGTTTTTGGATGTGCTGTTTGCTTTTACTGTATATGTTCCGTCAGCGTTCTTTTCAGAAGTATATTCTGTAGACGGAACTGGGAGATATCCGTTTAATACAGTTGTAACGCCATCTTTTACAGTTACAGTACAATCACTGATGTTCTTCTTATCAACGCCCCATGTTAAGTTTGCTCTGGAGTAAGCTGTGCTGTCAACATCGTCTGTATCGAATGTTGCAACGCCAGATTCTGTGTATCCGTTGATACCTTTGATTTCTACTCCATAAATATCACCAACAGTTACATCGATAGGAGTTACAGTGTTGCCATTTTTGTCGATTAATCTAAGAGTATAATCTTTGCCTTCAACTAATGTGCTTCCACCAATCTGAATCAGTACTTCTGGTTTAACTGGAAGGCCGCCTGCATATGTAGCGTTCTTAACACTTACATTCTTAGCAACGAATTTAACAGATTTGATTGTGAATGGGATATAAGCAACAACACCGTTGATAATTGTTCCATCAGAAGTAACAATTGTCTTAGTTCCTGCAAATCCTGTTCCTTCTTTAGCTACTGCATAGATATAACCAATGTTTTCTTTTCCAGCAGTTACTTTCTTACCTGTGATATTGTCTGCATATTTGATTTCGAAATCGCTTTCTTTTGCAGTTGTCTTTACGCCATCATTTGTAACTTTTCTGATGTTGCTTAATAATGCCTTTGCAAAAGTATGCTCATTTCCGTCAAATGTGAATGCAACCTGGCTGTTATGAACTACACCATTTACATTTCCATCAGCATCTTTATCTACGTCTGCTTTATAAGCATCTGTTACATCAAATCCTTTGCTGTCATAAACATTAAGAGTAGCTTCTACTTTTTCTTTTACGATATTGAAGCTTGCTGTGATGTTAGAACCTGTGAAGTTCTTGTTTCCATCTAATGGTTTCAGAACAACTGTTCCGGTTCCAGCTTCAACATTTTCGCCATAAGAAACAATCTCAAACTGGTTGGACACATCGTTTCCATTTAATGTTGCTGTAAATTTACGAGGTCTTACCTGTTTTCCAGTATAATCCTGATCAGCGATGGATACTTTTACATCTGCTGTGTTTGCAGCTGTGATTGTAAATGTTCCAGTTGCTTTTCCTGAATAGAAGTAGTTGCATCCCTGTACAGTGATTGTTCCAGTACCAACATTTACAGCATTGCTGATGCTTACTTCCTCATATTCAGCATCTTTATCGTTAACTTCACCCTTCTTGTAAAGAGCAATAGCACCGTCAAGCACTGCATAAGTAGGCTGGATCTTTCCACCTGTGTAAGTATAAGTAGAAGGTGTTGCAACAACCATAGCGTCTGTTAATTTCTTAGGTACGATTTCTGTCTTACCGCTTGCTGTAACAGTTCTTGTTTTGCCGTTTGTTGTTTTTAAAATATAGTTTGTGTTTGTAACAGTAACTTTTGTAATGATGTTGTTAAACAAGTCATTACCGAAAGCTTTTTCATATTCATATTTAACTGTGAAATCGCTGTCTGTGAGAGTTTTTTCTACTTTTTTTCCTGTTTCGTCTTTTGCTACAACTGTTACAGGAAGTTTATATTCGCCTGCTTCTGTAAGTGCTTTATTAATAGAAACATCATCCGGTACAGTTACATAATCAGCTTCAACTACCAGTGGTTTGATTAAGAACGGAATAGATGCTGTCTGATCTTTGTATGTTCCGCTTGTAATCTTGATGTTAACGTAAGCATTTGCTACTGGATTGTAATTTCCGTCATATACAGTTGTTGCATTTACGTTGTTTGTATATCCTGTGATTTCGTATCCGTCTGTTCCAAGATCTTCTGTTTTGGGTTTACCCTGTGCGTTGAAATACTGAATAACCAGTTCTCCTAAATCGCTCTTGGAAGGTTTGATCTCATCGCCTGTATAATCTATTGTATACTGTGTTTTTGCAGATACAGCATTTAATGCAGCTGCAGTAGCAACAACAGTGAATGTCTGCTCACCTGTGCAGTTTCCACCGTCTTTTGCACGTACTGTAACAGTATATGTACTTCCGTTTTTAAACTGTTTAGCGTCTGTACCATCAGCATTTTTTACAATAAGTGTATATTCTTTGCTGGAGTTTTTAATTGCAGAAAGGTCTGAGCCTTCTACACCTGTAAATGTCAGATAATCAGCTAATTTGCTTACAGCAATATCTGTTGGAATCTGTCCACTTAAAGTGTTAACAGTAATCTTTGTTCCTGCTGTAGAGAGGTCACGTTTTGCAACGTTAACAGTCTCATCTGTTGTGTAATATTCATCTGCATCTGTAAAATTCTTTAATTTTGTTTTGTCAACATATACAACAACGGGGTAATCACCTACTTTTGTATATTCAACCTGAGCAGTTGTAACTGCAGCAGATAAATCAGCACCGCTTAATTTTCCATCAGCGCCTTTATTACTGGAAGCAGATTCTTTTAATGTAATGTTATCTTTGGAAATCTTAATAGCCTTACCTGTATACTGATAGGACTGTCCTTTTGTTGCTGTTGCAAGGATATCTCCTTTTGCATATGCTTTTGCTGTAACCTTACCGATTACAAGTTCAGCACTGCCTGTGTAAGCAGAGTCTTCTTTTGCTGTTACAGTAAGTTTGAATTCTTCTTTATTATTAGTTGCATTAGTTACAGATGTTTCATAAGCATCAGCAGCTACATTTGCATTTTCAGAATCCAGAACAGTAAGTGCAACGCCGTCAGCTTCAGTAATAGTCTGAGCAAAACCGTTGTATGCTTTTGTTGTGGTTGCAGGTGTAGCAGTCACAGAATTTAAAGATCTCTTTTCTACAGCTACAGAAATACCTGTGTTAATGTCATAAAGAGTTTGCTGATTGCTGTCTACATCGTAAACATAAAGAGTTAATGTTTTTCCAGCCATGTCAGCTGTTGTATTCAAACTCATATCAACTGCATCGTCTACTTTTCCGTTAGAAGATGCATATGCAATACCTTTTTCGTCAACCCAACGATACTGCCATCCACCTTCTACTTCTGATCCGTCAGTTTTAGTTACAGTACCACTGATAACAGATGCTCCTCCCCAAACAACTTTTTTGCTGTCTGCAGATAAGTTAAGAGTAATATCAGCTTCATTTACCATTACAGATGCTGGAGCTGCGTCTTCTGTATCGTCAACAACAGGAGCTTCTGCAGCGAACGCATCTGCTTCAGTAGCTACGGAAGCGTCAGTACCATCGCTGAACTCAGCAGCCCAAACCGGCACGTTAGAGGTTGCCAGCATTGCAACGACGAGAGACATACTTAAGGTTTTCTTAGCCATGCCTTTCTTCGTATTCTTAATCTTTGTCATGATTATAGTTCCCCTTTGGGTGGTGGACAGGTTGATTTTGTATAGGGATTTGGTGTGAGGAATGATGATTATTTGTTAAAGTATATGCGTTATATGATTTATAACTAATTTTTTATAGATTTTTATATGAAAATACATAATTATATTCAAAAAGGTCTGTATTTAATGCGCAAAAAAGCTTTCAATCATATCCGAAAAGATGCGATTGAAAGCTTTTTTCACATTATGTAATAAACTTGCTACTTGTTGAGTATAGTTTCATACAGAATTATAAAGGTATCATTTAGAACTTTAGGCTGTAAAAGTCATTCCCATAGATTTTGCAATCTCTTCCAGCTTATCTGTGGCAAAACCAGTATATTTTTTAATTTTGTCAATTGGTTCTTTATCTTCAAGCATCATTTTTGCAAGGGACAGATTTTTCTGTTTTACACCTTGTTCCACGCCCTGTTCGATGCCCTGTTCAATACCCTGTTCAACAAGTGCTTTTCCAAGATTACACATATCCTGCACCTCGCTTTCAAATTCTTCTGTCATGGCAATGCCGAAATCATCCTGAAGACGGGCTTTCTTCGTTTCCGGGGATATGGAAAGAGAAAAGAGTGTGTTCAGCAGATCAAGGATCTCCAGATCACTTTCTTTATCAGCATCACCCAGGTTTACGATCACAACTTCCATAAGGTCATAGCTGTCCGGACTTTCATAAGGTTTCCCCAATACCGTATCTTGTACTGTGTAATAGCGGAAAATCCCGTTCCTGCGTTTTTTTGCCGGATCCGGACAGATCCAGATGCTGTAGACTTTCTGGAGTTTTTCATAGTGTTCTCCAGTAAAGACAGTCCCATACTGTTCAGATATCATTCTTGCGCAGTAATAGAAACCTCTTGTAACTAACGGATATCCCGGTGTGTCATTCAACTGGATCTCCAGATTGATGATCAGCTGCACCGGTTCTGAATTGTCCGGAATGTATGCCCTGAAACGGATGTCATAATATACCGTCTGTTCCCTGATTGCATTTGCCTCGGAATTAAGGCTGTCTATCCGTTCGTTTCCATCCAGTGTTCCGGTGTAGTCAGGCTGCTCCTGATGTACTGCGCGGCTGGAAACTTCGATGTTGCCATTTAAGCAGTTTTCACAGATAAACTTAACACTGTATTGGGAAAATTCTTTTGTACAGGATTTGAGGATCCAGGCAGCAACTGCCTTATAGGTTAATAGTTTCTTGGCACATTCGTCATATCTTGCACGTTCTGCGGCAAGGTCTATAGTCTGTGCCAGATCTGTCTGATGTACTATGGATGTCACCTCCCTGTCACATATTTTGTATTTATATTTTATCAGAGCTGTTGTTTGTTTACCAGAGAAACTTTTCGACAATCATAGAATAAATTTTGACAAAAAAGAACTCCTATCGTAATGATGATAGGAGTCCTATTTGGGAATTTCTGTTCTTCTTGCTTTATAAAAATTTCTGTATCATTTTATGTAAAGATTACTTTCTTCCCGGATTTTTTCGATGATCTGACCCCAGTAGCTATGGGATCCTATTACCAGTGCAGCAATCCGGACAGCAATGAAAAAAACTGGACCGGTCATATCCGTCCATTAAACATAAACAGAAATGAGTTTGAGGTGACCGCTCGTGGGAGCACTTTCCATCTGCTGGTAGGAAAACATGCATATGGAAAGTATCTGTGTATTCCCAACTGGGGGATCGGCACAGAAATATCGTCTCTGTCGGACTGCTTCTGGAACAGGGAACGCCTTGAACAGGACTATCCGGAGCTGTCAAAGGTGGACATCATCAGTATTGTAAAAGCACTTGAAGCACTCAGCTCATATGTAACATTGTAAATGAAACAGATAATCCGGCAGGAAATCTGCCGGATTGCACAAAATGCCAATGACACAAAACATAGCAGATTATGACATGGGAGCAAATCTGACTAGTGACAAACTAAGAAATCAGCAACAGGAACATTTTGGGATAATCTTACCAATTTACCTTTGTGAAAAATAGCAAATCTATCCGTATTATCATAAAAAACTGCCAGATCACATTCTTGCAGCAAATACTGCAAATTTGCAAAGGATTCTATATATCTTTTTTCAATATCTGAAGCAGGAATTCCATGTCCACCATTTTGAACTCTTTCTTCCACTCTTTGTTTTGCAGTTTCAGCAGAATCTACACTTATGAAAATGCTTTTAAATGACAAACATTAAGAACAATTTGTCGATTCTTTGCTGTGGCAGAAGCATCAGAATAATGTTATAATTCCTATAAACAAGAAATAACAGGAATCAGTTTGGAAGAAAGGTGGTTTTTATTTATGGGGTTATATTTGAATCCAGGAAATGAGGGATTTTTTGAGTCAGTTTCTTCCCAGATTTATGTAGATAAAACAGAACTCATTCAGTATACAAACCAGGTATTTCGAACTAAGCAGAAGTTTCTTTGTGTAAGTCGTCCAAGACGTTTTGGAAAGTCTATGGCTGCCGAAATGCTGGCAGCATATTATCAAAGAAACTGTGATTCACAAAAATTATTTGCCAATATGAGCATAGCAAAAGACCCTTCATTCCCAGTGCATTTAAACAGATATAATACAATTTTTTTGAACATGCAGGATTTTTTCAGTCGCACACATAATATTGACAGGATGTGTGAGCTTTTCAGCAAATATGTTCTTCGTGATCTTCTGAGAGAGTATCCTGATCTTGATTATCTGGATCAGACAGATCTGATTGACGTGCTGCAGGAAATTTATAGAGAGTACAAAATTCCATTTGTTTTTATTATTGATGAATGGGACTGTATTTTCAGAGAAAATAAAAATGATATGGAGGCTCAGAAAAAATATCTGGATTTTCTCAGAAACCTGTTGAAAGACAGAAACTATGTCGGGCTTACTTATATGACAGGAATTCTTCCAATCAAAAAGTACGGTTCTCATTCTGCATTAAATATGTTTGACGAATTTTCCATGACCAATCCAGGAGCGCTTGCTGAGTATGTTGGTTTCACGGAGAATGAAGTGAAAGTGTTATGCAAACAATTTGATATGAGTTTTCAGGATACAAAGTGTTGGTACGACGGATATTTTTTTGAAAAAATCGGACATGTTTATAATCCCCGTTCTGTTGTAAGTGCCATGCTGAGCCATTCTTTTGATAATTACTGGAACAAAACAGAAACATTCGAGGCTCTGCGAGACTATATTGTTATGAATTATAAGGGCCTGAAAGAAGCTATTATCGAATTACTTGCCGGAAAAAGACTGGCAATAGATATTAGCTCGTTTAATAATGATATGACTACCTTTTCAAGCGCTGATGATGTATTAACGCTGTTTATCCATCTGGGATATCTCGGATATGATTTTTCCAGAAAGGAAGTGTTTATTCCAAACAGTGAGATCACAACGGAATTTATTACTTCCATACGAGATGCCGGATGGCAGGAAGTAATTACAGCAATAAGAAATTCTGAAGAGTTACTGCAGGCAACATGGAAACTGGAAAATAAAGTAGTTGCTGAGAAAATACAGGCGGCACATTTTGAAACTTCTATTTTAAAGTATAATGATGAGAATGCATTGGCTTGTGTACTTTCACTTGCATATTATAGTGCTCGTGCTTATTATACAGAAATCAGGGAGCTGCCGTCCGGAAAAGGTTTTGCAGATATTGTATACCTGCCCCGAAAAGAGCACCTGGACAGGCCGGCTATGATCATTGAATTGAAATGGGATAAAAGTGCTGACAGTGCAATCCGGCAGATAAAAGAACGCAATTATCCCCTGGCATTGAGTGGTTACTGTGGAAATTTATTAATGGTAGGAATTAATTATGACACGAAAACAAAAATACATGAATGTATTATCGAAAAATTGGATATGTAAATTGTAAAAAGAAAAGCTCCGGTCGCAATGACCGGAGCCTTCTTTTTTAGGAATCTGTAGTAATTACCCAAATGGATTATTTCACTTTAACTATTTCAAGATTGGACCATGGGCTGAATACTTTCCTGTTATCAATGGATGTTCTGTTGAATGCATGCATTCCAACTATCCTAACACACAGGGATTACCAGTTGCAAATAAAATTTTTAATTGAACTTATTTAAGTAATATGATATAAATAAGTTTGAGGTGATGAATATGGAATATAATTTTTCAGAGGATCTGAAGTCTATACGAGAGATTCTGGGATTTTCTCAAAGTGAACTTGCAGAAAAAATCGGAGTAGAGCAGGTGACGATCTCAAGAACCGAGCTGAAAAAAACAGAACCATCGGCAAGGCTTTTGGAAGCAGTATATTCGTTTGCATTTGATAAAAACATAAAGATAAACAAATTAAAGGAAATGTTCTGGAGAGATGATTTAGGTGCAAATGAAAAATTGCTTTTTCATGGCGCTAAAACTGAAATTGACGGAGAGATTGATATTCATAAGGGAAGAAAAAATAATGATTTTGGGCAGGGATTTTATACAGGAGAAAGTTATGAGCAGGCAATATCATTTGTTTCAGGGTTTGGTAATTCTTCCGTATATTATATCAGATTTGATGACAGAGATCTGAAATGCAAGAGATATGAAGTAAATCAGGAATGGATGATGACGATTGCTTACTATAGGGGAACATTGGATGAGTATAAGGATCATCCGGCAGTAAAGGCACTTATAGAACAGTCACGGAACTGTGATTACATAATTGCTCCAATTGCAGATAACCGTATGTTTCAAATCATTAATTCATTTATCGCCGGAGACCTTACAGATGAACAGTGTAAACATTGTCTTGCTGCCACAAATCTTGGGATGCAGTATATTTTTCTGACTGAAAAGGCTGTATCCCAGATAAAATTAACAGAACGATGCTATATATCAAATAATGAAAGGGAATACTATAAAAATATAAGACTTGAAGAGTCAAAACTGGGTGATGACAAAGTTAAATTAGCTAAAAGGCAATATAGAGGGCAGGGAAGATATATTGATGAGATTCTGTCATAAAGGGGTGACCAATATATGAAAAGGATGAATAAGGATGGAGTGCTTTTATGTGAACTTCAGGCAACAGCATTTGAAAAGTCAATTGATAAAATGGAGTCAAGTTCAGAGATTTTTATCAGGCGATTTATGAGGAGTCGAATAGCTAAAAGGCTTGATGATGGATCAGTACTGGAAAGTAATATCCAGGCAGAGGATATCCTGCAGCTGGTTAATGAAGAATATGGGTTTTCTAATTATGGTTCTGTGAAATATACCCGTAACGAAATGTATTGGATTGGATATATTTACAGGTATTTTGTAATAACCTACGAATTAACTTCCATGCAAGTCTATAAGATCGTAAAGCCAAAGGAACTGAAAGGGCTGTTTTTGCCATATCATACAATGGATCCATCTCAGGCTATTGAGCGAATATTGGAAGCAAAAGGCCTGTTTACAGATGAAAAAATGGAATTGGAACGTCAGTATGAAATATTCAAAAGAATACGAAATAAAAAAATATAAGGGGCTGTCCTGAAATTCACCAATGTTAAGATTTTCACCGTATGATAAAGTAAAGTTTTTAGCAATATCAATTTCATTTCCGTTTAATGTAGCATAAATTTCATCAGCTGGTACTTCCAGTGAATATCCTCTTCCTGTCGGAATCAGCGAAGAGGAATACCTGGTCAACATCCTTAAGGGAAAAGAAAAAATGTCAAGATCAGAAATTGAGAAAG
>OASZ01000904.1_pt1 | contig 15801 bp, 19 predicted proteins | sample 1501241 | NCBI WGS metagenome assembly OASZ01 (sample SAMEA2579926, study PRJEB22360) | human gut metagenome | biome: human gut; feature: human-associated habitat; material: faeces | place: Denmark | collected 2008/2010 | reverse complement strand
TTGTATCCGAAGGTTCAGGCAAAAATGCTGCGATCGAGGGGTACCGGATCGGAGGTAAGACAGCAACTTCCCAGACACTTCCACGAAGCGCAAACCGTTATATTTCTTCGTTTCTCGGTTTTGCACCAGCCGATGATCCCAAGATACTGGCACTTTGCATTATCCATGATCCGCAGGGAATCTATTATGGAGGCACGATCGCGGCACCGGTCGTCCGGAGCATTTTTGAAAATGTACTTCCATATCTTGGAATCGAACGGCAAAAAACAGTGGAAATCACAGACAGTCCGGCACGTGAGGGTTGATAAATCTACGTAAAAGCCGTATAATCAAACGTGATAAAAAACGAAAGAATGATAAGAGGTGTGAGGATGAATATTCAAGTTGTATTCCCGGTACTGATCTCATTTGCAATCAGTGTGATTCTGGGACCGATCGTCATCCCGTTTCTGAGAAGACTCAAGATGGGACAGACAGAGCGAGTAGAAGGTGTACAGTCACATTTGAAGAAGGCGGGTACTCCGACCATGGGAGGTGTGATCTTCCTGATTGCAGCCGTAGTGACGACCCTGTTTTATGCAAAGGATTATCCGAACGTGATTCCGGTACTGTTTCTGACACTGGGATTTGGTATCATCGGTTTTCTGGATGATTATCTTAAGGTAGTCCTGAGACGTTCTGATGGTCTTCTGGCATGGCAGAAATTCGGTCTTCAGGTTGTTGTAACCGGAATCTTTGTATATTATATACTGAACTATACAAATGTGGATCTTGCGATGCGTATCCCGTTCTGGCCGAATCATTATCTGAATCTCGGCTGGCTGGCGATCCCGGTTCTTTTCTTTGCTGTGATCGGTACCGTAAACGGTGTAAACTTTACAGACGGACTGGACGGGCTGGAATCCAGCGTAACCGAATTTCTGTTGGGTATGGGAGGGGGTTGGGAGCCGGTGACAGGAGCGGTAGTCGGAGGACTGATGGGATTCCTTCTGTTCAATGTATATCCGGCAAGAGTTTTTATGGGGGATACAGGATCTCTGGCTTTGGGCGGATTTGTTGCGGGGGCTGCTTACATGATGCAGATGCCGCTGTTTATTCTGCTGATCGGACTGATCTATCTTGTAGAAGTGCTGTCTGTTATGATTCAGGTTACGTATTTTAAGGCAACTCACGGAAAACGTATCTTCAAGATGGCGCCGATCCATCATCATTTTGAATTGTGTGGATGGTCAGAGACAAGAATTGTTGCCGTATTTTCTGTGATCACTGCAGTTATGTGTCTGATCGCATTTCTGGCAATGTAAATGTCACAAGGAGGAATTATTATGAATTTACAGGGAAAAAAGGTGCTTGTATTCGGTTCCGGCAAAAGTGGGATCGGTGCAGCCGAGCTTCTCGGACAGGTTGGTGCAGAGCCGGTCATTTATGATGGAAATGCAGACCTCGACAAAGAAGCTGTAGTACATAAAGTAAAACACTGTAAAGGTATCAGCGTATATGCGGGAGAGCTTCCGGAAGAAGTAAGAAAAGCACTGGATCTGGTTGTATTAAGTCCCGGTGTACCGACTGATATCCCGATCGTAAAGAGCTTTTATGAGCAGGGGCTTCCGGTCTGGGGAGAAGTCGAGCTGGCTTATCGCACAGGTAAGGGAAGAGTGCTTGCAATTACCGGAACAAACGGTAAGACAACGACAACTGCACTGCTTGGTAAGATCATGAGAGATGCAGAAGATTCTGTTTTTGTTGTCGGAAATATCGGAACCCCATATACTTCCAAAGCACTGGAGATGCAGGATAATACTACGACAGTAGCGGAGATCAGCAGTTTTCAGCTTGAGACAATCGAAGAATTTGCACCGAAGGTCAGCGCAATCCTTAATATCACTGAAGACCATCTGAACAGACATCATACGATGGAAGAATATATCCGTGTAAAAGAACTGATCGTTAAGAACCAGACAGCGGATGATTTCTGTATTCTGAACTATGAAGATCCGGTCCTTCGTGAGTTTGGTCAGAATGTTACTCCGAAGGTTGTATATTTCTCAAGTGTACGCAAGCTTGAAGAGGGAATTTATCTGGATGGTGATCAGATCATCCTGAAAACTTCCGAAGAAGAGATTCCGCTGGTGCATACCGGAGAACTCAAACTTCTCGGACAGCACAATTTCGAAAACGTCATGGCTGCATCTGCAATGGCATATTACGCAGGCGTTCCGGTGGAGAGCATCCGTAAGAGCATCTGTGAATTTACTGCAGTGGAGCATCGTATCGAATATGTAACAGAGAAAAATGGCGTTGCATATTATAACGATTCCAATCAAAGGCATTCAGGCAATGAACCGTCCGACACTTCTGATCGGCGGTGGTTATGACAAAGGTTCCGGCTATGATGAATGGCTGAATGCGTTCGACGGCAAAGTACGTTATCTGGTACTGATCGGCCAGACACGCGACAAGATCAAAGAGGCAGCAGAGCGCCTCGGTGTATGTCCGTGCATCTTATGTGAAAACCTTGAAGAGGCAGTAAAGGTATGTGCAGAAAAGGCAAATCCGGGAGATGCCGTTCTTCTTTCACCGGCATGTGCAAGCTGGGGACAGTTTGACAACTATGAACAGCGCGGAGATATGTTTAAAGAATATGTCAGAAACCTGTAATCGCTGTGGCAAGGCAATAAATATTGATTTCATAAGACCAGATTCCGCTTGGAAATGAACGGGATCTGGTCTTTTGCATATAATAACAGCAAGAGTCCCTGAGGGAGTGGAATGTTTGGATGAAATTCACGTAATCGGGGGAAAATGTCTTCATGGAAATATAACCGTTCAGGGTTCTAAAAATACGGTGCTGCCGTTGATGGCGGGAGCGCTTCTTTATCGTGGCATCAATGTACTGAAAGCCTGTCCGCGAATTACGGATGTTTTTTATATGGAAGAAATTTTACGTGCGCTGGGGGCGGAAACATGGTGGGAAGACCATGATCTGTATCTGGACTGTACCCATGCAGACGGAAGTCATGTGCCGGAAATATACAGCGGCAGGATGCGCAGTTCAATCATTCTTCTGGGACCGATTCTTGCCAGAAATCATCAGGCGGAGATAGGCTATCCGGGCGGCTGTGTGATCGGGAAGCGACCGGTGGATCTTCATCTTTATGTATTAAGGCGTTTTGGGGCGGAAATAAAAGAAGAAGAGAAAAAAATAACGGTCTCCTGTAAAAAGCTTTGCGGAACGGAAATCGTTTTTCCGAAAAGGAGTGTCGGGGCAACAGAACAGGCGATTCTGTGTGCGACGCTTTCAAAAGGTACTACCACTCTTCGAAACTGTGCCAGAGAGCCGGAAATCGTATGGCTCTGCCGTTTTCTGAATGCAATGGGGGCAAAGATCGAAGGAGCAGGAGAGGATTGTATCTGCATCGAGGGAACAGAAAAACTTTGTGGTACGAAGATGCAGATTCCGGCGGACCGGATCGTGACCGGTACGTATCTCTGCGCAGCCGCCGCTACCAGAGGACACATCGTGATCGAGAATGCACCGGAGGGGGAACTGGATACCTTCCTTCAAGTATATAGGAAAATGGGTGGACAATATGAATGGAACAGTGGTAAACTAATAGCGGACGGAAGCCGGGTATGTTTTTCTCTTCCGTTTCTGGAGACAGAGGTCTATCCGGGATTCCCCACAGATCTGCAGTCACCGCTTCTGGCGGTTCTGGCAACTGTTCCCGGTAAAAGCATAATAAAAGAAAATATATTTGAAAACCGTTTTAAGGTCTGCCGTGAACTACGCAAAATGGGCGCAGATATTCGGGTGGACGGAAACACAGCAATTGTCTGTGGAGGAAAGCTGCATGGAAACTGTGTTTATGCAGAGGAACTGCGGGGAGGCGCGGCGCTTCTTGTGGCGGCGCTTGCAGCAGAAGGAAGTTCTGTGATACGCGACTGTTCTTTTATCCGGCGCGGATATGAGGACATAGGCGGCGACTTTAAGAAATTAGGCGGTTTGATAACAGAGGATACAGGTACTGTTTTTTATGAGAACATCCAATTATAAAAAAATTAAATTCACAAAAAGTGCAGCGAAAAAGACCGGGCTGGCAGTTGGGGCAATTCTGCTCGCTGGGATTATTTTTTTCTTTTCTTTTTTTCATGTAACGCATGTCGAAGTTATGGAAAATACCCACTACAGTAAGAAAGAGCTGAAAAAAATGATTCTGACAGGGGCTTTTTCATCGAATTCGATACTGGCACCGATCACATGCTCCAAAGCAAAAGTGGAGAATGTGCCGTATGTGGAATCGTATTCCGTCAGCCGTTCCGGAAGAAATTCCATCGTGATCGGTGTGAAAGAAAAAAATGTGGTCGGCTGTATTCCATATCTTGACAGTTATATTTATTTTGACCGTAATGGCAAATTTATCGAAAGCAGCAGGACGAGAGATGAATCTGTGCCGTATTTCGAGGGCATTACCGTCAAGAAGACCGTTATGAACGAGAAACTTCCGATCAAGGATGCGGTATTGAATACAGCAGTTGCGTTATCTACGATCTTTGCAAAAAATGATATGACACCGGATTATATTGAGCTGGATGAAGATTACTCGATTAATCTGATATACGGCGATATGACGGTAAAACTGGGAAAGGACCGCTATCTGGAAGATAAGATGAACCGAACGATCGCAATCCTTCCGCAGATCACCGGCGAGAAGGGAATCCTTCATATGGAGAATGTCACGGAATCTTCCAAGACCGTTACCTTTGAGAAGGAAGAGGAAGAAGTGACAGCCGAGAACTGGACAGGCGGTTACGACGAGAATGGCGATTATACCGGTGACGGTGAATATGATGAGAATGGCAAATACGTCGGAGCGAAACCGAAGACAGAGCTTGATTATGCAAAAGAAAACTGGATCGGCGGCTATGATGAAGAAGGCGATTATACAGGTTCCGGTGAATATGACGCGGATCTGAACTACGTTGGCGCAGAACCGACACAGGAACTGATCGACAGTTTCGGAGACTGGAAGGGCGGCTACAACGAATCCGGCGGCTTCGACGGTGTCAGCGAGTATGACCGGGACGGCAATTATGTAGGGCCGATGCCGGACAATGCGGGAAGCAGCGGTACGGATTCCACAGACAGTTCTGATGAGTCTGAAAACGATAATTCGGATGAAACGGATGAAGACCAGGATTATTCAGAAGATGACAGTTACAGCGATGAGTCTGACGGAGAATATGATGGATGGGATTCCGGATACTCAGATGAAAGTGATTACGAATAGCCGTACATGGCGAATAATCGTGAAAAAAGTATAAAAAAACCAAAATAGTGGTTGATTAATTCAAAAAAAAAATATATGATATATCTATATGTAGCCTGATACGCTAATGTCAGGAAAATAAAGGAGGAAGTACATTGTTAGAGATTATGTCGAATGAAGCTGAGTCCTCCGCTAAGATTATTGTAATCGGCGTGGGCGGAGCTGGAAATAATGCAGTAAACAGAATGGTTGAAGAAGCCATCGGAGGAGTTGAATTTGTTGGTGTAAACACTGATAAACAGGCTCTGACACTTTGCAAGGCTCCAACAGTACTTCAGATTGGTGAAAAGATTACAAAGGGTCTCGGCGCAGGCGCACAGCCGGAAGTTGGCCAGAAGGCAGCCGAGGAGAGCATAGAAGAAGTTAAACAGTTGATTGAAGGCGCTGACATGGTATTCGTTACCTGTGGTATGGGCGGTGGTACCGGTACAGGTGCTGCTCCGGTAATCGCAGCGGCAGCCAAAGAAATGGGAATCCTCACCGTAGGTGTTGTTACGAAGCCTTTGAACAATGCTCTTTCCGGAATCGAAAATCTGAAGAAAGCTGTTGATACACTGATCGTCATCCCGAATGACAAATTACTGGAGATCGTAGATCGCCGTACAACGATGCCGGAAGCACTCCGCAAAGCAGACGAAGTTCTGCAGCAGGCAGTTCAGGGCATCACAGACCTGATCAATCTGCCGGCACTGATCAACCTTGACTTTGCCGATGTACAGACAGTTATGACAGATAAAGGTATTGCACATATCGGTATCGGAGAAGCAAGAGGAGACGACAAAGCCATGGAAGCTGTTCAGCAGGCAGTAGCTTCCCCGCTTCTTGAGACAACCATCAAGGGAGCGACTCATGTTATCATCAATATTTCCGGTGATATTTCTCTTATGGATGCAAACGATGCAGCAAGCTATGTACAGGAACTGACAGGTGAAGATGCAAACATCATCTTTGGTGCCATGTATGATGATTCTGTTGCAGATTATGCAAGAATCACAGTTATTGCTACCGGATTATCCGATACAACAGCAAAGGCAACTCCATTTGGAAGCAGAAGTAATACGACACCATTTACCGTACGTAAATCCACAACAGGTTCTGCAGCACCGGCTGGCAATATGACTATGCCAAGCTTCAGCCTTCCGACTATGAACAGTGGTTCTTACACAGGTAAAGTTCCGACCAGCACTGTACAGAAAAAGGATATCCAGATCCCGGATTTCTTAAGAAACAGATAAATGAATTCGACAGACAAAGAGACGCTGCTGATACAGCGTCTCTTTTTTGGTATTACATCATGGTATTTGATTTTCAGCACTTACAGGCAAAGGTGCTGCATTTTGTTTCGTTGCAGCCATCGGTACTGCATCCCGCTACATTAATGGAGGAGGCGGTACATTTACATTTGTTGTTGTAAGTGCATTCCTGTGCTTTGCAGTCGATGTTGATCTTTTCGCAGCCGCAGTGTTCGGCACCGCTGTTTTGCATGGCTGCAGTTGTACGGTCGCGGAAACTGCCACAGCTTGTTTCATCAGCACGGTGTGCGTTGTCACCGGTGATCTCGATATCACCGCGAGAACAGAGTTTGTTGTCGTTGTAAATACATTTTGTTGCAGAACAGTTCAGAATAGTCATGTTTGTAACCTCCTTATTGATCAGATAAAATGACATAATCATAAAGATCCATGCAAAAAGTAGTATTTGCAGGTCGAAGAAAAATATACAAAAAATAATATAATAAAAAACTTGACATCATATAAAAGACATGATATCTTATATAAGTACGTGGAGAAAACAAAGCAGAGTTACACTCTCACCTCAGCGCACGTGTTGATGCGGCTCGGGTTTATATATCGCAGCACAGCAGTTAATGCTGTAGATGTCACATGATTTTTTGTGCGTCTGGATATAGTAGAGTGTGGAGTCTGTCCATACTCTTTTTTGTTTTCGCAAACGCAGAGGGTGACTTGAGAGTCAGGTTTATCATTTACAGGTATGGAGGTGTACTACAATTAGCAATTTAATGATTAACGAACAGATCAGAGACAAAGAAGTGCGTTTGATCGGACCGGACGGAGCACAGCTCGGTATCGTGTCTTCCAGAGAAGCATTTGCAAAGGCACAGGAGGCCGGACTTGATCTTGTAAAGATCGCGCCACAGGCAAAACCACCGGTGTGCAAGATTATCGACTACGGTAAATATCGTTATGAGCTTTCCCGTAAGGAAAAAGAAGCTAAGAAAAAACAGAAAACAATCGACATCAAGGAAGTACGTCTTTCTCCTAACATTGATACAAATGACCTGAAGACAAAAGTCAATGCAGCGAGAAAATTCCTCTCCAAGGGAGACCGCGTAAAAGTCACATTACGTTTCCGCGGAAGAGAGATGGCACATATGTCAAGCAGCAAACATGTTCTGGATGATTTTGCAGAACTTCTCACAGACATCGCAGTCGTAGAGAAAGCTCCGAAGATCGAAGGAAGAAGCATGACCATGTTCCTCAGTGAAAAGCGTTAAGCAGTTATCAGAGATAACGTGTTTCACACACATATTTATGATAATATAAAATAAAAAACAGAACCACGAATTAAGGAGGATTTTATTATGCCTAAGATTAAAACCTGTAGAGCAGCAGCAAAACGTTTCAAAAAAACCGGAACCGGAAAAATCATGAGAAATAAAGCTTACAAGAGCCATATCTTAACAAAGAAATCTCAGAAGAGAAAGAGAAATCTGAGAAAAGCTACTGTTGTAGATTCTACAAACCTTAAGAACATTAAGAAAGCACTGCCGTATTTATAATAAGCAGCGGACGATATCGGAAGACGAACAGGAGGAAAATAAGAAATGGCAAGAATTAAAGGCGGATTAAACGCAAAGAAAAGACATAACCGTACATTAAAACTGGCAAAGGGTTACAGAGGAGCCCGTTCCAAACAGTATAGAGTAGCAAAACAGTCTGTAATGAGAGCACTTGCAAGCTCCTATGCAGGACGTAAACAGAAAAAACGTCAGTTCAGACAGCTCTGGATCGCTCGTATCAACGCAGCAGCAAGAATGAACGGACTTTCCTACAGCAAAATGATGCACGGACTGAAAGTTGCAAACGTTGACATCAACAGAAAAATGCTTGCAGAACTTGCAGTAAACGATGCAGAAGGATTTGCAGCACTTGCTGAAATCGCTAAAAAAGCAGTTGCATAATAGCCGATTATATGAATAAAAGACCGCAGCGCCGCGATCGGACTGCGGTCTTTTTTATAACTAAAAATGTCCGTATAAGAAAGACAGTAGTTTTTGCTGAATAAACAAATTCTAAAGAAATTCTAAAATTTTGCTTGCAATCGTAGAAACTGAATGCTATAATCAACTACATTAAAGCTTTAGCAAATGAAAGTAAAGCGAGCTGATTATAAGATAGGAGGATCTTATTATGAAAAATATGAAAAAAGTACTTGCTGTAACAGCAGCAGTAGCTATGACAGCAGCAATGATGCCGACGGCTGTATTTGCGGATGATGCGGAGACATTCAAGATCGGTGTAATCGGACCTATGACAGGTGACAACGCACAGTATGGTCTTGGTGTATACCACGCTGCACAGGTTGCAGCAGAAGAAATCAACGCAAACGGTGGATTCAACGGATACAACGTAGAAATTCTTGACGCAGGTGATGATCAGGCTGACCCGGAGAAGGCAGTAAATGCATACAATGACCTTCTTGACAAAGGAATGCAGATGCTTTGCGGAACTGTAACATCCGGTTCCTGTATTGCAGTCGGAGCAGAAGCAGCAGAAAGCACATTCATGTTTACACCATCTGCAACAGCAGTGGACAGTATTACAGCAGGAAGCAACGAATTCCGTATGTGCTTCACAGACCCTGCACAGGGAACAAAATCCGCACAGTACATCGGTGAGCATAGTCTTGCTACAAAGGTAGCAGTTCTCTATGATTCATCCGCAGACTACAACTCAGGTATCAACGATGCGTTCGTTGCAGCAGCAGAAGAAAACGGTCTGGAAATTGTAGCTGATGAAGCATACACAGCAGACAGCAACACAGACTTCTCTGTACAGCTTAAGAAAATCAAAGACAGCGGCGCAGAACTTCTGTTCCTTCCTAACTACTATGCAGACAATGCTCTGATTCTTCAGCAGGCACATGATGCAGGTATGGACGACGTTAAGAAATTCGGTGTAGACGGTATGGACGGTATTCTTGGAGTAGAAAACTTCGATACATCTCTTGCAGAAGGCGTTATGCTTCTGACACCATTCTCTGCTACATCAGAAGATGAGAAATCTCAGGCATTCGTTAAAGCATACGAAGATGCTAACAAAGATGAGGTTCCGAACCAGTTCGCAGCAGATACATATGATGTAATCTATGCAATGAAAGCAGCAGCAGATGCAGCTGAGATCACACCGGATATGTCCAACGAAGACATCAGCGCAGCTATGTCTGAGGCAATGCTGAGTGTAGAGCTTGATGGTCTTACAGGTAAAGCAAAATGGACAGAAGACGGCGAGTGCGATAAAGAGCCAAAAGCTTTCGAAATCCAGGACGGCGCTTACGTAGAAATGGAATAATCAGATTAAAATAATGTAATCAGAGGACGGGGGACGGTTGCCTGTTATCACAGGGCCGTTCCCCTTTCTTGAGCTAATATGACAACTATTTAAAGAGGTGCATTATGAGTTTTTTATCCTATTTAAAAGATGGAATCAGCCTGGGCAGTATCTATGCGATCATTGCCCTGGGGTATACAATGGTATACGGTATCGCTAAAATGCTGAACTTCGCTCATGGTGATGTCATCATGGTCGGTGCATATGTGATCCTTACCGCTGTTACCAGAGGAGGCATGTCTCCGGTGCTGGCTGTTGCACTTTCTGTAATCTTCTGTACCGTTCTTGGTATGGTGATCGAGAAAGTAGCGTACAGCCCGCTTCGTAAGGCGTCATCCAACCTGGCTGTACTGATCACAGCGATTGGTGTTAGCTATTTGCTTCAGAATCTGGCACTTTTGATCTTCGGTGCAGATGCCAAGAGTTTTGTAACTGTTATTGATGTACCGTCGGTGTCTTTATTTGACGGACAGCTTGTTATTAAGGGAATTACGATCGTAACAATCCTGAGTTGTATTGTGATTATGGCCGGTCTGATGCTTTTTGTACAGAAGACAAAACCGGGACGTGCCATGCAGGCCGTTTCTGAAGACCGTGACGCAGCACAGCTCATGGGTGTCAATGTCAATGCGACAATTTCGATGACATTTGCAATCGGTTCCGGACTTGCAGCAATTGCCGGACTTCTTCTCTGTCAGACCTACCCGACACTGACTCCATATACAGGCGCCATGCCTGGTATTAAGGCATTTGTAGCAGCCGTATTTGGTGGTATCGGATCCATTCCGGGAGCCATGGTCGGCGGTATTCTTCTCGGCGTGATCGAGATCTTCGGTAAAGCCTATATCTCTTCTCAGGTTGCAGATGCGATCTGTTTTGCGGTTCTGATCGTGGTACTTCTTGTAAAACCTACCGGACTGTTCGGAAAGAACATCCAGGAGAAAGTATAAGGGGTGGTCAGAATGAAAAAAACAATGAACAAAACAACAAAAAACAATTTTATCAACTATGGAATTGTAATCGCAATTTTTGTGATCGTAGAGATCCTTTCCGGAACAGGAAACCTCTCAAGACTTCTTACAGGTCTGCTGGTTCCGCTTTGCGTTTATACGATTGCGGCAATCTCTCTGAACCTGGTTGTAGGTTTTTCCGGTGAGCTGAGCCTTGGCCATGCAGGATTCATGTGCGTTGGTGCATATTCCAGTGCATTATTTTCTCACATTGCAAGTGATATCCCGCAGGTGCCGAGATTTATCCTTGCAATTCTGATCGGTGCAGCAGTAGCAGCAGTGTTTGGTGTGATCATCGGTATCCCGGTACTTCGCCTTCGTGGTGACTACCTCGCAATCGTAACGCTGGCATTCGGCGAGATTATCAAAAACCTGATCAATATCCTGTATGTCGGTTTTGATGAAAACGGACTTCATGTTGCAACAAGTTCTGCAAATCTCAAGCTTGCAGCAGGCGGCAAACAGATCCTCAAAGGTGCACTTGGTATTTCAGGAACAGGTGCTCTTTATAAAGACGTAAAGCATTATTTCTTCCCGATCGGAATCATTCTGGTATTGCTTACGCTGTTTATCGTACAGAACCTGGTAAATTCCAGAAGCGGACGTGCGATCATGGCAACCAGAGATAACCGTATTGCGGCAGAATCTGTAGGTATTGATGTGACGAAGTTCAAACTTCTTGCATTTACTATTTCAGCAGCTCTTGCAGGTGTTGCAGGCGTACTGTATGCACATAACCTTTCTATGTTAAAGGTATCCGGATTTGACTACAATATGTCTATCCTGATTCTGGTATATGTCGTGCTTGGTGGAATCGGAAACTTAAGAGGTTCTATGATCGCAACGATCATTCTCTATGCACTTCCGGAACTTCTCCGTGGATTTGCAAACTACCGTATGCTGATCTATGCGATTGTCCTGATAGTTATGATGCTCTTTAACTGGGCACCGGCAGCAAGAAACTGGAGAGCTCGTACCATGGAAAAAATCAGAGGCACAAAAAGGAGGCAGCTTAACTATGGCAATGTTAGAGGTAAATCATCTGGCTATCCAGTTCGGCGGTCTTCGTGCGGTTGACGGATTTAACGTATCCATCGAAAAAGGTCAACTGTATGGTCTGATCGGACCGAACGGTGCCGGTAAAACAACAATTTTCAACCTTCTTACAGGTGTGTACAAACCGACAGAAGGTATCATCAAACTTGACGGACAGGATATCACAGGAAAGAGTACGATCGAGATCAACAAAGCAGGTATCGCACGTACTTTCCAGAACATCCGTCTGTTTAAGGATATGCCGGTTCTTGACAATGTTAAGGTCGGACTTCACAATCATCATTCTTATTCTACACTGACCGGAATCTTAAGACTTCCGAAATATCACAAAGTAGAAAAAGAAATGAACGAAAAAGCAATGGAGATCCTTAAGGTATTTGACCTCGACAAAGAAGCCGATACACTTGCAGGAAACCTTCCATATGGTAAGCAGCGTAAGCTCGAGATCGCCAGGGCACTGGCTACCAATCCGAAGCTTCTTCTTCTGGATGAGCCGGCAGCAGGTATGAACCCGAATGAAACACAGGAACTGATGGATACCATCCGTTTTGTACAGAAACATTTTGATATGACCATTCTTCTGATCGAGCATGATATGAAACTGGTTGGAGGTATCTGTGAAGAGGTAACCGTACTGAACTTCGGACAGGTGCTTGCACAGGGCGAAACACTGAAGGTTCTGAAAGATCCGGCAGTGGTTACTGCATATCTGGGAGAATAGGAGGAAGATCAAATGTCAATGTTGGAAGTAAAAGATCTCCAGGTTTATTATGGTGTCATCCAGGCATTGAAGGGGATTTCCTTTCATGTAGAACAGGGAGAAGTTATCGCACTGATTGGTGCAAACGGAGCAGGTAAAACAACGACACTGCAGACACTGACCGGAATCATTCCGGCAAAAGCAGGAAGCATCAGCTTTGGAGGCAAAGAACTTACAAAGACACCTGCACATAAGATCGTTGAGATGGGTATGGCGCACGTACCGGAAGGAAGACGTGTCTTTGCAGATATGTCTGTATATGAAAACCTTCTGATGGGAGCCTACACAAGAAAAGATAAAAATGAGATCGCGCAGAGTCTTGAAATGGTATACAAGAGATTCCCGCGTCTGAAAGAACGTACAGGACAGCGTGCCGGTACACTTTCCGGTGGTGAGCAGCAGATGCTTGCAATGGGACGTGCGCTGATGAGCAAACCAAAGATCATTCTGATGGATGAGCCGTCCATGGGTCTGTCTCCGATCTTTGTAAATGAGATTTTTGATATTATCAAAGAAGTAAGTGAAAGTGGCACAACCGTTCTTCTGGTTGAGCAGAACGCAAAAAAAGCCCTTTCCATTGCTGACAGAGCGTATGTTCTTGAGACAGGAAGTATCACTCTGGAAGGAAAAGCAGATGATCTGCTTCATGATGAATCTGTCCAGAAAGCATATCTGGGAGAATAAGGAGGAATCGATATGGATCAGGTTGTAATCACAATCGCAAGACAGTATGGAAGCGGCGGACGTACCGTAGGTAAAATGCTGGCAGAACGTCTGGGAATCTCTTTTTATGACAAACAGATCATTCAGATGGCATCTGATGAGAGCGGAATAGACGTGAAGCTTTTTGGTAAAGTTGAAGCGGGAGACAAAGTCAAAAGTTCTCTTTTCGGAAGTAAAGACAGCATTTACAAAGGTGGGCTGCATCAGCCGGGCAGCAAGGATTTCATCTCTGATGAAAACCTGTTTAATTATCAGGCGAAGGTAGTGAATGATCTTGCGGAAAAAGAATCCTGCGTTATCGTAGGACGCTGCGTAAACTATGTATTTAAAGATCGTCCGAATACATTACGCGTATTCATCCATGCGCCCTGGGAATTTCGTGTGGAGAAGGCTTCTGAGAAGATTTCCGGATCAAGAGAAGATGTCGAGAAATTCCTTCTCAAAGATGATAAGCGCAAACAGGATTACTACCGTAAGTTTGCGGGCGGTATCTGGAACGATGCGACAAACTATGATCTCTGTCTGAACAGCGGAAAGCTTGGATTTGAAAAATGTGTGGATGCGATCGAGGCACAGCTTAAGATTATGTTGAATAAATAAAGAAAATGGCACTGGAGGCTTTTGATCTTCCGGTGCTTTTTTTGCGCATTCTTTCATATACTGAACAGAGCCTGAATCTGAAAATCAAAGAAAGCCCGGGAACCTTAATGAAAAAAAGAAAAGTATGTGTTTTACTGATTTTGATAGTGGTATTTGTGCTTGCTGTCGGCTGGAAGTGTACAGATCCGGAAGTTCGGTGTACTTCCGCAAGAGCGATTGCAGAAAATATAGCAGGGCAGGGGATGATCCGTCTGGTAGAACAGTCCGTGGAACATCCGAAAGCGGCACTGACCTTTGATGACGGACCGGATGCACGGTATACCAGCGTGCTGCTTGACGGACTGCGCGCAAGAAATATAAAAGTCTCATTTTTTCTTCTGGGTGAAAAGGTAGAGCAGAATCCGGATCTGGTCAGGCGTATGCAGGAGGAGGGACATCTGGTCGGAAATCATACGTATCATCATGTGCAGCTTGATAAACTGAGTGATGCAAAAGCGAGAGAAGAAATCTTAAAAACGAACAACCTGATCTATGAAACAACAGGAACATATCCTCAGTATATGCGACCTCCGTTCGGGGCGTGGAAAAAGAATCTGGAACTGCGTGTGGAGATGATGCCGGTATTCTGGACGATTGACACGCTGGACTGGAAGGTACAGAATACGGAACAGATCATAAAGACTGTAGAGGAAAAGATAAAAGATGGTTCTATCATTCTGATGCATGATGAATATAAGACGACAGTAGAAGCAGCACTCAGACTTGCGGACAGTCTGAAAGAAAAAGGGTATGAGCTTGTCACGGTAGATGAGCTGATTATGCCGTAGCTTTCTGAGAATATTATAGACGGAAAACAACTGTTTGGGTTTTGATTGCTTTTTGTGGAGATTTTCGTTATACTGTTTATCAGAGACCGGTGTTATCCGGGGAAGAAAAAAAGGAGCGATACACATGGGACGTATTTTTGATATGAACAATAAATTTTTCAGTTTTATGAGTAAGGTGGCGGATCTGTGTATTCTGAATATTATCTGTGTGGTCTGTTGTATTCCGGTCATTACCGCAGGTGCATCGATCACGGCCATGTACTATGTGACACTGAAAATGGTACGTAACGAAGAAGCTTACATTGTAAGAAGCTTTTTTAAATCTTTTAAGCAGAATTTCAAACAGGCAACGATCATTAATCTGATCATGCTGCTGATCGGTTTGATCCTTTATGTAGACCTGAATGTGTCGAAAGCAATGCAGGGAGGAGCCGGACAGATCTTTCATGTTATCTTTATGGCATTTGTGCTGATTTATTTTATCTTGTTTTTGTATGTATATCCGGTGCTTGCCAGATTTTATAACACGATCAAAAATACAATCAAAAATGCTTTGTTTATGGCAATCCGTCATCTTCCGTATACGGTTGTCATGGTGCTTATTGCTGTATGCCCGCTGTTACTTCTGCTTGTGAAAAGTTATCAGATACAGTCGACACTGTTTGTGCTGTTTCTGCTTATGGGATTTGCACTGATTGCATATTGTAATTCCTATTTCCTTGCGAAGATTTTTGACAACTATATGCCAAAAGAAGAAGCCGGGCAGGAAAGTACAGGCGAGTCTGTATGAGTGAAAAGACGGTTGCAGGGCAGAGTATAAGAAACTGGAATGGCAAGCCGTATCATTCTCTGGACTATATGCTTAAG
>OASZ01000899.1_pt1 | contig 15907 bp, 13 predicted proteins | sample 1501241 | NCBI WGS metagenome assembly OASZ01 (sample SAMEA2579926, study PRJEB22360) | human gut metagenome | biome: human gut; feature: human-associated habitat; material: faeces | place: Denmark | collected 2008/2010 | reverse complement strand
TCGCATGAGTCGGCATGGAGCCATAAGCTGCTTTCCATGCTGCTTCCGTTGGGCTCCGATTCGATCGCGAAGCAGGATGAAATCTATAATGTGCAGAAACAGGTCATCCGTGAGATGGCAGAAAAGGAATCCTGTATTATTGTAGGAAGATGTGCCGATTATATTTTTCCGTGATCACAGAAATGTTTTAAATATATATATTTATGCGCCGGTAGATGCACGTTATAAAAACTGTGTGGAAGTACTCAAGATGAAACCGGAAGAAGCCACAAAAATGATTTATAAGGTCGATAAGGCACGAACCGCATATCACAAACGCTATGCAAAGTATGCCCCGGGAGATCCGGACAGCAAACAGATTATGATCGATTCCAGTATGCTAGGGGTTCGGGGAACAGCGGAAATTCTGGCAGAGATTGTGCAGAAGAGATTCGGGCTGTAGAATGGAGAGAAACTACTGGCTGATTTTTAATGAAAGAAGAAAACCTGGAAGGATAGAACAAAGAGTGTAAACGCTGTATTCAACTGTCAAAGAGAAGCGTTCGATATTTTTTCAGATTTCAGATTTTGTATCTTTAAAAAAGAATATCAGAGTGCTAAGATAGACAAGGCGAAAATCAATAGTTATGGAGGAATATAAATTGACAGAAGAATACGAGACACAAAAGACACAAAACCTGCCGGTGTTGCGGGGCGAACTGGCATTGCTGGTGGTTGTACTGATCAACAGTCTGGGTGTTGTGCTGATGCTGTATTCCGGCTCCGGCATCTCTGCAATCTCCAGCGTACCATATGCATTTTCGGAAGTGTTCAACAAGATTTCCCTCGGCACATGGACCTACATTTTCCAGGGACTTCTGGTATTATCCCTGATGGTCATGCGAAAAAAATTTGTTGCACCGTATCTTTTCAGTTTTGTTGTTGGATTTGCATTCAGCGAAATGCTTGATGTACATGAGATGTGGATTAATGTGCTGCCGACTGCAATCGGATACCGGGTAATTTATTTTATCATCAGTTACCTGCTTCTCTGCATCGGAATCGCACTTTCCAACCGCTGCGGCCTGCCGATCATCCCGACAGACCTGTTTCCGAGAGAGCTGGCTGGTATTACAAAAGTAAAATACTCCAGAATCAAGATCGGATATGATGTTACCTGTCTTACAATAACTGCACTGATGACATTAATTATTCTCGGTCACCTGGACGGACTCGGAATAGGTACGATCCTTGCCGCATTTACTATGGGAAAAGTAATCGGAATGATCGGTGACAAGATGGATCAGCATGTAAGATTTGAGTCCTTTATGACAAAGAAAACAGCATAAGAAGCTATCGCTTGCGTAACTGGGAAACGATATACATGATAACACCGGCAACGATCATAACCGGGATCAGGACACCGAGAATCGTAACCAGCAGAAGTAATACGACAGCAGCAATCAAAATGACAGCAACTTTACCGTACCATGTGGAAAGATCCAGCTTAAAACTGTGTTTCTTAACATGTCCCCGGGCGGAATCGGAGCTGTCATATTCATTATAACCGGAAGTTCCTTCGCTGTATGTGGAAGAATATGTGCTTCCGTTCTGCGGATTGCCGGCACCGACTTCTGTATCAAGAAGCGTCCGGACAATCAGGCGGGGATCTCCGAGTTCGTTCAGAATATCAGTTTCGGTACGGCCTTTTTGCTGTTCGTCTTCAATATAATTGCGATAATACTGCACATGTGCAGCAACATTTCCTTCCGGCATCCGCCCGGAAAGCTGATTATATAAAATATCAAGAAATTCTGTTTTACTCATCATTTATCTCCATATGAAACAAATTTATATCAGGATTTACACCCCTTTTTCAGATTGGCAATATCATACCACACATATCCACATCGGCAAAGAGATTGAAGTATTAAATTTTTCTAAAAACAGTACTGCAAAATTGCGACATAAAAGGAACTTGTCTGACAAAAAAGGAACTGGTATAGTATATAGCAGAGACTTTATATAATCAAAAGCAACAAGAGGGGTGGAGCAATGTTAAAGATTTTTCTGGCAGAGGATGAAGTCATTGTAAGAGAGACCATTAAACGTATGATTCCGTGGGAAGAACTGGGGTTTGAACTTGTGGGAGAAGCCGCTGATGGAGAGATGGCACTTCCATTGCTGATCAGGCAGAAACCGGATCTTCTGATCACCGATATAAAAATGCCGTTTATGGATGGATTGACGCTTGCAAAGCTGGCAAAGAAAGAACTTCCGGAACTTAAAATAGTAATTCTCAGCGGATACGACGATTTTAATTATGCGAAACAGGCAATCAGTATCGGAGTGGAGGACTATCTCCTGAAACCGATTACCAAAAATGCATTGATCGAGCGTCTTTCCGAGATACGAAGCCGTTACGAACACGAAAAGACACAGAAAGAATACTACGAGAAATTTCAGAGAGAAATGCAGGCTTATGAGAAAAACAGCAGCCGGGATTTTTTTGAAGCACTGGTATGTGGCTCCATGGATATGATGGAAGTGTATAAAAAAGCTGAGAAACTGGGACTGGATATTGTAGCAGAGGCATATAATATCCTGATTTTTACGATGAATTCCGAGGAGGATTTTTCAGGTCAGAAGGAAGGCTATTCCGAGTGGGAGGCAGAGTCACTGGAAATGATGGAAGGATTTTTCTCAGGGAATCCGTTAGCAATGCTTTTTAGAAGCAATATTTTTTCTTATGGTGTCCTTCTTAAGGGACAGAAAGAAAACATAGAAAAAATAACAAAAGAATGTGTGAAAAAAATTAAGGGAATTTTAAACCGAAAAGAGAGCAAAAGAGAATGGTTCCTTGCGGTGGGACAACCGGTTGAACGGCTGAGCCAGATAAAGAAAAGTTACCATACAGCAGCCAGAGCTTTTTCCCAGAGATATCTGTATGATGAAAATATTCTTTATTATAATGAGATGGAAATGATGGAGCATCGCAGTGGTCAGGCAGATACAAATGATAATGCTTATCTGAAAAAAGTAGATGTTAATGCACTGAATCCGGCTATTTTGCAGAAGTTTTTAAGCAATGGTCTTCAGGAAGAAACCGAAAACTTTGTAAAGGACTATTTTTATGCAATTGGGCAGGAGCCGATGGAATCACTTGTATTCCGAAATTATGTGATTCTGAATGTACGTTTTTCGGTGCTCTCTTTTCTGAAAAGTCTGGGGTGTGACACAGAAGAAATGGAACCGGAAAATACAGAGGAAATTCTGGCAGAGAGTGGAAAAAACATAGAAAGTGCTATTACATACGCGAAAAAAATGATTTCTCAGGCTATCACGATCCGAGATCAGAATTCCGGTAATAAGAATCGAAGTATTCTGAAGACTGCGGTGGATTTCATTGATGAACATTATATGGATGAAGACATTTCGCTTAATACAGCTGCGAATGTAGCAAATGTAAGTTCTAATCATTTCAGTGCATTGTTCAGTCAGAATATGGGACAGACGTTTATTGAATATCTGACTACTCTTCGTATGAACAAGGCGAAGGAACTTTTACGCTGCACTGGCATGCGTTCAAGCGAGGTTGCAGGAGAAGTCGGATATAAGGATGCACATTATTTCAGTTACCTTTTCAAGAAAACACAGGGTATGACTCCGAGTGAATATCGAAAAGCCCGGGAGGAAAAAGCATGAGAGGAGTACCCCAGAAAAGAAAAAAGCAGATGGGACTTAAGAAACGTATGAACAGACTTCTGTTCAGTACGATGATTCCAATGGCCTGTCTGCTGGTTATTTTGCTTCTGATCTTCTGGCAGTATGCAGGGCAGTATAATGAACTTTCAGAGAATCTGGCAATCAGCAGTAAATTCAATTTAAGCTTTAAAGATGAACTGGATCTGGAAGTATACTATATTGCGATTGGAGCGAAAGAAAGTAGCGAAATGGAAGATGCTATTAGGCAGGTAGAGGATGCACAGGCTATCGTCGAAAGGCTCCGTAAAAATACATACCATTCCAATGGTGTGAAATCGCTGAACAGTTTGAACGCATACATGGACAATCTGAAAAGAAGAATGGTCCAGCTGATGGAGATCAAAGAGTATGACAAGCGTATGGAATTTATGGACAGCAATATCCGTATTATCACAGGGCTGATTATGCAGGAAATGCAGAATTATATTTACAATGAGTCTATGTATCTGGTAGAAGTGGAAACAAATCTTACACAAAGAGTAAAAATCCTGATCTCAGGTATGGCAGTCCTGCTTTTTGCAACGCTGGGAGTCCTTATGAGACGCTCATTCCGGCTGACTGGCGGTATTATCCGTCCGGTTACGGAAATGCTTGATAAAGTAAAAAAAGTTGGCAAAGGAAATTTTGATGTGATTCCTGTAACGGCAGAAATTGAAGAAATCGAGGAACTGGATCAGGGCATCAACAAGATGGCACACAGGATCAGCGGACTTCTGGAAAATGTCCGCCAGGAAAAAGAGATGCAGCATCTGACAGAACTTCAGCTTATTCAGGCACAGGTCAATCCACACTTTCTTTATAATACATTAGATACGATCGTATGGCTGATCGAGGGCGGAATGAATGAGGATGCGGTAGAAATGATTTCAAGTCTTTCTATATTTTTCCGCACATCATTGTCGAAAGGAAATGATATTATCCCACTTTCGGAGGAAGAAAGGCATACCTTAAGTTATCTGGAAATTCAGCAGTTCAGGTACCATGATATTCTGGAGTTTGAGATTTCGATTCCAAAGGAACTGGGAAGTGTCCAGGTTCCGAAACTTTCTATTCAGCCCCTGGCAGAAAATGCCCTTTATCATGGAATAAAAAATCGCCGTGGTAAAGGTAAGATTACGATAACCGGCAGGGAAGAAGAGAACGCAATTGTTCTTACAGTCAGTGATAACGGACAGGGAATGACACCGGAGAGACTGCATGAAGTGCAGGAGGCAATACGTACGGGTGAAAGAGCCGGATTTGGACTGGCTGCGGTGGCAGAACGAATTGCATTGTACTATGGACCGGGGTATGGAATGACGATTTCATCTGAAGAAGGTGTTGGAACTACCGTGGAGATCCGTCTTGGAAAAAATATTCAACCGAAATCGTAAAAAATCCAACTTGTTAAAATTAAGACAGATAAAAGAATAAAAGTATGAACTTTTTTCCGAAAATAATCCATGGAGTTTTCGTAACAAATTGCTATAATAAAACCATATTAAAAAACACGAACAAATGTAAAGGGAGGATTACAAAATGAAGAAAAAAATGGTGACAGCACTCTTGGCAGTATCAATGCTTGCAGGACTTTCCGCAGTGAACGTAATGGCAGCGGATGACGACACAATTACAGTTGGTTTCTCACAGGTAGGAGCAGAATCTGACTGGCGTACTGCAAACACAGAGTCCATGAAATCTACTTTCTCAGAAGAAAACGGATATGAGCTGATCTTTGATGATGCGCAGCAGAAACAGGAAAATCAGCTTACAGCAATCCGTAACTTCATTCAGCAGGAAGTTGACTATATCGTACTTGCACCTGTAACTGAGACTGGTTGGGACACTGTTCTTCAGGAAGCAAAAGATGCAGGAATCCCGGTTATCATCGTTGACCGTATGGTAGATGTATCTGACGACAGCCTCTACACCGCATGGGTAGGATCTAATTTCAAACTTGAAGGTCAGAAAGCAATGGCATGGCTGGATGCATATCTGGAAGCAAAAGGCCGCGGCGATGAAGAAATCAATCTTGTTGATATTCAGGGAACCATCGGAGCATCTGCTCAGATCGGACGTACAGAAGGATTTGATGAAGCTGTAGAAGCTCATGACAACTGGACAACACTTGCTCAGCAGTCCGGTGAATTCACACAGGCTAAAGGACAGGAAGTTATGGAATCTATCCTGAAACAGAGTGGTGATGACATCGACGTTGTATACTGCGAGAACGATAATGAAGCATTCGGTGCAATCGATGCAATCAAAGCAGCAGGATACGAAGTTGGCGGCGAAGAAGGCCAGATTCTTGTAATGTCTTTCGATACAACAAACGCAGGTCTTACACAGACACTTTCCGGCGAGATCACATGTGATACAGAGTGTAACCCACTTCACGGACCACGTGTAGAAGAAATCATCCAGAAACTGGAAGCCGGCGAAGATGTTGACAAACAGGCATATGTGGATGAAGTTGCATTTGCGGCTGACGATACTGTAACAAAAGTTACAATCGATGGAACAGATTATGACATCACACCGATCACTCAGGAAATTATCGACGGACGTGCATACTAATCTTGAATAACTTGAAAATAAACTAAAGCATAGTTATAAGAAATGAGCCCGGGGCGTGGAACAGGATCCAGATCAGGAGGATTTTATGGGCCACGCCCCTTTTGCGCTCAAAAACAGGCAAAATAAAGGGATAATAAAGAGAAAATGAAAGAAAACAGGGAATGGAGGAAAGAAAATGGAACAAAACATTGTTTTGGAAATGCGTGATATAAGTAAAAATTTCACCGGTGTCCGTGCCCTTTCCCATGTGGATTTTACACTTCGAAAAGGTGAGATCCATGCACTGATGGGAGAAAACGGAGCCGGAAAATCAACACTGATCAAAGTTTTGACCGGTGTACATGAATTCGAAAGTGGTTCCATTCATATGAATGGTGAAAATAAAGATATCATCAATCACTCACCACAGGAGGCACAGGCGAACGGTATCAGTACCGTATATCAGGAGGTAAACCTTTGTCCGAACCTTACCGTTGCGGAAAATCTGTTTATTGGTCGTGAACCGAGAAACAAGGCAGGAATGATCAACTGGAAGGAAATGAATGCACGTTCTGCAAAGCTTCTGGAAAGTTTGAATATCAATGTTCCGCCGACACAGATGCTGGATGAATGCTCTGTGGCAATTCAGCAGATGATCGCGATTGCGCGTGCTGTTGATATGAAATGTAAAGTACTGATTCTGGATGAGCCGACTTCCTCTCTGGATGATGAAGAAGTTGAGAAACTGTTTGTGCTGATGCGCCGGCTCCGCGGTGAAGGTGTAGGAATTATTTTTGTCACACATTTCCTGGAACAGGTATATGCAGTCTGTGACAGGATCACAGTCCTTCGAAACGGAGAACTTGTCGGAGAATATGAAACGAAAGATCTTCCGCGAGTTATGCTGGTTGCCAAGATGATGGGTAAAGATTTTGATGATCTGGCAGATATCAAGGGAGACCATAAAGATAAAAAAGTCTTTTCAGATACACCTGTTATTGAAGCAAAGGGTATCGGGCATAAAGGAACGATCAAACCGTTTGACCTTAAGATAAATAAAGGAGAAGTAATCGGACTTACCGGACTTCTTGGATCCGGACGTTCTGAACTGGTTCGTTCCATTTACGGTGCAGATAAAGCAGATTCCGGTACACTGAAAGTAAACGGAAAAGAAGTAAAAATAGGCAGTCCTCTGGATGCGATGAAACTTGGCATGGCATACCTTCCGGAAGATCGTAAGGCAGAGGGAATTATTGCAGATCTTTCTGTAAGAGAAAATATTATTATTGCAATGCAGGCAAAGAAAGGCATGTTCCATCCGATGAGCCGCAAAGAGATGGAAGAAGCGGCAGATAAGTATATTGATATGCTGCAGATCAAGACAGCAAGCCGTGAAACTCCAATCAAGAGTCTTTCCGGTGGTAACCAGCAGAAAGTTATCCTTGGACGCTGGCTTCTGACAAATCCGGAATATCTGATTCTGGACGAACCAACACGAGGAATCGATATTGGTACAAAGACAGAAATACAGAAGATTGTGCTTGATCTGGCAGATCAGGGAATGGCAGTAACCTTTATCTCATCAGAAGTAGAAGAGATGCTTCGTACGTGTTCCAGAATGGCTGTTCTCCGTGATGGAGAAAAAGTAGGCGAACTGGAAGAAAGTGAGCTTTCACAGAGCAACATCATGAAAGCAATTGCAGGAGGTGACGATAAGAATGAATAACAGTAAATTAAAAAAGATCACACATGCGAGACTTTTTCTTCCTATCGTGTGTCTGATCGCGGTTCTTTTGATCAATGTGATCAAAACACCGGATTTCTTTAATATTACAATTCGAAATGGCGTTCTTTACGGATATGTTATCGACGTTATCAACCGAGCATCAGAACTTGTTATTCTTGCTGTTGGTATGACGCTTGTTACGGCGGCATCCGGTGGACAGGATATCAGTGTTGGTGCGGTTATGGCAGTTGCAGCAGCTGTGTGCTGCCAGATTTTATCAGGTGGAGCATCTTCTGTAACAGCTTATCAGAATTCTATTATTCTTGCAGTTGTGGCAGCGCTTCTTGCTTCTGCACTGTGTGGCGCATTCAACGGTCTGCTTGTAGCAAAATTGAACATTCAGCCGATGGTCGCAACTCTGATCCTTTATACTGCAGGACGTGGTATCGCACAGCTTGTTACCAACGGACAGATTACTTATATCCGTGTACCGTCTTTCCAGATGGCAGGTGGATATATCGGTAAATCCCCGGTTCCGACCCCGGTACTCTTTGCAATCATAACTGTTGTGATCGTAGCTCTGATTTTGAAAAAAACAGCTCTCGGACTTTATATCGAAAGTGTTGGTATCAATGGTAAGGCGGCAAGACTGGTAGGTCTGAACTCCACCATGATTAAATTCCTGACTTATGTGATCTGCGGTGTGCTTGCAGGGATCGCCGGTCTCGTAGCATCCAGCCGTATCTATTCTGCAGATGCAAATAATATCGGACTGAACCTTGAAATGGATGCCATCCTTGCTGTTGCACTTGGCGGCAACTTCCTCGGCGGCGGTAAGTTCAGCCTGATTGGTTCTGTAATTGGAGCTTATACAATCCAGGCATTGACAACTACTCTGTATGCAATGAATGTAAAAGCTGATCAGCTTCCTGTTTACAAGGCAATCGTTGTTATTATCATTGTTACTTTACAGAGTGATGTATTTAAGAAATTCGTAGAAAGCCACAGAAGTAAAAAAGTTTCCGTTGCAGCAGAAGGAGGTCAGAAATAATGAAACAGAGAAAGAAAATGACAAGTACCGGATTTCTGCTGCTGATCACAATTGTCCTGTTTTTCGTTATGTATGCAGCAGGTATGGTGATTTTTGCAGACAAAGGTTTTGCTAAACCGCAGATGTTTCTGAATCTTTTTGTATCTAACGCAGGTCTTCTTGTAATTTCCTGTGGACTGACGATCGTTATGATCACAGGTGGTATTGATATTTCTGTTGGTTCCGTAACAGCGCTTGTTTGCATGGTTATGGCAGACCTTATGGAAAACAAAGGGGTAAACGCATATGTTGCGGTACTTGCAGCACTTTTGATCGGTCTTGCTTTTGGTATCGTACAGGGATTCCTGGTAACCTATATGGGCATCCAGCCATTTATCGTAACACTCGCAGGTATGTTCTTCGGACGTGGCATGACAGCAATCATCAGCACCGATATGATTTCCATTAAGAATGAATTATTTTTGAAATGGGCAAATTACAGATTCTATATGCCATTTGGCTCCACAAACAAAAAAGGAAAATTTATCCCGGCATATATACCGCCGACAGTTGTGATCGCAATTGTTGTAGTTCTGATCATTGCCATCCTTCTGAAATATTTTAAATTCGGACGTAAACTGTATGCAATCGGTGGAAACAGACAGAGTGCTCTTATGATGGGCCTTGATGTAAAGAAAACAATGTTCCGCGCTTATGTACTGGATGGCTTTCTTGCAGGCCTCGGCGGATTCCTTTTCTGCCTGAACAGCTGTGCAGGTTTCGTAGAGCAGGCAAAAGGCCTTGAAATGGATGCAATCTCGTCAGCAGTTATTGGTGGAACACTTCTTTCCGGCGGTGTTGGTACCCCAATCGGATCTATGTTCGGTGTACTGATCAAAGGAACGATTTCCAGTCTGATCACTGCTCAGGGTACTTTATCAAGCTGGTGGGTACGAATCGTACTTTCCGCACTGCTCTGCTTCTTCATTGTTATCCAGTCTGTACTGGCATCTGCGAAAAAGAAAAAATAGTGAGATATTAGAAAATTAGAATATTCTTTAAAAAATACAATGTACTCGAGCTGTCAGGAATGATAGTATACCTAAAATGGCAGTATATGAAAACTGGAGGATCTTGAATTATGCTTACAGGAAAAAATTATAAATTCTGGTTCTGCACAGGTTCACAGGACCTTTATGGAGATGAGTGCTTAAGAAAAGTAGCAGAACATTCCAAAATTATTGTGGAAGAACTGAACAAATCCGGCGCACTTCCGTTTGAACTGGTATGGAAACCGACACTGATCACAAATGAACTGATCCGTAAAACATTCAACGAGGCAAATGCTGACGAAGAGTGTGCCGGTGTTATCACATGGATGCACACCTTCTCACCGGCAAAATCATGGATCCTCGGACTGAAAGAATACAGAAAACCACTGTGCCATCTGCATACACAGTTTAATCAGGAAATTCCATATGATACGATCGACATGGACTTCATGAATGAGAACCAGTCTGCACATGGTGGCAGAGAGTACGGTCATATTGTTACCCGTATGGGAATCGAGCGAAAAGTAATCGTCGGACACTGGGCTGATAAGAAAGTGCAGGAGAGACTGGCATCCTGGATGCGTACCGCAGTCGGAATCATGGAAAGCAGTCATATCCGTGTATGCCGTGTTGCCGATAATATGAGAAATGTAGCCGTTACCGAAGGTGATAAAGTAGAAGCACAGATCAAATTCGGATGGGAAGTCGATGCTTATCCGATCAATGAAGTGTGCGATTATGTGAAGGATGTTTCAAAAGGCGATATTGATGTTTTAGTCGAAGAATATTATAATAAATATGACATTCTTCTTGAGGGCAGAGACCCGGAAGAATTCAAACGTCATGTAGCAGTACAGGCAGCAATTGAGATCGGATTTGAGAGATTTCTGGAAGAAAAGAATTACCAGGCAGTCGTTACTCATTTCGGCGATCTTGGCGGCTTACAGCAGCTTCCGGGACTGGCAATGCAGCGGCTCATGGAGAAGGAATATGGATTTGGCGCCGAAGGTGACTGGAAGACAGCGGCAATGGTACGTCTGATGAAAATCATGACTGCAGGTGTGAAGGATGCGAAGGGAACTTCTTTCATGGAAGATTATACATACAATCTTGTTCCGGGTAAGGAAGGCATTCTTCAGTCACATATGCTGGAAGTTTGCCCGACCATCGCTGACGGTAAGATCGGTATCAAAGTATGCCCGCTTTCTATGGGTGACAGAGAGGATCCTGCAAGACTGGTGTTTACCTCCAAGACAGGCCCGGCAATTGCAACTTCTCTGATCGATCTTGGTGACAGATTCCGTCTGATCATCAATGATGTTGAGTGCAAGAAGACAGAAAAACCGATGCCGAAACTTCCGGTAGGAAGCGCATTCTGGACTCCGCAGCCGGATCTGGCAACAGGAGCTGAGGCATGGATCCTTGCCGGCGGTGCTCACCATACTGCATTTTCCTATGACCTTACAGCAGAACAGATGGGTGACTGGGCTGCTGCAATGGGAATTGAAGCTGTCTACATTGACAAAGATACGACTATCCGCAATTTCAAGAATGAGCTGAGATGGAATGAGCTTGCATTCAGGAAATAAAGAGTTACTGCGAATGGAGTGGACAGTAATAACAAAGCGGATGTGACAATCAAAACATTCGGGAGGATTTACAAAATGAGTGTAAATGAAGCAAAGACAGCAATTTTAAATAACAAAACAGCGCTTGGAATCGAGTTCGGATCTACAAGAATCAAAGCAGTTCTGGTGGATGATAAATCCGATCGCATCCGGAAGCTATGATTGGGAGAACCGCTACGAAAACGGTGTCTGGACATATTCTCTGGATGATATTCATAAAGGTCTGCAGGGCTGTTACAGCGATCTTGTGAAGGATGTAAAGGAAAAATATGACGTGGAGCTTACCAGCGTCGGAGCACTTGGAATCAGTGCCATGATGCATGGCTACATGCCGTTTGATAAAGAAGGAAAGCTTCTGGTACCGTTCCGCACATGGCGAAATAATATTACCGGTGAAGCTTCCGGGAAACTGATGGAACTTTTCCAGTATAATATTCCACAGAGATGGAGTATTGCACATCTGTATCAGGCAATCCTGAACGGAGAAGAGCATGTAAAAGACATCGATTATATGTGCACTCTGGAAGCATATGTGCATCGTTTGCTGACCGGAAAAAGAGTTCTTGGTATCGGCGATGCGGCAGGTATGTTTCCGATTGACTCCACGACAAAAGATTACAACCAGGAGATGGTAGAGAAATTTGACAAACTGGTAGAGCCTTATGGATTCCCGTGGAAACTTCGTGATATTATGCCGGAAGTCATGGTTGCCGGACAGGATGCAGGTACTCTGACTGAAGAAGGTGCGAGATTCCTTGACCCGACAGGCAAACTCAAAGCAGGCATTCCGATGTGCCCGCCGGAAGGTGATGCAGGAACCGGTATGGTAGCGACCAACAGTGTAAAACAGCGCACCGGTAATGTTTCCGCAGGTACTTCTGTATTTGCCATGATCGTTCTGGAAAAAGCACTTTCCAAACCATACAAAGAGATCGATATGGTAACAACACCGGCTGGTGATGCAGTTGCCATGGCACATTCCAACAACTGTACTTCTGATCTGAATGCATGGGTAAATGTATTTAAAGAATTTGCAGAAGCAATGGGTATGGAAGTGGATATGAATAAACTGTTTGGAACTCTTTATAATAAAGCTCTGGAGGGTGATCCGGACTGCGGCGGACTTTTGTCCTACTGTTATTTCTCAGGAGAGCATATGACAGGATTTGAAGAAGGAAGACCGTTGTTTGTACGTTCTCCTGAAAGCAAATTCACACTTGCAAACTTTATGAGAACGAATCTTTATACCTGTCTCGGAGCAATGCGGGTAGGTTTAAATATTCTGATCGATCAGGAGCATGTCAAGATCGACAGACTTTTAGGACACGGCGGACTGTTCAAGACCAAAGGTGTAGGACAGCAGATTCTTGCAGATGCCGTGAATGCACCGGTATCTGTTATGTCAACAGCAGGTGAGGGCGGTGCCTGGGGTATTGCGCTTCTGGCTGCTTACCTTGTGGACAGGAAGGACGGCGAGACTCTGGATGAGTTCCTGGACAACCGTGTATTTGCAGGAAATGAAGGAAGTACACTGGATCCGGAACCGGAAGGTGTCAAAGGATTTAATGAATTTATGGACAGATATCTGACGGGACTGCCGATCGAGAGAGCAGCGGTAGAATCAAAAATCTGGTAATAAGACAAAATGAAGATTAAGAACGTAAGTTGCTGTGAAAGAAATGAAGGGCGATTTACGTTCTTTGTAAAGGAGAAAATAAATGCTTGAGAAATTAAAAGAAGAAGTTTACAAAGCAAACATGGATCTTCCGAAATACGGACTGGTTACTTTTACATGGGGAAATGTCAGTGGCATTGACCGTGAAAAGGGACTGTTCGTGATCAAGCCGAGTGGTGTGGAATATGATAAACTCAGACCGGAAGATATGGTGGTTGTTGATCTGAATGGAAACAAAGTCGAGGGTGAATATAATCCGTCATCAGACACACCAACCCATGTGGTTCTTTATAATTCATTTCCGAAGATCGGCGGAATCGTACATACACACTCTGAATGGGCGACGAGCTGGGCACAGGCCGGGAGAGCGATTCCATGCTATGGTACGACTCATGCGGACTATATTTACGGAGAAGTTCCATGTGTACGTAATCTGACAAAAGAGGAGATTGAGGAAGCATACGAAAAGAATACGGGTGTGCTGATCGCAGATTATTTCAAAGACCTTGATTATGAAGCTGTTCCGGCAGTACTTTGCAAGAATCATGGACCGTTTACATGGGGCAAAGATGCACATGAGGCAGTTCACAATGCAGTTGTGCTTGAGGAAGTGGCGAAGATGGCATGCCGCTGTGAACTGATCAATCCGCAGGTAAAACCGGCACCGCAGGAATTACAGGATAAACATTACTACAGGAAACACGGGGCGAATGCTTATTATGGGCAGTTAAAAAAGTGATAAAGGATTCCCGGTGAGAAGGGAATGATAAAGTGAAGACTCCAGGAGGGACTGCATGTGAAGTATCCTCTGGATTTGGTTCAAATCAAAAATTCTAAAGTATCAGGAAGTACAGAACTTTGCTAAAAACGATACAGAAAAGTGCTGAACTCGCTGTCGCTCAGACAGCAGCATTTTCTGTATCAACGCAAAAACCTGTACATTCCGATACTTGGACGAATTTTTTCAAGCGAGCCAGCTCCAGAGGATACTCACATGCAGCTCGCTGGAGTCTTTCTTTTTATCCAGCCATTTCTCACCGGACTTTATCTGGGGTAGCGGAACGCGGCCCCGGGGCTTCCCTGAGGCTCCGGAAATACAGGGAGGATGGTGGAGGAGGGTTAAAGATAAAGAAATGTAATATAAAAAGACACTGAGATAGCCTGACCTCTGCAGGAGAACGTAGAAATACTTGGGATATAAAATGGCTGTGTTATGGACTCCCGGCACATTGTCTGAACGACAGTGAGTTATGTGCCGGGAGTTCATGTTTTTAACAGACAGGTTATATTCTTAGTATTTCCGGTCTCCGAAGCTGTCGGGATATCCAGTGTCTTTTATAGAACATAATCTTTAAATCACAAACATACCAGTGTATTTCCGGAAACAGGTCCCCGATATTTTAATAATCCTTCCCGGTAAACACGGTCACGCTCCTAGGTCTCATCACAAAGCGGCGATCGATCCGTGCCGCTTCCTCATCCGGATAGCAGTATTTTCCATTGCCGTCACCGTAAGTGTTGACATTCAGATGCCATGCACCACGTCCGTGAAGATCCGGAAGAGTGATCGTAACATCTTCCCAGAAAGTATTGACCGCAATATAGATCAGATCATCGTGTCCTTTTTCCTTATCATATCCTGCAAAGCTTACACAGAATGTACGTGCATCACGCGGAATATCTGTCTGATCAGCATTTACATTGTGTGTATGGATCGGATCCATGCCACAGACAGAAGTAGGAAGCTGTTTGTGGATGACAGGATGCTGTTTACGGAATGCAATCATAAATTTGAAAAATTCAAACAAATCTTTATTCTTTTCCAGCATTCGCCAGTCAAGCCAGGAAGTAATATTATCCTGACAGTAGCTGTTGTTGTTGCCGAATTTTGTATTGCCGAATTCATCTCCGGAAAGGAACATCGGTGTTCCGCGGCTGCACATCAGTACAGCACAGGCGTTGCGGATCATGCGCCTGCGAAGTGCGAGCACTTCCGGATCATCCGTGTCACCTTCCACACCACAGTTCCAGCTCCGGTTGTCGTCAGCACCATCGGTGTTGTTCCAGCCATTTGCCTCGTTGTGTTTTTCATTATAGGAATAAAGATCATAAAGCGTAAATCCGTCATGGCAGGGGAGGAAATTGACACAGGAATTATAACCGGCATAATTACTGTGATTATGATCATAAAATCCTCCATAGAGATCTCCGGATCCGGAAATACTCCATGCGGCATCCCACGCATGCCAGCAGTCACCCTTCAGAAAACTTCGAAGGGCATCTCTGTAACGGCCATTCCATTCTGCCCAGCGGCCGCTTGCAGGGAAACTTCCTACCTGATAAAGTCCGCCGGCATCCCATGCTTCTGCAATCAGCTTGACATTACTGAGGATCGGGTCATTTGCAAGGGTACGGAGAAGAGGAGGATTGTTCATTGGTGAACCGTCTTCATTTCGTCCGAGGATACTTGCAAGATCAAAACGAAAACCATCGACACGATAGTTGATCGTCCAGTAG
>OASZ01000884.1_pt1 | contig 16277 bp, 6 predicted proteins | sample 1501241 | NCBI WGS metagenome assembly OASZ01 (sample SAMEA2579926, study PRJEB22360) | human gut metagenome | biome: human gut; feature: human-associated habitat; material: faeces | place: Denmark | collected 2008/2010 | reverse complement strand
GAAGAAAAATGAGCGGATTACGAATGTTTTTAGAATTGCGGGAGTGCAAAGCACGCAGCAATTCGGTATCAGAGGGGGTAAAAGATCATAAATACAGCCTGTTTAATACAGGCGGGTTATTACGGAGGACAGAAAAAATGGAAGCGATCCTGATGAAAGCAGCTTCTTTTATTGCAGTTATTATTTTAGGATATGGATTGCGGAAAGCTGGCTTTTTTAAAGAAGAAGATTTTTATGTATTGTCAAAGATCGTGCTTAAGATCACACTTCCTGCATCCATCATTGCAAATTTTTCACAGGCTGAGATACAGCCTGCCATGCTTTTGCTGTGTCTTGTAGGATTTGCAGGCGGCGTGCTTTACATGAGCCTTGGATGGATCCTTGGAGGAAAAGACAGGGATGAAAAGGCATTTCATATCCTGAATATGTCCGGTTACAATATTGGAAATTTCACCATGCCATTTACCGCCGGTTTTTTTGGTCCTACAGGTGTAGTCATCACCAGTTTATTTGATACGGGAAACGCGTTTATCTGTCTGGGAGGTGCTTACAGTGTAGCTTCTATGGCAAAGGATAAAAACAGCAGGTTTTCTGTGGGTCCTATTTTGAAAACACTGATAAAATCCGCGCCATTTGATGCATATATCGGTATGCTCATCCTTTCCCTGATCCATGTTTCTCTTCCAGCACCTGCTGTCAGCATTGCACAGCTGATCGGAAATGCCAATGCGTTTATGGCGATGTTAATGCTCGGAGTTGGTTTTAAGCTTTCAGGCGATAAAAAGCAGATCGGAAAAATCGGAAAGATCCTTTCCATACGTTATGGTGTGGCAGTGGTGGCATCATTGATGTTTTATTTTGTTCTTCCCCTTCCATTGGAATACCGTCAGACACTGGCAGTACTGGTGTTCAGCCCTATTGCAGCAGCAGCACCTGCGTTTACCGGTGATCTGAAAGGGGATATTGGTCTTGCAAGTGCAGTAAACTCTATTTCTATTATTATCAGTATGGTCATGATCACAACGGTACTTATTGTTGTACTGTAAATAATATGATGATACCAGGGTCAAAAGGTCATAAATCCGATGCAAGCTTGCTTGCAGGAGGATTTTTGAACTTGGGACCCGCCAAAAACATGAGTAAGAAGCCATTTTTTGAAGAAAAATGAGCGGATTACGAATGTTTTTAGAATTGCGAGAGTGCAAAGCACGTAGCAATTCAGTATCAGAGGGGGCAAAATACCTTATTGACACTTACATCATAATATATGATGAGAAATAATCCTGCGAAAGCAGAACGGATTTTTGAAGAAAAGAGAATAAACGGGGAAGGAATGGTTATAATAGGATTATCACCAAAGAGAAAATATTAATACTTATCCTCCCCTTTTTTATACCTTGTCTGTTGACGAAGCGCAGCAGATAAGGTATTGTATTTTCTGGCAAAAACACGGATAATAGACACGAACATAGTACATCATAGTAAATGAGAGGATAAAAGACATATGAAATTTTATCTGGCTCCCATGGAAGGGATCACAGGATACATATACAGACAGGCATATAACAGCTGTTTTAAGCCTATGGACAGGTATTTTACACCATTTCTGGCACCGAAGCATAAAAGCGGTTTCAGCAGCAAAGAATTAAATGACATCCTTCCGGAGCATAATCAGGGAATGGAGGTCATTCCCCAGATCCTTACATCAGATCCGGAGGATTTTTTAGATACAGCGGTAAAATTAAAGGAATATGGTTATACAGAGGTTAATCTGAACCTGGGATGCCCTTCAGGTACTGTGGCAGCCAAGGGAAAAGGCGCCGGGTTTTTAAAAGATACTGAAAAGCTTGCCAGGTTCTTAGGAGAGGTCAGTGAGGGAATGGAACGGGAAAATCTTCATTTTTCCATCAAGACCCGTGTGGGTGTGGAAAGTGAAGAAGAGTTTCAGACTCTTTTAGGTCTGTACAACCAGTGCCCATTAACAGAACTTATCATCCACCCAAGAGTATTAAAAGATTTTTATAAATACAATGTGCGGATGAATGCTTTTAAAGAGGGATTTGAAAAAAGCAGACATTCAGTGTGCTATAATGGGGATATTTTCCGAAGGAAAGACTATGACCGTCTTGTAAAAGAGTATCCGGATCTGGATAAGATAATGATGGGACGGGGGATCATGATGAACCCATTTTTAATGGAAGAGATCGCTGACGGAACATCCCAGAAAGTATCTGGAAAAATGTCTGCCGCCAGGAAGGCAGACCGGCTGGAGAAGTTCCACCGTCTGCTCTGTGACGGATATACCCATGTTATGAGCGGAGACAGACCGGTATTGTTTAAAATGAAAGAACTGTGGGGATTTCTGATCCATTCCTGTCCGGAAGAAGAAAAGCTTATGAAGAAGATACGCAAGGCACAGCACCTTGCAGAATATGAAGGGGTGGTATCAGAACTGTTCTGCCGCATGAGAGAGCATGAATAAGATCATGGATAAGAGCATGAATAAGGCCATGAGAAAATTTATTGCCCCATAAAATGGAGGGAGCCGGCAGAAAAGGGGGGAATCTGCCGGCTTAGGTATGAAAAAGTGTCTTCCTGTATGGTAAAAGGTCTCATCAACCTTACAAGTAATAATATACAGGTAAATTGTGGACAAAGTTTGAGCAGATGATAAAGAAAAAATAAAATTCCTGAAGGGAAAATAAAGAAATTATGAAAGACTCCGAGGAAAGCGGATCAGGAGGTATAAACATGTATGATAATCTGACAAAAGACGATATTAAAAAAATGCAGGAAGAAATAGAATACCGTAAGCTGGTGGTGCGCAAAGAAGCATTGGAAGCAGTAAAGGAGGCAAGAGCCCAGGGGGATTTAAGCGAGAATTTTGAATATAAGGCGGCAAAGCAGGATAAGAACCGTAACGAGAGCCGTATCCGTTATCTGGAAAAAATGATAAAAACAGCACGTATTGTTTCGGATGAGTCAAAATCAGATGAAGTAGGTCTGGGCGACCGGGTGGAATTATACATTCCGGAAGATGATGAAACAGAAAGCTATAAATTAGTGACCACAGTCCGGGGAAACTCCATGAAAGGACTTATAAGTATTGATTCTCCCTTAGGAAAGGCAATTAAGGGCCGTAAAACAGGAGATAAGGTGTATATTAAAGTAAATGACACCTACGGATATGAGGCAGAGATCCGTTCCATCGATAAGACAGCCAAAGAGGAAGAAGACCAGCTGCGCAGCTATTAATTACCAGTACAGTTATTTACGAAACGGCACCTTATCACAGAAAGGCAGGAAATGATATGGGCAATGATATGGATAAAAAGGGAATACTGACTGTGCGGATGATGGGAACCATATCAGTGGAATATGAAGGGGAGTTTTTTCCTGTAGGGACTACTCTTACAGGGAAGATCCTGCAGCTTTTCCTGATCCTTTTGTATGCAGGAAAGAAGGGAGTGGGCAGGGAAGAGCTGTTAGATGTATTTTACGGAAATGGAGAGTATGCTAATCCATCCGGCAGTTTAAGGGCAGCAGTTTTCAGGCTGCGCAGATTATTAAAAGAAATGCTGCCGGAGCATGAGTATATCTGCACAGATGGCGGTATTTACCGGTGGGATGAGGGAAATGTGACTGTTTCCATTGATGCTAGAAATTTTGAAAAAGCAGCTCAAAGTGCTCTTGCAACAGGAAAAAAAGAGGAACTGTGCCATGCCTGTAGCTTGTATTATGGGGAATTCCTTTTCCAGATGACAGGAGAAAAATGGGTCAATGTGATCGGAGTAAAATACCAGGAGCTGTATTTTAAATGCCTGCGCCTGGCAAGCCGGCTTTTAAAAGCAGACCGGGAATATGACAGGCTTTTAAACTTAAGCACAGCAGCCAGCAAGCTGTATCCTTATGAGGAATGCCAGATGATGAAGCTGGACTGCCTGATCGCTTTAAAACGGTATCAGGAAGCCATGGAAGTTTATAAACAGGTGGTAGTCCAGTATTTTGAAGAACAGGGGCTTCCGCCTTCTGAAACCATGCTGCAGCGTTTCCGCCTGATGAGCGGACAGATCAGCTATACTTCCGATATGCTAAAGGACATTGAAAATACCTTAAAAGAGAGGGAAGAAACCCAGGGACCGTATTACAGTACATATTCTTCATTTATTGACAGTTACCGTCTGGTGAGCCGTATGGCAGAACGCTTTTCCTTTGAATATACATTGTTCTGCATTACTCTTGTAGATGGAAAAGGAGCATTGCTGGAAGGCGAAATGGTGCAGACGACATCTGAGATGTTAAAAAATGCCATAGGAGAGAGTCTGCGAAAGGGAGATCTGTTTACCTGCTACAGCCCGGTCCAGTACCTGGTCCTGTTAAATGGAGCAGGCCAGGAACATGTCCTGGCCGTGTGTGAACGTGTGGAACGCAGCTTAAAGCAATGGGAAAATGGAAAAAAGATCAATTTTAGTCATCAGATCCTGGGATTGGCACCATAGCGTCCTTCCAGATATTGTTTACCATAGGCTTCATCATTTCTTGGGATGAGGCCATTTTCTTTTTTATAAGAAGAAAGTGGATAGAGAACAGCATCCGTTCCTTCCGGGCGGCAGCACAGACAGATCTCGTCTCTTCGCATAACAGACGGATTAAGGATCGCTGTGTTGTGGCTGGTAAATACTAACTGCGCATGGTGAGGATTTTTCTCATGATCCTGGTACAGAGACAGGATAAAGCGCAGCAGATGAGGATGGAGCACGTTATCTAAGTCATCGGCTAATAGAAGACTTCCCAGACGCAGGCTTTTTACGACTAACGGGATCAGGGTAAGCAGCTTTCTGATGCCGGTGGATTCTTCGTTGAAAGAAACAAAAAAGGTATTTCCATCTGCTTTCCCATGGGTCAGGATCAGGGATGGATCATCGAAGCTCTGTTCTTTTGTAATGGAGTAATCTAAAATATCAATATCCATAGCCTGAAGCAGACGGCAGATGACCTGACGTTCTTCTACTTCAGAGGGCAGATCTGGAGCTTTTTTATAGTCATGTTCCCGGAAAAACAGAACCTGGCTGAACCATGATGCAGCAGCTTTTGCACATTCAGAGGAAGATTTTGGGTCAAGATAGCGTAAAAGAGAGACCCCGGCAGGGAGAGTGGAAAAATCCATTTTTCCGGCTTCATTTCCAATATGGAGTTCATTTGCTTTGCGGGCAAAAAGAACACCGGCATCATCAGAACCGGGTTTGCCGTAAAACATATTTTCTTCCAGGACAGCGCCTTGTTTTACATCAAGCTGATAACGGAAGAGAAAACCATTTCTGCGAAAAAGCAGGTCAAAACTTAAAGGAAGCTCTCTGCATGTATGATCCAGACGGCAATAGGAACGGCCGGAAGAGGTGATAAGAGAAAAATCACCTGCAGCCAGACGGCATACATTCCAGAGCGCCTCTAATATAGAAGATTTCCCGCAGCCGTTTGGACCATAAAGGGAGATAACAGGGAGAAAAAATTCGCCGTCTCCCTGCGCTGTCAGCAGAGAAGCTTTGTGTTCATTAATAGGAGCCGGAAAAAAGTCCAGCAATGTTTCATTTTTAAATAATCTGTAATTTCTTAAAACAAACTGATTCAGCATACAAACCTCCAAAATGCCAAGATGTTCTCTCGATAGAACATGAAATATGAGAAAAAAACTCATTGAAGCGAATTATAGCATATGTTATAAAAAAGCACAAGAGCGACTGAGAAAAAAACTCATAGAGTCTGTAAATTATTTGAAAAATTGAAAATTTTTTGAAAATATAAGTTCGTATAACGCCTGATATAACGCCATCTCTGCTATGATAAAGATAAATGAAAGTATAAACTGAATGACTGTGAAACGGGATTCAGGAAGTACTGGAGTTTGGCAGGAAATGGGGCCTGCACAAAATTCAGAGAGAGGAGAAACAGGGTATGAGAGGACGAAGCAGACGCAAGAAACGAACGGGAAAAATGGTTAGTTTACAGAAGCGTTTCCTGGCATTTATGCTGGCATTTGCCATGATCTTCACCAATGTGGGGACAGATCTGCATGTCAGCTTTGCAGCATCAGGAAACAGAGTGGACTTTACCATTGGCGGCGCTGATCTGGTGGACGCCATCCGTCAGGCCATCGAAGACGAAAATGTGGTATCACAGGACAGCCTGGATTTTACCGACGGTGCCACGGAAAAGTTTGAAGCACTGTTCTTTGGAGACGGAAAGGTATATGAAGTCTATCCGGACATCCAGGGAGACAGCATGGAGGCAGAGTTACGGGTATTTGTAAAGCTTCCGGCTGATGCAGATGATACGTACATGGTGACAGGAGAGGAAGAGGTTTATTTCCTTTACGTAAATAACGGGGAAGATACCATCAGCTGTTCTACAACTGTAACAAGAACAGAAAACGGAAAAGAAAAGGAAAAGACCACCAAACGTATTACCATAAAGAGTTATGAAGATAAGTTTGGTTATGAAGAAAGAAACATTATTTCAAAACCTGCAGAAACTGCTCCGGCAGAAAAGCCTTCAGAAGCAGTGAACGAAGAAACAACAGGAAATGTTGTAAATCCAACGGATGCAGAAAAAGAGACCACAGCTGCTGAAGAGACCGCAGAAGTTCCGGAAACCAAGGAAGATGTGGAAGAAAGCAAAGAGCAGCCGGAAGAGACTAAGGAAGAAGAGACTGAGGCAGCAACAGAAGCTCCTGAGGAGATAACAGAGCCTGAGACTGAGGCACCAGCTGAAACGGAAGCAGCAGAATCTGAGACAGAAGCTTCTGAACCAGAGGCAGAGGCTCCGGCAGAAGAACCGGCGCAGGAAGGTGAAGTGACAGCTTCTATTTCCAGACATGGTGTACCGTTAGTTGCTATGAAGAAAGATGCAGCAAATGCAGCAGATGGGGCAGAGCCAACAGAACCGGAAAAGGAAGAAGCAGCAGAGGCTACAGAGCCGGTCAAAGAAGAAAAAGCGGAAGAACTGAAAAAGGAAGAAGCTTCTGAACCAGAGACTGCACCTGAAACTGAGGCAGAAACAACTGTAGAAGAGACTACGACAGAAGAGATTACAGCAGAAGAAACCACAGCAGAGGCAGAAACTGAACCGGAAGTTCCGGCAGGCCCGGGAGAGACAACTGTACCAGAAGGAACCCCGGAAAGTACAGAACCGGAAACAGAGCCTGCACAGCCGGCAGAAACAACAGCGGCTATCCCGGAAACATTACCAGCACCACAGCCAGAAGCACCGGCAAAAACAGCAGATGACGGAGATCTGGTAGGTATTGGTTACTGCAGTACAGCGAAGGTTTATAAGAGTACACTAAATGCATTGCGTGTATTTGATTCTGAAATTGTACTTTCTGCAGAAGTTGCAGGAGCAGAAGGCGTGACAGTGAAGCTGACAGCTTTAAGCGATGTGCTTCCTGAAAATGGCTATATTGAGGCTAATGCAGTAGAGGATGAAGCTCAGCTGGAGCTTATGAAAGCTGCTGCAGATGATATATTAAAAGCTGAAAACCGCAGAGTAACGGATCTTTTTGCAGCAGATATCACCCTTTACAATGAAGATGGAGAAGCAGTTCAGCCAGATGGAAGTGTAAAAGTTACTTTTGAAGGAACCGCCATTGGAAATTCCGGCACCAGAGTCCTTTACATGGGTGAAAATGCTTCTGATACAGAAACATATGATGCACAGATGATAAAAGCTGTAGCAGCAGACGGTGATGCAACAGCATTTATGACAGATCATTTCTCACTGTATGTAACAGCTGATACAGAAGAGATCATCTGTCATAAAGTAAATTTCTATTATAAAGATGCAGAAGGAAACGATGTGTTTATTTCCGGTCCGCAGTATGTGGAAGATGGAAAAGCAGCAGAAGCGCCAGCAGTGCCGGATCGTGATGGATACAGGTTTACAGGCTGGGATACAGATTTCAGTAAAGTAACTGGTGATATGAAGGTTTATGCTGGTTATGCACCAATAGCCGGTCAGGTACGCCTTACTGTAAATTATGTGTACAGCAATGGCAGTCTGGCAGCACAGCCGTGGGTTTCTCATGTAGAATCTGGTGTTTCCTGTAACCTGACAGCAGAATCTCCTGTAATCCAGGGATTCACACCAGATCAGGCAAGTGTATCCTTTAATGATGCATATACAACAGACCAGACTGTGAACGTTACCTACAAAGGTGCAGAAGTTAATTACACAGTAAAGCATTATCTGTTAAATGTAGATGATACAAAGCCAGCTACACCTGCAGCTACAGAAACAGTGCCAGGTGAAACTGGACTGCCAACTGAAGCCACAGCAAAAGTGTATACAGGATTTACACCACAGGCTATCAGTCAGGCAACTGTAAATGCAGATGGAAGTACGGTAGTAGAGATTTCATATGAAAGAAATTATTATACTCTGACCTGGAATACAGGAGAAAATGCTTCTTATATTGCACCTGAGCAGGTACGCTATGGTGCAGCCGTAACAAAACCAGACAAGGATCCGACAAAAGTAGGCTATGAATTTAAAGGCTGGGAAAACCTTCAGGAGACCATGCCGGCAGAAGATCTGGTAGTTACTGCGAAATGGGAAGCAGCAAAGAGAGCTGATTATAAGATTATTTACTGGACTGAAACTGTAAAAGAGGGTGTTTACACTGTAAACCATGTGATAAATAGAAATGGTATAGTGGGAAATTCTATCCCGAATGGAAGTTATACAGTACCGAAGGGATATAAGACAACACCAGTAGCAGGAAAAACGGATGGTGATGTGAAGATAACGGCCGATGGAACGGCGGTTAAGAATGTTTATTATGCAAGAGATACGTATACCATTAAGTTTATGAGACAGTATAGGGACGGATGGAGTTGGACTTGGGCGGAAGATGAAAGTTTAAGGATCACCGCCCGTTATGGTGTAGACGTATCTGCGCAATGGGAAAAAGCCTGTGCAGATCATACTGGCTGGGGACCAAATTCAGATATATATGATTATATACAGTATACACTTTTAGCGAATATGCCAGCTGAAAACCTGACCATGTATGAAAAAAATGCAGGTTCAGGTAAAACGATTATTTACTATGTGGAAGGGTTAGATGGAAAACGAACAACGTACAGGACATTTGAAGCTTCAAGTAATGTACATTTAACCGATGAAGATAAGATGCCAATTACTGGATTTAAGTTTTCTGACTGGAAGCAGTATAATGAATGGTACGAAAAACCTGTTCTTTGGCTCTATTATACCAGAAATTCCTATAATCTTCACTTTGAGAATTGTCAGCCAATGGATCCGGTAAGCATCAAATTTGAGGCAAAACTGTCCACAGGCAGACCTTCCCGAGATCCAGGAAGACCTTTATATGTAGATTCTGATTATACATTTGCAGGCTGGTATCTGGATCCTGGCTTTAAGGAATCGGTAGATTGGAATGAGACCATGACGGAAGATGGACTTACCATCTACGCAAAATGGGAAAAACCGAAATATACAGTTGATTTCGTAACTAATTGTGAAGAAACCAAAGCTAGTATTACCAGGGAAAAAGGTTTTGTTTTAACAGAAGATGAACTGGCAGCACCGGAAAAAGCGGATGATGAGTTCCTTGGCTGGTATACTGACAGCGCACTTACAAAGAAGTTTATTCCAGAGTCACAGATTGTAAAGAATACAACTTTATATGCAAGATGGAAAAACTCTGATACAGTCACATATACAGTGAAATATATGTATGATGATACGGAGATTGCCACTGCGAAGCAGCAGACTGTAACAAGAAATTCCACAGTAAGTGAACCTGCTGAAACAGTAGAAGGATATTATCCTGAAACTTTATCCATCAGTGCAATGATCACAAGGAATGGACAGGAGATCATATTTAACTACAGAGCAGTACGGAGCTGGACTTATACAGTAAAATATTTACTGGAAGGCACTGAAACACCGGTACCTGGAAGTACAGTTGAAACAGGTACTACCAGTGACCAGAATGTAATGATAACCTTTAAGACATTTGAAGGGTATACATTAAAATCTGATCCAGTGCAGAAAGTAACCCAGGAAGCTCCGGAAGTTATTTTCTACTATGTACCTAAGACTGCAATTTATCATATACAGCACTGGTATGAAAAATTAAATGGTGAATTTGGTCTGCGCTATATTGATACATTTAATACAGCAGCAGGACAGTCTGTTACAACAGCAGGAAAAGATAGACCAGTTGATGGATTTACGTTGAATACAAGTGTTGGTGGAACAGTAACAGAAGGTACTACAGATATTCAAAAAGTATTATCCCTGAAGCTGTATTACACCAGAAATACCCATCATGTAAGATATGAATATGAAGGTGCTGTTCCAGAAGGTGCTCCGGCAGCTCCTGGTGTAGCAGATCATAAGTATCAGGCTCAGGTTGCAGTAGCAGAAAATCCGAATGTAACAGGATATGTTTTCAGTGGCTGGATGGCAGCAACTGAAAACGGAACAGCAGTGAACACTACAGGCGGCAAATTTGTAATGCCGGATGAAAATGTGGTACTGAAAGGTTCCTTTACAGCAGCAGAGCAGACTTATAAGGTGAAATACCTGGATGAAGATACAAATGGTGAAATCCGTGCAATGTCAGATCCAAGGGATACACACTTTGGAGATGTGATCGAAGGTTATACGGAGAAAATTGATATCAGTGGATATACCTTTGTAAGAGCTGAAGACCTTACAGTAGGAACAGACAATGAGAAGAACATTGTAAATGTATATTACAGCGAAGATACTAATCACGATAATATCCCGGATAAGTATCAGATCACATTCACCTATGTATCAGCAGATGAAGATAAAGGAACTGTGACAGGAACAACCAGTGAGATTGTTACTGTACAGACTATTCAGCGTGATGAAGCGACAGGTGAGATCACAGCAGTTAGTGAAAAGACACCGCAGTATCCGACCCAGCCATCCACAGTAGAAGCAAAAGCTGGTTACAAGTTTGACAAGTGGACAGATAATGCAGGGAAATCATTCAATGATGATGCAGCACTGAAAGCAGAGTCTTACCTTGTAGATCAGACTTTCACAGCATACTTTACAGCAACAGAGCAGACTTATAAGGTGAAATATCTGGATGAAGATACAAAGGAAGAAATCCAAGCAATGTCAGCTCCAAAGGCTGCACACTTTGGTGATGAGATCAAAGGTTATACAGAGAAAATTGATATCAGTGGATATACCTTTGTAAAAGCCGATGACCTTACAGTAGGAACAGACAATGAGAAGAACATTGTAAATGTATATTACAGCGAAGATACTAATCACGATAATATCCCGGATAAGTATCAGATCACATTCACCTATGTATCAGCAGATGAAGATAAAGGAACTGTGACAGGAACAACCAGTGAGATTGTTACTGTACAGACTATTCAGCGTGATGAAGCGACAGGTGAGATCACAGCAGTTAGTGAAAAGACACCGCAGTATCCGATCCAGCCATCTACAGTAACAGCAAAAGCTGGTTACAAGTTTGACAAGTGGACAGATGAAGATCAGAAATTTTTCAATGATGATGCAGCACTGAGAGCAGCGTCTTACCTTGAAGATCAGACTTTCACAGCACACTTTACAGCAACAGAGCAGACTTATAGGGTGAAATATCTGGATGAAGATACAGATGTTGAAATCCATGATATGTCAGATCCAAGGGATACACACTTTGGCGATGTGATCGAAGGTTATACAGAGAGAATTGAAATCAGTGGATATACCTTTGTAAGAGCTGAAGACCTTACAGTAGGAACAGACAATGAGAAGAACATTGTAACTGTATATTACAGTAAAGATGCTGATAAGGATGATATCCCGGATAAGTATCAGATCACATTCACCTATGTAACAGCAGATGCTGATAAGGGAACTGTGACAGGAACAACCAGTGAAGTGGCTACTACTTATGAAATCACCAGAGATAGCGTGACTGGCGAGATCACAGTAGCAAATGCCCCAACAGCACAGCATCCGACCCAGCCATCCACAGTAGAAGCAAAAGCTGGTTACAAGTTTGACAAGTGGACAGATAATGCAGGGAAATCATTCAATGATGATGCAGCACTGAAAGCAGAGTCTTACCTTGTAGATCAGACTTTCACAGCATACTTTACAGCAACAGAGCAGACTTATAAGGTGAAATATCTGGATGAAGATACAGATGTTGAAATCCATGATATGTCAGATCCAAGGGATACACACTTTGGCGATGTGATCGAAGGTTATACAGAGAAAATTGAAATCAGTGGATATACCTTTGTAAAAGCTGATGACCTTACAGTAGGAACAGACAATGAACAGAACATTGTAACTGTATATTACAGTAAAGATGCTAATAAGGATGATATTCCGGATAAGTATCAGATCACATTCACCTATGTATCAGCAGATGATAATAAGGGAACTGTGACAGGAACAACCAGTGAAGTGGCTACTACTTATGAGATCACCAGAGATAGCGTGACTGGCGAGATCACAATCGTAAATGGCCCGACAGCACAGCATCCGACCCAGCCATCCACAGTAGAAGCAAAATCTGGTTACAAGTTTGACAAGTGGACAGATAATGCAAAGAATTCATTCAATGATGATACAGAACTGAAAGCAGCGTCTTACCTTGAAAATCAGACTTTCACAGCATACTTTACAGAACGAGCTGATCTTCATTATGAGATCCATTACTTCTATGAAGATGCCAATAGCGTTGTAACAGAAGATACAGCAGCAGCGATTGTAAGTGATAGCGGTGTATTCGGAGAAAAGATCCTTACGACTACAGTGGCAAAGGAATCTGAATTTAACGGAAAGCATTACGTTCTGGACCGCATTATAGGAGCGGATAAGAGAATCGGTCTTGATTCTGACGAAAATATTGTAAATGTATATTACAGTATTGATGTAATAGGTAAAGAAGACCCAGATAAGCCAGACAATATCCCGGATAAATACCAGATCATATTTACTTATGTATCAGCAGATGAAGATAAGGGAACAGTAACAGGAATAACCAGAGAGGTTGCTACTGTTTATGAAATCTTCACTGACAGTGAAACTGGTGAGATCACAGATGTTGGCCGGCCAATACCGCAGCATCCAACCCAGCCATCTACAGTAACACCAAAAGACGGCTACAGATTTGAAAAATGGCAGCAGGATGATCTGACATTCTTCAATAGTGATGATGAGCTGAGAAATTCTGAATACCTGGAAGATCAAACATTCATTGCACACTTTACTGTAAGAAGAGATCTTCATTATGAGATCCATTACTTCTATGAAGATGCCAATGGCGTTGTAACAGAAGATACAGCAGCAGCGATTGTAAGTGAAAGCGGTGTATTTGGAGAAAAGATCCTTACGACTACAGTGCCAAAGGAATCTGGATTTAACGGAAAGAATTACGTTCTGGAACGCATTGAAGGAGCAGATAAGCAGATCGGTCTTGATCCTAAAGAAAATATGGTAAATGTATATTACAGTATGGACGAGATCGGAGAAATTGATCCGGATGAGCCAGATAACATTCCAGATAAGTATCAGGTTACTTTCCAGTATATTTCTGAAAATCCATCTTATGGAACAGTGAGCGGTAAGGTAAAAGAAGTTGTTACCAGACCTAAGAATGCAGATGGTACCTACAACATGACTGCACCGGTTCATCCAAAGGCAGAAGTAACAGTTGCAGGAATCGGAAATTATAAGTTTAATCGCTGGTCTGATGGAAATACGAACTATAGCGCAGCAAGTGAGATCGCAAAAGCCGGATTTATCGCAGATACCACATTTACCGCATATTTCAGCTACAGTGGCGGAAATAGTGGCGGCGGTTCATCAGGTGGAGGCGGTGGCGGAAGCCATAGATCAACTATCTCCAATACAAGCGGAGGTCCTGGTGTTACTACAACGATCACCCCGGGAGACGTACCAATGGCAGAATTACCAGAGTCACCGGCACCAATCGTCATTGATGATGGTGAGATCCCAATGGCAGCACTTCCAAAGACTGGCCAGACCACTGTAAAAGCAGCACTGACCATGATGTTCTCAGGAATCTTCCTTGCATTAACTGCAATCGGAAGGAAAAAGAAAGAACAGGATGTATAGAAAGAATATCTGAAATAAAGAAAATATTCCCAAACTCATAAACATACCCTGTTAGCGGAAAGCTCCGGTCGGAAACGGCCGGGGCTTTTCGCATACATAACATACTAAGAAAAAGCGGAAACACAAAGGGAAATAGGCCTGGAGGATAAAATGGGAGGGGCATAAATGTATTGCAATCCACTGTGCCATGTGCTAAAATGAACATGAGCAAGGTATCTGGAATAATTCTAAAATATTATTAATTCAAATCTAAGCTGGTTTCACCAGTATCTGAAAGACTCTTTGCTTAAACCCAAATTAATTTAAGCAGGGAGAGCGGATCATAAGCAGTATCTTCCTGCGACATTACGCGAAGGAAGGACAAATGCCTATGAACAAAAGAAGAAAAATCTGGAGAACGCATAAAGACCGTCTTTTTCACAGACTGTTTTCAGAGAAAGAAAATGCTCTTTCCCTGTATAATGCGTTAAATGGAACCAATTATGGAATGGAAGATGGATTAAAGATCGTAACCTTAGAAGATGCCATTTACCTGACAATGAAAAATGATGTGGCGGTATGCTTATGCGAAAGTATTAATTTATGGGAGCAGCAGAGCAGCGTGAATCCCAATATGCCTCTTCGCGGCCTGATGTATTTTTCGAAGGAATATGAAGGATGGCTGTCAGCAAACCAGAAGTATATATATGGAGAAAAACTGGTAAAGATCCCGGCACCGAAATTCTATGTTCTGTATAATGGAGAAGAACAGATGCCGGAGCGGGAAGAATACCGTTTGACAGATGCCTTTGAACATCCGTCACCGGGCTATGAATGGACTGCTTATATGGTCAATATCAATTCAGGGAATAATCCGCAGTTGATGAAAAGGTGTAAAGTCTTAAATGATTATACCGAATTTATAACCCAGATTAGGGAACGGCAAAAAGCAGGGAAAACCATAGAAGAGGCTGTAAATGAAGCGATGAAGTACTGCATTGAAAATGATTGCCTGAAAACATATTTATTAAAGAACCGAGGGGAGGTAATGTCGATGATCTTGACGGAATTTGATGAGAAACTGCATAGTAAGACGTTGAAGGAAGAGGGTAGAGAAGAAGGAATCGAGATTGGAACGAAACGAACAGTTGCATTAGCCAATACTATTTTTAAGCTTTACAGAACTGGAAGAAGCTATGAAGAAATTGCCAGAAGTCTGGGAGTATCAATAGAACAAATACGGGAATTACTGGATTAAAATAAGTTTTAATAAAAAGCAATATAAAAATGATATAAGCAAGGTTTCTAAAACACTTCTATTAATAAATGATTCAAATCTAAGCTGGTTTCACCAGTATCTGAAAGACTCTTTGCTTAAACCCAAATTAATTTAAGCAGGGAGAGCGGATCATAAGCAGTATCTTCCTGCGACATTACGCGAAGGAAGGACAAATGCCTATGAACAAAAGAAGAAAAATCTGGAGAACGCATAAAGACCGTCTTTTTCACAGACTGTTTTCAGAGAAAGAAAATGCTCTTTCCCTGTATAATGCGTTAAATGGAACCAATTATGGAATGGAAGATGGATTAAAGATCGTAACCTTAGAAGATGCCATTTACCTGACAATGAAAAATGATGTGGCGGTATGCTTATGCGAAAGTATTAATTTATGGGAGCAGCAGAGCAGCGTGAATCCCAATATGCCTCTTCGCGGCCTGATGTATTTTTCGAAGGAATATGAAGGATGGCTGTCAGCAAACCAGAAGTATATATATGGAGAAAAACTGGTAAAGATCCCGGCACCGAAATTCTATGTTCTGTATAATGGAGAAGAACAGATGCCGGAGCGGGAAGAATACCGTTTGACAGATGCCTTTGAACATCCGTCACCGGGCTATGAATGGACTGCTTATATGGTCAATATCAATTCAGGGAATAATCCGCAGTTGATGAAAAGGTGTAAAGTCTTAAATGATTATACCGAATTTATAACCCAGATTAGGGAACGGCAAAAAGCAGGGAAAACCATAGAAGAGGCTGTAAATGAAGCGATGAAGTACTGCATTGAAAATGATTGCCTGAAAACATATTTATTAAAGAACCGAGGGGAGGTAATGTCGATGATCTT
>OASZ01000882.1_pt1 | contig 16304 bp, 20 predicted proteins | sample 1501241 | NCBI WGS metagenome assembly OASZ01 (sample SAMEA2579926, study PRJEB22360) | human gut metagenome | biome: human gut; feature: human-associated habitat; material: faeces | place: Denmark | collected 2008/2010 | reverse complement strand
AAAAGAGGGATCTGAAAGCTTTGATTTCATTGGGCTGAAGATTCCGAGAGATTATTTTTAGGTTAAGGAGGAACTGGAAATGGCAAAAAAAATCATTACGATCAGCAGGGAATTTGGAAGCGGTGGACGTTTTATCGGTGAAGAAGTAGCAAAGAAACTGGGAATAGCCTATTATGATAAAAACATCATTAATCATATTGCAGAAGAGTCAGGTTTGTCTCCAGATTACATCCAGGAAAAAGCAGAGCTGTCTCCGAAGAAAGGATTATTTGCATATGCACTTGTAGGACGTGATATTACAGGAAAATCAGTGGAGGATATGGTGTATGAGGCACAGAGAAAAGTTATTTTAGATTTGGCTGGGAAGGAGCCCTGTGTGATCATTGGAAGAAATGCTGATTTTATCCTGAAAGACCGGGACGATGTGCTGAATGTATTTATTCATGGGGATATGCCGGAAAAAATACAGCGTATCACCCATTTATACAATGTAGGAGAGCAGGAAGCTGTTAAAATGATGGCAGACATAGATAAAAGACGTATGGCAAATTACAACTTTTATACGGATCAGAACTGGGGAAAAGCCAGCAATTATACGTTGTGTCTGAACAGTTCAGAGATTGGATATGACAGATGCGGGAAGATAATTATGGAATGCAGTAAATGAGAACCTTCAGTTCCTCCTTATTCTCTATAATAATCTCTCAGAATCTTTAAGCCAGTAAATATAAGGCTTTCAAATTTCTTTTTTATTAAAATCACCCTATAAAATAGCAAAAATAGACGCCTTTGCAAGTAAACTTGCAGGGCGTTTATCTTCGCCATTTTGCATGGCTCGTAGTGTTCACAAATTCTTCACAAAATAATTAGCACTCACCTCTTGACACTGCTAATAATAAGTGTTATATTACATCTAGAACAAAGGAAGGGAAACAGAAAGGAACAAAGAGGCAAAGAAGTAAGATGCCAAAGGTTCCGGAAGGTTTCCGAACATCCCCGGTTCCAAAAGATAACAAGTAAAATAGATCATAGAGAGTTTAGAAAAAGGAGAGATGACTTATGTTAATGCCTAGTATTTTTGGAGAAGATTTATTTGATAACTTTATGAAGGATTTTCCATTTTTCGATGATAACGCAGAAAGCAATGTAGAAAAGAAGCTGTACGGCCGCAGAGGCAAGAACCTGATGAAGACTGATATCAAGGAAACAGAAGGCGGTTATGAGCTGGAAATGGATTTGCCTGGATTTACAAAAGATGAGATCAAGGTATCCCTGGAGAATGGTTATATGACTATCAGTGCAGCCAAGGGACTTGATAAAGACGAACAGGATAAGAAATCCGGTCGTTACATCCGTAAAGAGCGTTACGCAGGATCCTGTGAGAGAAGCTTCTATGTAGGTGAAGACATCACAGAGGAAGACATCAAGGGCGAGTTCAAACATGGTATCCTGAAGCTGTTTGTACCGAAGAAGGAAGCAAAGCCGGCAGTAGAGCAGAAGAAGTATGTTTCTATTGAAGGTTAATGGGAACAGAGAGCGGGAGCTGGTCAACTAAATAAGATCATAAGATTATAAATGAGAGCCACCGGAAGAAGTGTAAAAGCTTTTTCCGGTGGCTTTTTGCTGTATCGGTAGCTGTAAAAGGGCCGACAGCTCCGCCAGACAAATTGGAAGTATTTTTCAGCATTTTGGACACACAGAGCAGTTTAAACTGTATGATGTGGAAAACGGTCAGATCGTAAAGACACAAGTAGTTGATATCAATGGTCAGGGCCATGGCGCACTGGCTGGTGTAGGTATTAAGTTGTTTGGCGGTGTAAGCAGTGATGCAGATGAGACAGTAAAAGCATATGCAGAAGGAAAATTAGACTATAACCCGGATGTGCACTGCACCCATCATGAGCATGGAGAGGGACATTCCTGCGGAGAGCATCACTGTGGGGAACATCAGTGCCAGAATAAATAAAAGTGGGATTTAGTTTTTCGGCAATACGACTGTAAAGCAACTTCCGCACCCTTCCACACTTTCCACAGAAATACTCCCACCATGAGCCAGTACAATGGTTTTTGTGATAGTAAGTCCAATGCCTGCACCGCCGGTTTTGCGGTTGCGGGAGCGGTCGGTGCGGTAGAAGCGTTCAAAGATCAGAGGAATATCTTCTTTAGGGATGCCGATACCCTGGTCTTTGACGGTCAGCTGCACGTTTTTGCCTAAATTGTGGATATCTATCAGGATCTGGCCGTTTTCGGTAGAATATTTAACAGCATTGGATATCAGGTTGAAGATCACCTGGTGGAGGCGTTTCTGATCTCCGGAGATAGTAGCAGGCTCACCTGTTACTGTGCAGGTGAGTTTATTTTTTGCCAGTTCCGGCTCAAAAGCAGTTTTTACTGCCCGAGACAGTTCTAAAAGGTTGACAGGTTCTTTCTCCAGAACCATATTGGAAGCTTCGAGCTGGCGCAGTTTTTCTAGATCAGAAATGATACCGGAGATCCGGCAAAGTTCATCATAGCAGATTTGAAGCCGCTCTTTTGTAGGTTCCCATACTTCCTCGATCATGGCTTCCAGTTGGGAAGATACATTTGCCACCGGTGTGCGCAGTTCATGGGCTACGTCGGAGGTTAGCTGTCTGCGGACTTCTTCCTGTTTTTCAAGATTTTCAGCCATATGGTCAATAGCCTGACCAAGCTGTGCCAGTTCCAGTGCAGTTGTATTGGCTTTATCTGAACCATATCGGATCTGATAATTTCCTTCAGAAATCTTTTCGGCAGTTTTTGTTGCCTTTGTAAGGGGAATGGAAAGTCGCTTTGCAAGGAGCATTCCTGCGATTACTGCAAGGATGAGAGAGGAAATACCGGTAATAAACAGGATCCAGTTTAATGAATCCAGAAACAGAAAGTCACTTTCACTGAAATAATAAGGATCATAGTAGCTGATGTCTGCATAACCGGCAAGCTGATTTTTCTGGCTTAAGGTGTAATGATGAGTTGAAAAACTGCCCTTAAGATCAGGCCGTTTCTTCTCCATATTTGTATAAATATCATCCATGATCTGATGGCATAAGGTCATATCATGATTTTCGGCATTCCAGATGATATTTTTATCTTTATCATACACTTTGATGATATATCCGTCTTTTAAAGCATACATTCCTACACCGTGGATATAATCCAGGTTCCAGGTCTGGTTGCTGCTGTTATACTGGGACAGAAGAGTAGTGATCAGCTGTCTTGTAAAGTTTTCATGCTGTCTGGCTACATATTTTTCAAACTGATGATTGATCAGTATATTAGCAGTAAGACTGATCACGGAAATGGTGATCAGGACGATTACTGTAAATCCGGCAGATAACTGTGTGCTTATCTTGTGTTTCTTGTGTTTCATTGTATAGTTCCCCCAAATTTGTATCCAATCCCGTGGATCGTACACAGATAAATGGGATTTTTTGGATCATCTTCTATTTTCTTTCTCAGATTTTTAATGTGGGTGTCGATAACCCGGTCATATCCGGAAAAATCCATGTCAAAGGCAGCAGTGATCAGCTCGTCTCTTGTAAATACTTTTTGGGGATATTTGGTAAAGGCAGATAAGATCTTCCATTCAATAGGTGTAAGAGATATATTTTTTCCTTTTTTTAACATTTCTTTCCGGTTATAGTTGATTACCAGATCACCGTCATTCCATGAAAATTTTTCTGTAAGAGGCTTCAGATCATGGTCCGACCTGCGCCATACAGCCTGGATCCTGGCATACAGGTTTTTCAGGCTGAAAGGCTTGGTGATATAGTCGTCTGCCCCCAGGTTTAAACCATTTAACATATCATCCTCCATGGTTTTAGCAGTGAGCATGATAATGGGAACCCGGGACTGTTTTCGTATTCTGGAACAGATCTCTTCGCCAGATATGTCTGGAAGCATCAGGTCTAATAAGACAAAAGAAATGACTTCTTTTTCCATAAGATCTAGTGCCTGCTGTCCGTTTTCCACCTGAAATACATAATATCCCTGCTTTTCAAGATAAGAGGCAACTGCTTCGCGCATCATGGTCTCATCATCAACGATCAGTATATTTTTATATCCGGTCATAGTATCTCCTTGTTATGAATGCTCTCTTAACACCCCCCGCAGCAGCCCATGCCGGAACCATTAAAAAATGGATCGTTTTCTGTATCTGCATCTGTTTCAGTATCTGGATCGCCAGGAAAAGCCTGGATACCAGAAGTGGCATCAGGTGTTTGGACAGGGGATGTTTCCAATGTGTCTGTCACAGTGATATTACCACGTATCATTCCCATCCAGCAAGTATATTGAACGGTTCCGGATTTGGTTGGGGTAAATTCAATCACATTTTCCCCTTCTGTAAAGGTGTGTTCGATCCCAAAGGAGCGCAGCAGCATCTTATAATTGCAGCCGTTGATGGAACCTTTTGGGGCATTGATGATCCATTTTACCGGAATACCGGTCTGAATGTTAATGTCAGGATATCTTCCACGCTGTAAGGTACTGTAGATGACCTGGATGTCATTTGTGTTTTCCTTTTGGGCTGATTCACCTTCAGCTTTGACAGTATCTGTGGAAGTTCCCATCTTTTGAGAAGGCTCCAAATCTCCGGATATACCAGATAATGCAGTTCCCTGGGAAAACATGGCAAGCCCAAGGACAACTACAAGGACAGCGCCGATAGCAGTCATTTTGTTTGCAAAACGCTTTCCGAGAACAGACACCAAAGAGCCGAAACCAAGCATGAGAGGGACAGTTCCAAGACTGAATAAAAACATGGATAAAGCACCGGAAAATGGATTACCGCAAGCCAGTGCCACGATCTGCATGGACTGAAGAGGGCCACAGGGCATCAGTCCGTTTGAAAGACCTATAAGCAAAGGTTGTCTGCTGGCAGCACGTTTCTTCAGGATCTTTGTGGATAAGAAACGGGGGATCCGTAAGGTAAGTGGACGAAGCCATGGAAAGATCCCAAGAATATTGATACCCATGATCACCATAAAAATACCGGCGATCATTTTTAAGCTTCCCTGGAGAAAATAGGAGATTCCAGTCTGTGTATTAGCGCCTAGCAACATTCCAACGAAACCTAAAAGAAAGCCGATTGTTGTATAAGAGATCACACGTCCCGCATTATAAAGAAGAGCGGGGAGAAAAAGGTCAAGGGGGCTGTTATTTTTAGAGGTATTAGAAGGATCAGAAGCTAAAGGGATACACTGGGACAGGTTGATGCCGCCACACATGGCAATACAGTGTACAGATGTGATGAGTCCGATTACAAATAACATGCCATAGCCCATTTTTGTATCTGCCAATTGTCCTGGTGCCAGAAGATTGAGAATGCCAAAGTGCTGTAATAGAGCATATAAAAGCAGGATAACAGCCAGTGAGATAAATGTTTTTTTCTTATTATAATTTGAGGTGTCTGTTTCAGGTAATATGGTATAGCCTGTTTTTTCAATGATCTCCCGGATCTGTTTTAAAGAAATGGTATCTGTATCGTAAGTAATATGGGCAAGGCCTGTATTGTAGCTTACATCTACTTCTGTGATCCCGGGAGTTGTTTTTAATACATATTTTATTTTATGTTCGCAATTGACGCAGGACATGCCGCCAATATGCAGAGTTTTCTTAAGGATTTTCATATAATTACCTCTTTCTGCTTTTTCTATCTTTTTTCAGCCTTTCTTTATTTTCGCTATTTCAAGGAGCATACCAGAGAAATTTGTGATTTTTATGTGGAATAGCCATTGGGTGGAATAATTTTTTTGATATAGGATTCTTTTATAGCTGGTAATAAAAAATCACCTGTTGAAAAAAATGCTCACCATCTCTATAATGCCTATTAACATATCAAAAAAGTATGCTAATAAAAAGCCGGGAGAGAGCATATGAGTGACAAGAAAAACAAAGACAACAGGAAAGAAGACACTAAGAGTAAGAAAAACATGAAAAAAACTCAGGAAATGCCAGTAAGTACAGAGCTAAAGACATTTCCCCACAGCTGTACAGACTGTGGTGTGCTTAACTGTTCCAAACGGAACGCCTTTTATCCGGAATTTTGTCTTACAGAGAAGCTGACAGAAAAAGAATTGTAAAAAGTAATTAAGCTTTATACAGAAAATGAAGAAAATAATAAAATAGCTATTGCCTCCGCTGAAGTGGAAGGTGGTTTTTATGGAAAATATACCCGCGTAGAGGAGATCATGGAAGTAGCAAAAAGGATCGGCGCAAAGAAGATCGGTATTGCAACCTGTGTAGGTCTGATCGAGGAAAGCCGGATCTTTGCAAGGATATTAAAATTAAATGGTTTTGATGTATACGGAGTGGCATGTAAGGTTGGTTCTGTAGATAAAACAGATATAGGTCTGGATCCGAAATACACATGTAAGACCGGGCCGGTGATGTGTAATCCTATCTTACAGGCAAAGCTGTTAAATAAAGCAGGAACCCAGTTAAATGTAGTAGTCGGGCTTTGCGTAGGCCATGATAGTCTGTTTTATAAATATTCCAAGGCACTGGCAACCACACTGGTTACAAAGGACCGGGTTCTGGCCCATAACCCGGTAGGTGCACTGTATCAGACACGAGCTTACTATAAACGGCTTTTACAGCAGCCATTGTGGGATGATGAAGGCGGTAAAAAAGAAGAGAAATAACACTCAAAAGTGATAATTACAATAAATATGTGAAAATTCATTAATGTGCAAAGTCAGTAAAAATGGAAAACAGAAAAAAAGCAGGAAAAAGCAGGAGGAAGCGATTATGAGAAAAAAATGGAATCCAGATATCAGAGTATTTGCCGGAGTTGTACTTATAGCAGCCATTTTATCCGGCTGCGGCAGCAAAACAGCAGGGAGCGGATCAGCACAAAACGGGGGGCAGAATACAGAACAGAATACCATGCAGGATACAACAGCCCAGGGAAATTCAGACAGTCAGAAGATAAGAAAAGTATATGTAGCAGTAGGCGCCACTTTTGAGCCATATACATATATAGACGAAAACAATCAGCCAGCAGGTTATGATGTGGCTGTTTTACAGGAGATTGACAACCGCCTTCCGCAGTATGAATTCCAGATTGAAAACATGGAGCTTGCCAATATTTCCGTTGCCCTGGATGCAAAGAAGGTTTCCATCGGATCCCAACAGTTTGAAAAGAATCCGGAAAGAGAAAAGAAATATCTGTTTACTAACGAAGGATTTGCCTCTTACAACAAACGTCTTGTATACAAAAAAGGAAGAGATGATATCCATTCCATTGATGATCTGGCTGGAAAGAAAGTAAGTGCCGGTCAGGGAAGCAACACAGCAGCGATCCTGGAAACATACAATGCAGAACATGATAACAAGATCGATATTGTATATTCCAATGGTGCTACCAGTGAAAGTATTTATGATGATGTAATGAATGGAAGGCTGGATGCTATTGTTGCAACTAAGAAGACATTTAAGAAATACAATGAAGCATTTGGCGGCGGCTACGATATCAATGAAGACAGTTATTTCAGTGAGTCCCAGGCATATTTCATGCTGGCCCAGGGAGAGGAACAGCTTCGTGATGATATGGATACTGCTTTAAAGGCAATGAAAGAGGACGGAACTCTTACAAAGCTTTCCATTGAGTATACGGGAAGTGATTATAATTCAGAAGAATAGGAGTAAAAAATATGGATCTTTCCAGCATTTTCCGTTTTAGTGATATGTTGGAATATTTCCCGAAAATCTTGTCCCGTTTTCCTGTAACGCTTCTTATTGTAGTGGTAAGCGTTGCAGGGAGGCTGGTCCTGGGATTTATTCTGGCTGCGGCACGTATCTTTAAAATACCAGTGTTAAGAGAACTGGCAGCTCTTTATATTTCCTTGCAACAATGTGATCGGTCTTTTAAAGTCCACATCCATTGTATATCTTATTTCCGTAAATGATATTTTAGGAGCGGCTATTAATTCAGCGGCAGTGAACTTCCGTTATCTGGAGGCGTATATTGCAGTGGCTATTGTTTACTGGGCTATGTGCGTCTGCGTGGAAAAGCTGTTTTATGTAATGGAAAAACGGTATAAATATGCAGCAGGAGGTACGACATGATCGAGATCAAAGGTTTACATAAAGCATTTGGACAGAACCAGGTTTTAAAAGGTGTTGATATTACTGTAAATAAAGGTGATGTGGTGGTAGTGATCGGTCCAAGCGGCTCCGGAAAGACTACCATGCTGCGGTGCATTAATTTTCTGGAAAGAGCTGATGCCGGAACGATCACAGTGGGAGATATTACAGTAGATGCAGCAAAAGCAAAGAAAAAAGAGATTCATGAGATCCGTTTAAGGACTGCCATGGTCTTTCAGAATTATAATCTGTTTGCCAATAAAACGGCTCTTGGAAATGTAATGGAAGGATTGCCCCAGGCGCGGGGGGTATCCAAAGAGAAGGCAAAGCAGATTGCTCTTGATGCATTGGAAAAAGTAGGACTTAAGGATAAGGCTGATTTTTTTCCATCCCAGCTTTCCGGCGTACAGCAGCAAAGAGTGGGTATTGCCAGAGCGGTTGTGTTAAATCCGGATGTGATCCTTTTTGATGAGCCTACTTCAGCGCTGGATCCGGAACTGGTGGGAGAAGTGTTAAAAGTCATCCGTGATATTGCAAAAGAAGGGATCACCATGATCATTGTGACCCATGAAATGAGCTTTGCTTCTGATGCAGCCAATCGGGTGATTTTTATGGCCGGTGGTGTTGTAGTGGAAGAAGGAAAGCCGGATGAGATCTTTTCACATCCAAGAGAAGAAAGAACAAGGCAGTTTTTAGAGCGCGTGCTGCCAAAGTGGTCTTATACCATCTAATGAGCGTAGAGAAAAACAAGCGACGCCCAAAGTGCATTTGTTTTTCACAAGTCATTAACGAAGGTCTCGCCTGCGACAGCAGACAATAGAGTACGTAAGTGCGGGCTAGTATAATCCACGATAATTACTGATCCATTACACGCAGGATAAATTTTCATGTGCAAGGAAGCTGAATGAGGCGATGCCGGTAGCATCGTCGATTGAAGCTGACGCGGCAGATGGAAATTTAGACAAGTGAAAGGGGCGGATAATTTTGTGGATTATACTAGCAAGAAAGGAGTCCTCAGTGAAGATTGATTTTAACCGACAGATAAAAAGAAAACATACCGACTGTGCCAAATGGGACGGTCAGGGCGGGGATTATATCCCGCTATGGATCGTGGATATGGATCTTCCGGTGGCAGAACCTGTTTTAGAAGCATTGAAAAACCGCCTGGAGCATCCTTTTTTGGGGTATACATTCCCTGGGGAAAGTGTGTATCAGGCAGTTATTTCTTAATTATGAGGAAAGACAAAGAGTGATCCTTCACCACTCAGCAAGCAAAACTTATAATATCCCTGGTCTTCCGCTGGCGTTTGCTGTTATTCCTAATGAAGAGTTAAGCCATAAATATGAAGAAGTGGCAGCCACAATGCATGCTCCTTTTGATACTCTTTCTTTTATTGCTTTTGAGGCAGCTTTTACGAAAGGGGAAGAATGGAGACAGGAATTATTGAAATATCTGAGGGAGAACAAGAAATGGCTGGATGAGCGGATCAGCTGGATCCCGGGGCTTTCCATCTGCCACAGTGAAGGTACTTATTTAGGATGGATCGATGCAAGGGAAACGGGGGTAAGTGATCCGGACGGATTTTTTATGAAAGAAGCTGGTGTGAAATTCAATGATGGAGATTCATTTTCAGCCCCAGGCTTTGTACGTGTGAATTTTGCATGCCCAAGATCTTACCTGGAAGAAGCTTTTGACCGGGTGGAGAAAGCTTTACAAAGTAAAAACGTCTAAAAAAATTGCAGGAAAAGAGGATGAGGTACATAAGGCGCATCCTGGCGAAAAAAGACCTGTTTTGCTCCGTCGCTTTTTGTCAGGTCTGCGATACAAACTCACATGCTGCGCATGTTCAGACAGTGTATCACCGACCTGACGCTATACTCACAAAACAGGTCTTTTTTCTGAAATGGATGCTTCTCATGTACCTCATCCTCTTTTCAGCTAGTACATCGTTTCGTAAATAACTGTAATGATCACGCAGGATGCGGATTTGAGTATGCAGGTTTAAAAACGCAGGCGTAGCGGGCTACGCTGAGGCTTTTAGACCTGTGCAATCAGATTCGCAGACAAGTGAGTGGTATAGTTATTTCGAAATCGATGTACTAGGATGTCGGAATAGATAAGTTAGTAAAGATGAATATTGAAAATAAAATCTTCATATGATATAATGCCTTTAGGCAAAAGAAGATATAGTATTTCTGTCAACAGAAACACTAAAGTGAAAACCCCCGGATGGCACTCCGGGGGTTTTCTTTTTTAGGTTGGTTGTCACTATTTTCTACTGTTCAACCATTTGATGATGTAGTGGCAGGCTACACCAGCCGCAACAGCAGATAGAAAAGAAGATATAAATTCTGTCAACATAAACACCCCCTTCCGTTGCCGGATTGGGTATGACAACGGGTTAATTATAACACAGGGGGGAGAAAAACTCTACATATCTTTAGGCATGGTTTTAAAGAATTTTACTACCATAGGCAAGGTAATAGCAGCAGAAATGACATCGGAGATAGTCTGGGATATCTGGATCCCGGTAAGTCCAAGAATAGTGTTCATGAGCCAGAGAACGGGGATGAATACCAGACCGCTCCGGATCATGGACAGAAAGGTAGCCCGGCCGCTTTTGCCGATGCTCTGGAAGAGCATGTTTCCATAGAGGGAAAGTGGCATGAAGAAGAGGGCGAAGCACTGGATGCGAAGAGCGGGAATGCCAATTGCAAGGACTGCCGGATCGTCGCGGAACATGCGGACAATGTGGGCAGAGCAGGTTATGCCGATAAAGGCGGAAATGCTCATTACCACGAAACTGCTTTTGATGCTGAACCAGAAGGCATCCCGGACGCGTTTGTATTTTCCGGCACCATAATTAAAAGCGCTGACAGGCTGGAAGCCTTGTCCGATGCCAAGGGCTACGCAGAAAAGGAAGTTTATGATCCTTGTGACAATGCTCATGGCTGCAATAGCAGCATCGCCGTAGGGACCTGCGAAACGGTTTAATACCATGACGGAAACGCTGTTTAAGCCCTGGCGCATAAGGCTTGGAAAACCGGTTGCAAGGATATTGGTGACATCCTCAAATTGGTGGGTGACGTAACGGATACTTAGGCGGCTCTGGACTTTTCCGCGAAGGAATGGGCTGATGAGGATAGCCATACTGATGTACTGGGAAACGGCAGTGGAGATACCTGCACCCCGGACACCCAGTTTAAGGACGAAAATCAGGAACATATCCCCGAAGATGTTTAAAATACCGCCGGAAGCAAGGCCAAGCATTGCAAAAAAGGCTTTTCCCTCGTATCGGAGAATGTTATTCATAACGCAGCTGGATGCCATGGCAGGTGCTGCGATCAGGATCCAGGTGCTGTATTCGATGGCGTAAGGAAGGATGGAATCGGTACTTCCCAGGAGATGCATGAAGGGTGAATGGAAGAGAAAGCCCAGGATGCAAATGAGAGTGCCGCATAATAAGGATAAAAAGAAGCTGGTGGATGCAAATTTGCGGGCGCTTTTTATATCATGTGCTCCCAGTTTGCGGCTGATATTGCTGCCCGCCCCATGTCCGAACATGAACCCAAAGGCATTGATAATAGCCATTAAAGCGAAAACGACTCCTGTTGCGCCGCTGACGCTGGTTCCCAGCTGGCTTACAAAGAAGGTATCAGCCATATTGTATACACTGGTCACAAGCATACTGACAGTAGTTGGCAGTCCAAGCTGCAGCACCAGTTTGTTGATGGGGGTTTTTGTCATTTTATCATATTGTATCTGCGCACTATCTGTTTTCATAATATGTATACCTTTATATATAAGTGTGGGAAATAGAATAAAAGGCCCTCCTGTGATTTATTTTATCATAGGAAGGCCTTTTGAAAAGCGTTTTTTACACTATTCAGTTAAAAAAGTTTACTTTGTTTTTACATAGTGGCAATTATGTTTAATTTTCGTCCAGGTCGATTGCTTCGAAAAGATCTCCAAGGGTTTCCAGTGCCGGAAGCAGGAATTTAAAAGTTTTCTTCCCCATGCTTCTTTTAAAGCTTCCAGGATCTCTCTGGAATGTTCCAGTTTAGTTTCGTCTGTTTGTTTTAACGTTATATCTTCTTTTGCTTGATAGCAGGCTAACGAATTGTTCTGAATCGGTCATCCATTGTAAACGATAGCAGTTCTTTTCAGCAGCAAAACAGAAAATATATTTTCTCTGTTTTGTACAAACGATTCAATAGATATTTTTCGGATTGACATCTTTGATTTTGGGATCCAAGGGATTTAAACCCATCATAAGATATTTATACTGCTCTTTGGTAAGATCTGCTGCTTCCTGCGTATTCCTTGGCCGTGATAACCGTCCCGCTTCAAAGCGCTTATACAGAAGTAAAAATCCGGTTCCCATCCACAAAAGTCCTTTGCACCGATCGGAACGCTTCCTACAAAACAAAAAGAGCGTTCTCTTCTCGAATAGATTTTGACCATACTTATCACTGATGATCGTTGCCAGCCCATTAATACCTTTTCTCAGATCAATTGTTCCGCAGGCAAGTATAGTGGTTCAGTTGTCAAGACAAAAATTCAAGCATTTCTTAATGAACCGATATATGTAGCTGAGTTGGGGAGGGGACTCCATTAAGCAGCATGATCAATCAGCAGTGCCGGATAATAATATGATGTGGGTGTCTGATTGTTGATTGCTGAATGACAGCGCTCAAAGTTGTAGGTATGTACATAGCTTTTGATAGCCGCTCGCGCTTCCAGGATGTTGGCATACTGTGTAAGATAGGCTTCCTCATATTTGAGGCTGCGAAACCAGCGTTCAATCATGATGTTGTCTGCCCAGCGGCTTTTTCCATCCATGCTCTGGCGGATATGGTTTTCTTTGAGAAATGCTATGTACTCGGTGCTTGTAAACTAACATCCTTGTTCTGAGTTCAGGATCAGGGGCTTTGCCGCCTTGAAAGCTTTCTTCAGCGCGTTTATGACCATTCTGGTGTCCAAGGTATCATCCACCTCCCAGCCAACAATACAACAGCTATACCAGTCAATGATGGCTGTCAGATACAGGAAGCCGTGCTTGATGGGGATATAGGTGATGTCGATTGACCATGCCTGATTTGGACGGTCGATAACGGCGTTACGAAGCAGATACGGGCAGACTTTCGCCTGTTGCATACGTTTGGAAAGATTCATCTTTGGATAGATCGGATCAATCCACATTTCAATCATATAGCGGCGCGTTTTCCGGCGTCCCACCTGATGACCACGCATTTTCAGCTGTGAAGACATTTGACGAGCTCCCCAGGCAGGATTATCGGTATGCAGATGATCAATGATAGCTTTGCATTCTAACTCTTCCTGAGATATGTGTGTTCCATTATAGTACACGCTGGTGCGGTTGATTCCAAGAAGCTCAGCACCTGTTTTTATTGGGAATTCTTTAGTCTTCAAAAGGTTTCGGACTAAATTTACTCTCGTAGTCAGGTCCAAGTGTTTCTTCAGATTTTTTTTTCAACCAATCCACCTGCATGGTGAGCTGGCCAACTTTTTTCGCGTATTCGGTTTTTTCCTTGCGCTCTAAGGCGAGTTTCTCTTTCAAGTTGTCTTCTCTTGAATCATCGAAGACAACCGATGCTTTATCGAGGAATTTTTTTTTCCAGTTGCGAAGAAGATTCGGCTGAATGTTATTTTCGCTGGCAATTGTATTTAAGTCCTTTTCTTCTTTGAGCAGTTCAATGACTAACTCGGATTTGAATTTTGCGGAGAAATTTCTTCTTGCTCGAGACATAAAAATGATTCTTCTTTCTATAGTGCTTACAGTATACCAGATTCATTAAAAAATGTCTCTCAAAGTATCTTAAATTACGATACCATTATAGTAACTGGGTTTTCTCCTCACTGGACAACCACCCCGCAATCTGCTATATTAAACAGAAAGGCCATATATCACAGGGCCCATTCTGAAATGAAAAGGAGATAAAAACAATGGCAAATCCAGTAGTTACCATTACCATGGAAAATGGTGATGTGATAAAAGCAGAATTATATCCGGAAGTAGCGCCAAACACAGTAAATAACTTTATCAGTCTGGTGAAGAAAGGTTATTATGACGGTCTGATCTTCCACAGAGTCATCCGTGGATTTATGATCCAGGGCGGATGCCCACAGGGAACTGGTATGGGGGGCCCAGGCTATAGCATTAAGGGCGAATTCAGCCAGAACGGTGTAAAGAACGATTTAAAGCACACAGAAGGCGTTTTATCCATGGCAAGGTCCATGATGCCAAACTCTGCAGGATCCCAGTTCTTTATCATGCACAAGGATGCGCCTCATCTTGATGGTGCGTATGCAGCATTCGGTAAGGTAACAGAGGGAATGAACATTGTAGATAAGATCGCAAATGAGCGTACCGATTATTCTGACCGTCCGTTAAAGGAGCAGAAGATCAAATCTATGACTGTAGATACCTTTGGTGTGGATTATCCAGAGCCAGAGAAGTGCTGATCAATCGGGAAATGATGGGATCAATATTAAAATGGCAGAAAAACTCAAAAACGGTTCTCACAGGAGATAGAACAATATGAAACAGGAGCGCATTCTTTTAATAGAAGGAAGAAAATATACGCTTCTCATATCCGATGAACCACAGGCCCTTTTGGAGGCGAAAGCTTCCGAAAGGGCTGTTTTAGGCTGTATGAGTAGTGGGGAAACAGATGAGAAATCCATAGACAGCTGGGATTTAAAGGGGATTCCCTATGTAATTCCTTCCATAGAGTATGCCACAGATGAACTTACAGAGCTGATCCTGCGCCGTTATCTGGGGCTTCCTTGGCTGATCGATGAAACAGAAAGACTGGTCATTCGTGAATTTATAAAAGAAGATGCGAAGAATATATCGGAAGAAGAATATGGGAAGGAAGAAGAAATATTTCGTGATCCAGATAAGCTGGAAGCTTATATAAAGAACCAGTATGGATTTTACGAATATGGAACATGGGCTGTGCTAAAGAAAGCTGAAAAAAATGCAGTTAAAAAGGATAATGCAGTTAAAAAGGATAATACAGTCAAAAAAGATAATACAGTCCTGATCGGTATGGCTGGTGTTGGCAATCCACAGATCCCGGAAACTGCTTTGCAGGCTCTTCCGGCACTTCCGGACGGTTTGTGCTGGCTGGAACTGGGATACCATATTTTTAAAACCTACAGGAAAAATGGTTATGCAAAAGAAGCGGCAATTGCCATTCTTTCCTATGCCCATGAAGTTCTTTCCGCCAGACTTTGTGCCTGGATCGAGAAAAAAAACAAGGCTTCCTGCACACTGGCAGAAAGCCTTGGAATGGAAGCAGTAAAGATCAATTCTGGTCAAACAGCCAGTGAATGGCCCGAAGGGTATCTTCTGTATGCTGAGAAGATGCAACAACAGCCAGATAAGGAGAATGGATCACGGCTCCTGTAAGCTCAGAAAAATCCGTTGAATCCAGGGAAATAGCGGCAGCTATAGACTGGCCGCTTCCATTGTCTGTATAGAAGAAAAGTCCTTCCGTTTCAGCACGATCTTTTAAATCTTCCGGTAAAAAATCTTCCAGGTTTAAAAATGCATTCTGGGATCCATAGTGCTGGATGGTCTGTGGATCAGCAATTATAATATCCAGATTTCCTCCAGCAGACAGAGCTGCGATCTTTGCCATACTGGCATAAGCATATTGGGAGGCCTGGGGCTCATCTGTATTGATGAAAAGACCGGAATTGATCTCGATCAGATCCTTTTTTCCACAGCCAAGAGCGTCTTTCAGGCTGTTTTCCAATGGTTCTATAGAAGAATTGCCGCCGGAGTAGTCATTAACAATGGCAAGTGTAAGCCGTGTGGTAAAAGACTGGCGGTAAATGCTGCTGCCGATCACCCACAACATAGAGATAAAAAGTATGATCGCGATCATATGAAATTTATAATATTCTAAAATATACCAGATCTTGTCTTTGACAGACATGTGTTTTAGTTTTTCAAGTTCGCTATTCAGGTTTTTCTTCAGGTCCATGGTGTGTTCCTTTCAGGTCAGCATTTTTTTAGAAAAATGAGTGGATTACGAATATTTTAACATCATTAACTTATAGTATAGCTGAAAAAGCAGATACCTGCAACTGCCCATTTCCTTTTTACATTAGATATGATATAATGAGCCCAAAAGAAAAACAAGCGGCTGCGCAAGCAGACATTTGT
>OASZ01000879.1_pt1 | contig 16369 bp, 13 predicted proteins | sample 1501241 | NCBI WGS metagenome assembly OASZ01 (sample SAMEA2579926, study PRJEB22360) | human gut metagenome | biome: human gut; feature: human-associated habitat; material: faeces | place: Denmark | collected 2008/2010 | reverse complement strand
GGCAGGCGCCTTTGCAGCCGGCATTCCAAGGGTAAGGATGGCTTCCAGCTTATAATTTTCCGGAAATCCCAGGCGTTCCCTTACATATTCCTCCGTGGTTATCTCATCCGCGTTCCTGAGCCTGCCCTGGACCCAGCAGCTGCCGATCCCCAGGCTGGATGCCATCAGATGCATGTTTGCCATGGCAACGGAACAGTCCTCAATCCACACGTCCTGCTCCTTTTCGTCGCCAATGACAACGATAGCGCACTGTGCTTCCTTCAGCATTTTCACGCCTCCCGCCCTGCATCCGGAGAGATCATCCAAGGTCTTTCTCTGGCGCACCACGATAAACTCCCACGGGCGTTTTGCCTTTCCCGACGCCGACAAAAGGCCTGCCTGAAGCACTTTCGTAAGACTTTCCTCCGGAATCTCCTCACCGCTGTAGTTCCTGATGCTGCGCCTTCTTCTCATAATCTCTAATAAATCCATGGTCTTCTTCCTTTCTGCTGCTGCATCCATATGATGCCGGCTTACAGTTTCAGATACGCTTCCAGCACATCCTTCATATCGCAGGTCATACCGTAATCCGCGATATTAAAGATCGGCGCGCTTTCATCCTGGTTGATTGCCACAAAGAGCTTGGTATCCTTAATGCCCTCCGTGTGCTGGATGGCGCCGGATACACCCAGGGAAATGCATACCTTTGGCCGTATCGTAAACCCGGTCTGTCCAATCTGATGCTCAAACGGTATAAATCCGGTGTCTGCCAGAGGCCTGGTGCCTCCGATTGCTGCTTCCAGCTTTTCAGCAAACGCTTTTAAGAGTGTAAAGTTTTCCTCGCTCTCAGCGCCGCGTCCGCCCACTACCACCACCTCTGCCGCAAGGATACTGTCCGTATCATTCATTGCAGGGGCGCTTGACATCACCTGAATCCCTGATTCAGGAAGGGTGATATCTTTGTAATATGTGACATCTGCCCTTCTGCCCTCCTGGGCCTCACAGGGGGTGTACACACCCGGCCTTACCGTCATCATCTGGGGATAAACCCCTTCCTTTGTCACGATGGTGACAAATACGTTTTCCCCAAAAGAAGGTTTGTTCTGCTTGATGAAAAAGGTCCCGTCCTCCCTGGTATCCACGGCTAATTCCGTACAGTCCGCAGTCATTCCGCAGCCAAGGCGGGCAGCCACTCTGGAAAAAACGGAGCGGCCCGTGGGGGTAGCCGGAATCAGAACACTGGACGGGTCTATGCGCTTCAGCATTTCCGCCATAGCCTGGCTTACCGCATCGTCCTGGAACAGGCAGTTCCTGTCTGTCTCAACGGCATATATCTCGTCAAACCCAAGCTGTTCCAGCTGGGACACCAAAGCCTTGCAGTCCTCAGCCAGGACAGCGGCCTGTATCTTTTCTCCGGTGGTCTCTTTGATACAATGAGCTGCGCGGACCAGTTCTGCCACAACGGGTTCTAAGTTCCCATTATAATTCTCTGCAAAAACACAAATTCCGTTCGCCATCTATTCCTTTCCTTTCTCAATCTCAATCAGTTCCTTGAGCTTGGCTGCCAGTTCCTCCGGAGTACCGGAAAGCATCTGGGCTCTCCTGGTACTCTCAGGCTGAAATGAATCCGTCACCATTGTGGGAGATCCCGGAAGTCCAATCTCATCCGCCGCCATCTTAAGGTCTGCATTGGTATATACCTCCAGGGGCTTGTTTTTGGCAGCCCTCTTGGAGCGCAGGGTCGCCAGACGCGGTTCATTGCTTCCGAAGCACACGCTCACCAGCGCGGGCAGGGCCGCCTTAATCTTCCACTCCATACCCTGGTACTTTTTCACAGCCGTGATACAGTCCTTGTCATCCTCATCATATGAGAGTCCCTGTATTTCAGCCACATGTGGGATGCCCATGTATTCCGCCACCATGGCTCCCACCTGTCCGGTGGCGCCGTCAGCAGACAATGCGCCGCTTAAAATCAGGTCGAATTTCCCGTATTTCTCAATGCTTCTTGCCAGCACCTTGGCTGTGGCAATGGTATCTCCTCCGGCAAGGCACCGGTCTGTGATGAGACAGCTCTCATCACAGCCCAGGGCCATAGCGTCCCTTAATGCTTTCTCCGCGTCAGTGGGGCCCATGGTGAACACGGCCACCTTACCGCCGGTCTGCTCCTTTAAGACCATGGCGGCCTCTATGGCGTTCAGGTCCGCAGGATTGATCATGCCTTCTGAACTGGAACGGATCAGGGCATGGGTTTCTGGGTCAACGGAAACATCGTTGGAAACAGGAACCTGTTTTATAAGAACCGCTATATCCATATTTTCTCCTCTCCGCCGCTTTCTTATTTTAACAGACGCTCAAACGCCCAGTCTTCCAATAATGGTGTCTTTTCTCCGCGCATAATGAATTTTGCAAGGTCTCTGCTGGCGGCAGGTGCCTCGATAACGCCGTTCCCGCCGTAACCGGTTGCCAGGATATAGCCCTCCACCGGTGTCTCTCCCAGAATCGGAAGGAAATCCTTTGGCTCCGCACGGTATGAAAGCCAGGATGATACCAGTCCGCTGTCCACGATTCCCGGTACCCTGCACTCTAACTGATCTAACAGGAAGTCAATGAAGTAATCATCGGTTCCGCCTGTGGCCGGAAGTTTGTCCGGATCCCACTGGCCTGCGTGCATAGGATTGCTTAAATCCATGGAAAGATGGGACTTGCAGATAAAGATGTTGTCTCCTGCGCGCAGGGCGTAGAAGGCCGGGTATTTAAGCACAGGGAAGGTATAGCCTAATTTCTTGCCTGGAGGGCATAAGAAGAAGGCTTCTGCCTTTGTATGCCAGATCGGCACGTCCATGCCTACCATCTCGCCGGTAAATTTGCTCCATGGGCCGGTACAGTCCACAACATAGTCAAATTCATAATCCTGTCCGTCATCTGTCTTAAGGCCTTTTATTTTATTGCCCTCTTTCAGAACTTCCGTCACCTTTACACCGGTCTTGATAACGCCGCCGTTTTTCTGCATCTTCTTTGCATAGGTGTTGGAGATCATGGTTCCGTCAAAGTATCCGTCATCCTGTGTGTAGCCTGCGCCCAGGATATTGTCTGTGGAGATGTCAGGAAGGATTTCCTTGATTCTGTCCTTGTCCGTTATGTACTCGCCTGTATAACCGGCTGCCTTTGCCAGGGCGATGCCTGTCTTAATGGTGGCCTCCACCTTCTCATCTGTTGCGACAACCAGAGTACCTGTTTTATCAAATCCGGCGGAACCCTTTTCTTCTGCTTCCATCTTTAAATATGACTCAAAGCCATACAGCCTTACGTCCCAATATCTGTTTCTTAAGGAATCGTCAAAGAGACATACGGTTCCAGCGGACTTTGCTGTGGAAGCTCCGCCGATGGTATCCTTCTCAAACACAATAACCTCTGCATTGTCATAAAGACTCAGATGATATCCGAGACATGTTCCGGAAATACCTCCGCCAATAATACCAATTCTTTTCTTTTCCATAACTTTACCTGCCTTTCACATTTTTATTTTTTTATCACAAGGTTTATATATCATCTACACGAAGGACTGTTTCCAGCAGCACCCTGCACCCCTGTCCGATATCCCGTCCCTCTGTAAATTCATATCTGGAATGGCTGATTCCCCCCACGCTTGGCACAAATATCATGCCTGTGGGAAAGACCGTTGTCATGAGCAGTGAATCGTGGAAGGCCCCGCTTGGGACTTTCGTGTAAGGAATATCCAGTTCTTTGACAGAGGCTTCAATGGCATCCTTCACCCATTCGGTCATGGGCGCCGGCTCATGGTAGGAGAACCGGTTAAAGCTGTATTCTTCCCCCATCGCCTCACAGATTTCCCCAAGGCACTCTCTCAGCTTCTGTTCTATGGTTTCCATCACTTTCTCATCCTGGTCGCGTATCTCCAGGTGGAAGAACGCCTCTCCCGGAATCACATTCACTGAGTTGGGCACCACCTTCATGGTTCCCACGGTTGCCACTGTAAACGGATTACCGTAAGCAGCTACGATTTCCGGAACCCGGGCCACGAATCTGGCCGCAGCCACCAGCGCGTCCTTTCTGTCCTCCATCACCGTGCTCCCGGCATGGTTGGCCTCTCCCGTAATCTTGATTTCAAACCGGCTCACTCCTGCAATGGATGTCACCACACCTACGGGAATCTGCTTCTTGTGAAGGGACGCCCCCTGTTCCACATGCAGTTCCAGGAAACAGTGCACAGAGTCTTTGGACCGTCTGGCATTGCCCAGGTCAGCCACCTTTAATCCGCAGGCCTTAAGCACATCCCCTCTGGCCTGTCCGTACATATCCTGGTCCTCCTCGCTGACATGAAGGTCCTGTCCGCACATGGCTCCGCTTCCCAACATTCCGCTTCCGAACCGGAAGCCCTCCTCATCCGTGAATACCACAATCTCCAGCGGATGGCGCAGCTTTCTGCCGCTCTCAATCAGTGTCTGGCAGACCTCCAGGCCGGCTACGCAGCCCAGCGCCCCGTCATACCTTCCGCCGTCCGGCACCGTGTCCAGATGGGAGCCTGTCATGATGGCAGGCAGTGTTTTATCCTCTCCCTCCAGTCTGGCAATCAGGTTTCCGGCAGCATCCATCTCAGGTTCTATTCCCAGCTTCCGGAAATAGTCCATGAAGATCTCCCGTCCCTTCCTGTCCTCCGGCGAATATGCCATGCGGGTGAATGTTCCGTCTTCCTGGGCTCCGCATTGGTACAGCTCTTCCAGCCGTCCGAGAACCCTGTCTAAATTGATATCCATTTAACCCCTCCTCGCTTCTATTCGTTGTCAATCTTGCACACACCGTTTATTTCTTTCCTGAACTTCTTATCTATATTGCACATTATAGATAATATTTTAACAGATTGCATCGGAGCAAACTGATAAAAATGGAGAGATAATTTATCTAGTCTGGATAAACTATCTCTCTATGGTATATTATAGGCTGAATTCTCACAGCCACAAACCCCTGCTGCTATATAAAATCCTTGTTGTAATTCTCTATCATCTTATACACTACCAGCCCAATCCGCACCGCCAGCACCTCGTTGGCATTGTCAAAATCAATCCCGGTCAGCTTCTCTATTTTTTCAATGCGGTAAACCGCTGTCTTATAGTGAACATAAAGATCCTGGGCCGTCTTGGAAAGGTTCAGATTCCGGTCCAGATACGCCCTCAGGGTCGTAATCAGATCATCCCTCTGGGGTTTCTTATAGTTATAAAGCTTCTGAAGCCCTTCCGGCACATACTCCAACAGCATGGAAGGATCGCTTAACTGGCACAGCAGCTTAAATATGCCCAGGTCCGCAAACAGCATAACCTGAGGGCCTCCGTCCTCCGGCGTCTCTCCCGCCACATCCACGAACATGAACGCCTCGTTGGCTTCTTTAAAGCTCTCCGGAAGATTGATGATGCCGTCCACCACTCTGCCTGCTCCCGCTTTGATTTTAAGATACTTGTTATATCTGGCCACGTCCGCCTGAACCTGTTCCGCTATCTTTTTGATGCTTTTGCGGTATTCCTCCTGGGTCTGTTCCCTTTCCACCTCCTGTATCACCACGATTTTATCGAGATCGTTATGTATTTTGGCTTTGGATATACGGCTTCGGATTAAATCGCTTAAGACATCAATATCTTTTACCTTTGCCTTAAAGTCTCCCCTGGCCATGCTTTCGTTTGTCATGCCGAATACAATCACACGGTAGCTGCCATTGATGTCGACCCCCAGCAGGCTGGTATTCTTCTGGAGTTCTCCCATGGAATGGATTTTTCCATTGAGAATATTGTGTATAATATCATTCTGGAACTTCTTCTCCAGCTCCGTCACCGCGTACTGTCTGGAAAACTCAAAGCGCAGGGCCGTAATGGCGCTCTCTGCAGCTATGCAGTCCATGGTCCCAAAGGGCTGGTTTAACTCTGTCACCACCAGGTATATCTTCTCCCGGAAACTCATCTTCACCTGGATCAGGCACTGGGGGACCTCTCCCTTCTGCCTCATATAGGTGTAATTGGAATAAGTGCCCGGATCAAACGGCACCGCGTCCCTGCTGACGGCGAACTCCCTTGGCGCCTGGTCCGTAGCCGCCAGGCAGGTCAGGTTCTGGTTGTACACGGCTACCGGGTTGCGGATCAGCTTGGAGAGCACATCCAGTATCTCATCCACACCTTTTCCTGTGGAATCAGGAGCTATGGCAAGGGCTGCGAAATTGTCGTGGGTCGTCTTAAAATACTTAAGCCTGGTAACCTCCTCGTTAAAAAGCCGTTCCATGATCAGACTCATGACATCCCGGAAGGAAACCTCGAACGGCACCTCCAGAACCGGAATGTTATGTTCCTGGGCAAACGCGAACAGCAGTTCAATCTTGGTGTCCGCATTCTCCACCTTCCTGCCCCGCTTTAACACAAGGGCACTGACACTCTTTCTGCTCAGCTCGTTAATATACGTGCGGAATTCATCTACCGTACAGGATCTGAAAGCATACAGACCTGTCAGAAGTACCTCCCCGCCGTCAATAAACTTTACGATGTCCGGCGCCTCAATGATTGTCACACCCTTAATTTCCTTGTCCAGTCCCCTGTCGCCTGCAAGTACCTTGATATCCTTCATTTCCTCTGCCAAAAGAAGTTCTCTTACTGTTAATCCCATCTTTTTCCTCACCGCCATCATTTGTCCTGCCAACACTACCTCCTAATTATAGCACAAACAGACACAGACGTATAATAAAATATCACGTCTGTGTCCTTTTGCTATTTATATGCTATTTCATGACCTTTTCTTTTGCCAGCTTCTCCATAACCACTGCTGCTTTGGCCAGGTCGCTGTACTTGGTGAACTCAACCGGGCAATGGCTCCGTCCGTCCTTGCTCGGCACAAACAGCATGACTGTGGGAAGTACCTGGCCGATTTCCAGGGCATCATGGCCTGCGCCGCTTAACATCCTCTTGCAGCTGTAGCCCCGCTCCCCGCATTCTTTCTCCATGATATCCAGCATTTCCCCTGAAAGCTCCACAGGAGTTATGGTCAGTTTGTTCTCCATGTCAAAACTGCCGCCATACTCACCAACCGCCCGTTCAAGAGCCTTTCTGATCCTGTTTGTAATATCATTTATATTGTCGTTATTTCTGGAGCGGATATCCACTGTGAACTCCGCTGTATCCGCCACAATGTTCATCCCGCCCGGTATGGTGTTCACATATCCCACCGTAGCAACGGTTCCGTCCGCTTTTTCCCTGGCCCAGTCAGCAATTCTTGAGATAACCTTTGCCGCCGCGTCCACCGGGTCCATCCTCATATCCATGGGTGTGGTTCCTGCATGGTCGGCCCTTCCGTGCACCGTCACCATGTAGCGCTGAATGCCTACGATACAGTCTACCAGTCCAAGCTCTGTGCCTTCCGTATCCAGGACCGGTCCCTGCTCGATATGCGCCTCCAGGAAGCAGCCGATTTTTCCGTCTTCCCAGACAGCTTCTTTGATCCGCTCCGGATCCATGCCGTATTCCTTCATGGCCTCATAGATGGATATACCGTCTTTGTCACGGAATTTCTTCATATAGTCCACATCCCTGTGGCCAAGGATGGCTCCCGAACCAAAATAGCCGGTTCCAAACCGTGTTCCCTCTTCGTCACAGAATCCAACCACCACGAAATCTCTCTTAGGTCTGATTCCTTCTTCTAAAAGGAGACGTGCCACTTCAATGGCGCAGATGACGCCTGCTATCCCATCATAGTCTCCGCCGTTATATACAGAATCATAGTGGGAGCCCATCATGACACAGGGTAATTCGGAGTCCTCACCCTTTAATACCCCAATCACATTGCCGGCAGCGTCTTCCCTCACATCAAGTCCGCTCTCCGTCATCAGCTCCTTTAAATACTCTACGGCCTTCCTGGCCTCTTTTGTGAACGGCAGCCTGGTGCAGCCGTTTCCCGGTGTTGCCGTAAACTGTTTTAAATGCTCCAAATCCCTGGCAATCCTGCCTGTAATCTCCTCAATCACCATTAGTAAACCCTCTCTATTCTTTTTTAGAAACCAACTTGGGTTTCCTCTTATTTCTTTCTGTCTAATACATATACCTTAAACGGCGAGTACAGCATAGCCGCCACCAGCAGGATAAATCCCAACAGGCATGCCCCGTCTCCCTGCATCTTAAGTCCTGTCAGTATCAGGGCAAAGGCCGCCAGGATGGCTGCAAAGGCCACTGTGAGCCTGCCCCCTTTTGTCTTGAAAAATTTCTCTGTCTCCATATGTCATCCTCCTCTGCCCCGGCACTGCCTGCGCGTTATGAAACAGCCACTGATAAAAATACGATAATACCGATTGCCAGCGTCATAATGGTCGTGAAGGGTATGATTCTCTTTAGCACCTGTCCCTCGCTTCCCAGGATTCCCGCTGTGGTAGTCCCCAGGATGATATTGCTGGGGCTGATGGCGCTTCCGATAGAGCCTCCCGCTGTCTGGGCTCCCAGGATTGGCGCCTGATTCAGATGAAGCAGATTGGCTGTGGTTACCTGAAACTCTCCAAAGAGTATATTAGATGACATATTGCTTCCGGTCATGAACGATCCCACCATTCCCACCAGAGGCGCCAATATGACATAAGTCTTACCAAGTACCCTTGCTATTCCGTCCGCCAGCACGCTGGTCTGCCCTGTTCCGCCCATGATTTTGGACATAATGACCAGACCGATGATAGCGATTCCCGACGGCATGGACATGGTTATGGAACGGACAAACACACGCTTTACGCCTCCCGGACGAATCCATCCGTGCCTGCCGAAATACACCAGCCCTGCAATGGATGACAGAAACAGGAACATACTGGCATGGGTAAAGGGCCGCAACGGCGAAAACAGTTCCGTAGCCTGGTTGACGAATCCATACCCCGTGGAAGTCTCTGGAAATGAAAATCCAATGGACACCTGGTTCAGGAAACGATTTACCGGAGGCACCACTAACACCACCATGGTAACCACCGTCAGCAGGATATAAGGCACAAATGCCTGTACCAGCGTCATGCCGTCCGGCGTCTCCTCCGATGTGCCTGACGCAGCACCACGGTCCATAATCCGGCTGTCCTCCACACTCCACTCCTGTCTGTACATCTTCATTCTGCCTATCAGTATCAGGGCCACCAGGGAGAGACAGGCCGGAAGGAAGCAGGCTATGGTTGTATTGACCCGGGTCAGAAGCAGTTCTCCCCCTCCCTGAATCAGGGACAGGATAAGGAGGGCCGGAAGTCCCTTCCTCACAGCCTTTCCTTTTCCGTAGAACCAGCATATCACCAGACCAATCACCACATTCCACATCCAGATGAACACACCTGCCCAAAAGGCAGCCGCCAGATAGTCAGGCGTACCGGGCACAAGTCCGGTGGACATGGCCAGGGCATCCCAGGCAGCTGCCAGGGTACCGAAGGTATTGCCCCATGCCTGCCCCAATAAAGGTATGATGACTGCGAATACGGGAACTACTCCAATGCCCATGAGCAGGGGAGCTCCCACTGCCACCGGTACACCGAATCCTGTAATTCCCTGGAGAAAGCTCTCCAGTATCCATCCCAGGGCCAGCACCATCAAAAGTTCATTGGGCAAAAGCTTTCTCATCCCGTTGCGGATTACAAGAAAGGCCCGGGCTTCATCCGCCACCTGGTACAGAAGAATCGCAGTCCATACAATCAGCAGGATAATAAGAGCGCTCCATATTCCTTTTGCACTTTCCGCTGCCAGCAACCTGATATCAGCTTTATAGAATACAATGCCGGTAATAATCGTAATGGCCAGCCCCACGGGGGCTGCTTCCGTAGCCCCCCACTGGAACTTAATCATTAACAGCAGCAGGACAATGATTGGCAGACATGCCATTATCCACATAAACAGATTTGTTGGTACGTTCATATTTTATCTCCCGATTACTTATGTATTACTGTCCCCGTGCTGCCGGCGATTCCTTCCGCCGCCTTGTCAAGCAAGGTGATAAGTGTACGCCTGCCTTCCCCAGACTGTGCGAAACGGATGGCTGCCTCGATTTTCGGAAGCATGGACCCCTTGGCAAACTGCTCCTGGGCAATGTACTCCTTGGCCTTATCTACTGTAAGGTCACTGAGCCATTCCTGGTTCTCCCTGCCGAAATTGATGGCTACCTTTTCCACAGCGGTCAGGATAATCAGGTAATCCGCCTCCAGCTCCGCTGCCAGCAGGCTGCTGGCATTGTCCTTGTCAATGACGGCGTTGACTCCCGAGAGCCTGCCATTGTCATTCACCACAGGAATACCGCCTCCGCCGCAGGTAATGACAATATGGCCGGCGTCCACCAGCGTCTCAATGGTCTTGAGCTCCCGGATTTTCATGGGCATGGGTGAGGCCACCACGATGCGGTAACCCCTTCCCGCGTCTTCCATGCAGGGAATCCCGTTTTCCATGTTTTTCCTTGCTTCTTCCTCGGTCAGGAACCTGCCGATGGGTTTTGTGGGATTCTTAAATGCCTCGTCCTCCGGGTCCACCTCCACCTGGGACAGGATCGTGGATACCTTTACATCCATGTTCCTCTTATACAGCTCATACTTGATGGCATTTTGCAGGTCGATGCCGATATACCCCTGGCTCATGGCCACACAGGTCGGCAGCGGTGTTTCCTTGTAATTCTCATAGCTGCAGGCCAGCTGGTCCATGGCATTCTGGATCATGCCCACCTGGGGGCCGTTGCCGTGGGTGATAATCAGGTCCATGCCCTGCTGCACCAGGTCAACAATCACCTCAGCTGTCTTTGCCACTGCCTGCTTCTGCTCTTCGATATCCTTGCCCAGGGCGTTACCGCCCAGGGCAATTACTACTCTTTTTTTATCCATAACCCCATCTCCCTTACATCTTAAGCTTAGTCCAAAGAGAACCCCAGTTTTTTCGCGTATGCCGCGATTGCCTTTTCAAAACATGCAATAGGCGGATGTACGGTGCCGGCCCCTATCTGTCCGTAGCCAGCCACCTTATGGGCAATTCCCGTGTTGATGACTGGTGTGATACCCTTTTCCACCACCAGTCTGGCATCAATCCCAAGGCATGTTCCCTGGAAGTTCCAGTTTGGTATGATAAAGTTGGGATTCCGGTCAATGGTGATCTCCGTCATCTCCGTGCTGGTACGAAGCGCGTCCTCGTACCCGCCGGCTCCCACGAATCTGGTAACGGCCGGAGCCGCGATCATGGCCATGCCGCCTACGCCGAAGGTCTCTGTGATGGCGCTGTCACCCATATCCGGGCAGGCGTCCTCACCGTCATAACCTGTAAAGTAGAGTCCCTGGGGCGTGTTGACAGGAGCGGTGAACCATTCATCCCCCATGCCGCTTATGCGGATACCGAATTCCACGCCGTTTCTGCACATGGCAGTGACAATGGTGCCGTCGGTTACCTGCCTTGCGGCGTCCATGACGGCCTTACCTGTTGCCATCATGATATTCAGGAAGAACTGGTCTGTATCAGCCAGGAATTTGATGACGTCATAGCGGTCCTTTTCGTCCATATCCATCTTGGTAATCACCGGGCTGACCTCTTTCAGGAAAGCCAGGGACGCCGCAATATTCCTCTGATGGAACTCGTCTCCCATGGCGATTGCCTTGGCTACAAGAGGATTCACATTCAGTCCGCCTATGGAACGGATGGCCCTTCCAAGGGTTGGTCCCAGCACATCCTTCATCCACAGCAGGCGGTCAACCACCTCCTTGGAATATGCACCGAACCTCAGCACCTTGCCGATTCCCTCATTCATGGTACAGTATGCCTCATTGCCGTCGGTCTGGTTCTCAACCACGAACACAGGCATGTTGGCGGAGGTAATGCCTCCCATGGGGCCAACGGCCTTTACATGATGGCAGGGAATAAAGGTCACTTCACCGGATGCAAGTATCTTTCTTGCTTCTTCCTCTGTAGCGGCCCATCCCTCAAAGAGTGCCGCGCCGACACAGGAACCCTGTACCGGGTCCGGCATGTTCTCAAACCGGATTGGCGGTCCCGCATGGAGAATCACCTTTCCCTCATTCAATTCTTTGATGACAGACTTAGCCGGCACCACATCCCTGATGACAGGCTGGCTGGCAACCACTTTGGCGATAACGGAGCGGTTGGCCTCATCAATATCCATTTCCCGGCAGCTTCTCAGGAAATTCAGGACCTTTATCAGTTCCACGTTGCCCCCGGCGGGCGGCGCCCAGTCATACTGGACCACGTCACATCCAAAGGCTTCTATGACCTCAGCAAAGCTCTTAAGGCCCACATTGATGACCCTTGGCTTCTGTGACAGAAGTTCAAGGAGTTTTTCCGATGCTTCCGTTTTCTGGATCCGGGCTGTTGTCTTGGGGCGGATTTCCTTCACCGGCTCTTCAAAGTCCAGACCGATGGCGCGGATTGCCGTATGTACAGCCAGCTTATTATTCTCACATACAATGACCCCTGCTTCCTTCAGTGTTTCCACGGCCTTGTCATAACCCTGGAAATCCCTTCTTGTCCCGCATACAGTGGCCACAAAGAATAATTTTCTCCCTTCCTCCCTGGCCTTGTCGCGAAGGCGGATAATTGCAGGGAGGAGGGCCCCGGCCATATCCTCATGGGAACCGTAACCCAGCATGATGTCCAAAAGGATAACGCCTGTGGACCCGTCGTCTATCGCCTCCTGCATGCACTCAATGCGCTTGGCAGGATCAATCATGGGATGAGGCTTGCCCTGGGTGTATACATCGTCTCCCAGGTCCACCACGATATGTCCGTCGGTCTTTAACATAAAACCTTCTGCCTTCTGGGGCGGAACCTTAAGGTTCAGGGCATCCTTGATTAACATGGCAGCTTCCCCTGCCAGGGTGCCTCCTGAGTAGTATGCCTTGATTGTCTTCTTTTCCTCTGCCGCGAAGAAGCTGGAGGAATCCACCTCCACGCTGCCCTCTGCGATATCCTGGCCCCTCACCAGACCCACGGCCAGGCGGGCGGCTTCATCCAGTGTATACGCATGGTAGAAGTTTTCCTCATGGTACTCCGGCTTCTCACCCAGGAACAAGGTGACAACCGGTTTCTTAAAGTTGCTCAGCCGGTCGGAAATCCTGTCCCTCACTGCCTTTGCCGGAGGCTTGGATATGATGATCAGCACTTTCACGGTATCATCCTTTTCCATGGCCTCAATCATATCCATCATGGTAATTCCGCCTACTTCAGTGGACAGATCCCTGCCGCCGGTGCCGATGGCGTTTTTAACGCCCTCTCCCAGACGGTCTATGATGGTGGTCAGCTCCTGGATGCCGGTGCCTGACGCTCCGATGATGCCGATGGGTCCCGGAGCCACGTGATTGGTAAACGCAATGGGCACGCCCTGGATGATTCCGGTACCGCAGTCCGGCCCCATAACAGCCAGCCCCTTTTCATGGGCCTTTTTCTTTAACTTAATCTCATCCTCCAGCGTAACATTGTCGCTGAACATGAATACGTTCATGCCCTCATCCAATGCCCGGTCAGCCTCCAGCGCCGCATAAGCGCCCGGTATGGAAATCACCGCCAGATTGGCATCCGCCAGCTTTCCCAGTGCCTTATCCAGGACCGGACCGCCTCCGCTCCCTTTTTATCCGACTCTGAAGTGGACTGTTTCTTAAAGAACGCCTCCACTTCCTCCATGATCACGTCAAGCAGCCCGTCGTCATCCACATCAGCCACTACCACCATATCATTGGCGGACGCCTCCTCCAGCTCGCTGGTACTGAGGCCGCTCTGCCTGTAAATGTCCTTGTTGGCAGGAGTTGCCATCATGATGGAAACCTTCTTTACACCTTCTATGGAAGAAATCTGGTTAGTCAAAAGCATAAGGACTACAGAATCATGATAACTCCCTTTTTTTACTATGGTTTTTAACATACGCTCCCCTTCTCCTTATTCGGCAAACCTGTTTTTGTGGTCATATTTATCAAAGTGTACCTTATCGCTCTTTAAATACTCATAGATTTCATCAACTATCTCCACGCCGCCCGTGGCATAGGCTTTATCCCGCCTCATGACTGCGCGCTCACCCGGATAATACACCTTATCAAAGCCTTCTGCGGCCGGCATCTCTCCCAGCTCATCAAGCACCTGTGACATGGACGCCTTGAATGCGTCTAATCCCACGAATCTGGACGGATCCATGACAATGAACATCTGTCCCAGCTCCCTGCCTGCCGACAGGTCATGGTACATCGAACTTACATGCTTCCCAAAGGGAACTCCCAGAAGCACGCCCGAGAAAATGTCCACCATCATCATCAGGCCGTATCCCTTGGCGCCTTCAATGGGTACCAGGGCATTCACAAGGCGGGAATCCGTAACCGGACGTCCCTTGGCATCCACTGCCCATGTGTCGGGAATGGATTCATGCCTGGAGCGTTTGTCCAGTATCTTGCCCCATGCCTGGACCGTGGTAGCCATGTCGAATACAACCGTTCTTTCGTCAGCCGTGGGGGCTGCAAAGGAGATGGGGTTGGTACCGTAGTAAGGCTCTATCCCGCCGTACGGCACTGCCATCGGATCGGACTGGCAGCATGCAATCGCCACCAGATCCGCCTTGGCGGCCATTTCCGTATAATAACCAATGGAGCCGCTATGGGAAATGTTGCGGATGCCAACCACTGCGATGCCGGACTTCTTTGCCATCTCGATGGCCTTTTCCATGGCCAGCACAGACGCCACATATCCGCAGCCGTTGTCCCCTTCAAAGACAGCGGAACAAGGTCCTGTCTCCCTCCACTCAAACTTCGGATCAACCGTGATGCCGCCCTTGGCAATCCTCTCGCTGTAATACTCCACGCGCACAGCCCCGTGGGAGTGATAACCCCTTTCGTCAGACCAGGTGAGGACATCAGCCGTCATATCCGCATGATCCGCCTTCAGCCCCGCCTGCATCAGCTTATTTTTCATTAACCCCTTTAACTCATCATGGGAAAGTTTCATATCTGCACCCCGCTTCTTCTCAATATTCTATAACTGCACGTCTCTGTTGCAATCCTTGGAGTAAATATACGCGAAATCCTCTTCACGTCCCACCGCATAACATGCCTGCGGGCAATATGCGTCCAGGAACATGTAATCTCCGGCCTTTACCGGTACCCAGTCATTGTCAGCCCTGTACATGCCTTTGCCTGACAGGAAATACATTCCGTGCTCCTGGATATGTGTCTCCACGTAGCCGTGGGACGCTCCCAGCTTGAACTTCAGGATGTGCATGTTCATATCAAATCCGAAATTACCTGCTGCCGGAAGGAAATCCTTGATGTGGCAGTTGTCCATTCCCTCATATTCTGTCCAGGGAATATCATTGGCATTTCCCACTACCGTAAATGCGCTGTATCCCTCAATCTTCTCATATCTGCGCTTATATACATACAGCCTGGCTTCTTTGCCGCTCTTGTTTTCAAAGGAAACCTTAACGCTCTCAGGGGAGAAGATATAACCGCCCTCGGTAAGGCTCTCTTCCTTGTCGGCATTCTTGACAACCACTTCGCCGGCCAGTACATAAATGAACGTCTCCAGACCTTCACCGCCAATGCCGCTGTTTTTTCCGCCTTCCTTTACCGTAACCAGATAATCCGCAAAGGTAGCTCCCATGGCAGGTGATCCCAGAATGGTTACGTCGCAGTTCTCATAACCAGGGATGCTGTTCTTAACCAGACCGTCCGGTTCCAGCAGAACATAATTTTCTTTCTTGATTACAGAACGTGTTGCCAGTAATTCCTCTCTGTATCCTACCTGATCATTTAAATAACTCATATTTACTTCCTCGCTTTCATTCTTTGTTAAAGGCCTTTTTGGGTCAACTTTTTTATATTTATATTATTGCAAAACAACGTTCTTTTTTCAATTATGTATTTATGCAAATCTCCCTATGATTTTTATCCATTTTATACCCTATTGCTAATTTTTTCACATCCCACTTTTTTCCGGTCTCATGTTATAATATCTTTAAATATAACTTATCTATTACACAAAGGAGAACACCATTATGACGGAAAAAAGAGAGATAAACCTGGAACATCCAGCTTATCCAAAGTATGCAACTGTATATTCAGAAAAGGATACAGATGCAAAAGCCTGTATCCTTTACTTCCATGGGGGAGGGCTGCTGTACGGCAGCAGGGAGGATCTGCCCCGCAGGCATATAGATTCCCTGACCCGGGCCGGATATATCATCGTATCCTACGACTACCCCCTTGCGCCCGCCGCCAGGCTGGATACCATAATGGGTGATGTCTGTTCCTCCATCACCCATTACATAAATCATCCCGAAATATACTGCAGACGCAAACTCCCGTTCTTCCTGTGGGGCCGTTCCGCCGGAGCATATCTCTGCCTCTTAGCCGGAGCCAAAGGTAACCTGCCTGCCG
>OASZ01000863.1_pt1 | contig 16764 bp, 14 predicted proteins | sample 1501241 | NCBI WGS metagenome assembly OASZ01 (sample SAMEA2579926, study PRJEB22360) | human gut metagenome | biome: human gut; feature: human-associated habitat; material: faeces | place: Denmark | collected 2008/2010 | reverse complement strand
GCTGCTCCGACTCAGCTCCGGACGCCGGGACAGAGTTTCCAGATACGTCCGGGCCTCCTCCAGATCGCCCTCCCGGCACAGGCCCTGGAGGACCGTGATATGGTGCCTCATGTCGTGGCGGAGGGAGGAAAGTTCCTCGCTGTGTCAGCGCAGGTTCTCGTAGTTCTCCTGGGCCAGCTCCCCCCGCTGGAGGAGGAGCCGCGCCTCGGTGCGGCGCTCTGCCTCCGTTTGGAGCAGATGGATGAGGGCGGCCAGGACGCCCGCCCCCAGGGCCGGGAGAGACAGCTTCCACAGCAGGAACCGGGGCAGACCCATTTGGAAGCCGGTGCGGAGCTGGAGCAGCAGCTCCTGTCCCCACTGCGGCTCCGCCAGGGCATGGACGCCCCAGACTGCCACGCCCAGTCCCAGCGCCGCCAGGAACAGCGGCGCGAACAGGCGGTAGAAGCGGTTTTCCCGCTTCATCCAGACCATGGCCAGCACGCTGGCGGCCACCAGGCCCAGCAGTCCGACGTACTCCGACACAGTCGTCAGCGGAGACGCTGCAGCGGAGCGCCCCAACAGGGCGGTCAGGCCGTGGAGCGCCGCCGCGCACCACAGCACCCAGCGCAGCCGTCCGCCGCCCCGCCCTCCCAGAAAGACCAGCAGCGCGGTCAGGCGCAGGGCGCGGCACAGGGCGTTCCAATCCGTCTGCGGGTACGGGAGGTAGCGCCCCAAAAAGCTGACGGCCGCCAGGGGGGAGAGCATGAGGGAAAAGACGGCCAGGGCAGCCAGGGCCAGCCCGGCGTCCCACCGCCCCCGGAAGCCCTGCCATAAAAAGGCGGCGCAAAGCAGAAGTCCCAGGGCGAAACAGAGAGCGGCGGGGATGGCGGTTCGGAAGCTCTCGGCAATGAGGGCGCTCTCATAGGCGTAGCCGCAGCTCAGGGTCACGCCGCAGAAGTAGACGGTGGACTCGGCCTCCGGGATCTGCTTTTCCCCCAGGCCGGTGGACTGGACGATGGTCAGGGTCTTGCCCACATGATCCATGGGCAGCGAGACCGCCACCGGCTCCGTCCGATCCCAGCCCAGCGAAGGGGAACTTGTGGGGAATGACGCCCTGCTGTACCGTGCGATCTATAATGTCATCGAGAACAGCATCAAATATAATCATACCGGCGGGCAGGTCAGCGTCCAGTCAAAAGCAGAACAAGGGCAGATCATCATCACAATCTTAGACAGCGGCTGCGGTATTCCGGCAGAAGATCAGGGGCAGGTCTTTGAGCCGTTTTTCCGCGTTGACAAGTCCCGTTCCCGTCAAATGGGCGGCTGCGGCTTGGGTCTGGCGCTGACAAAGGCGATCATAGAACTGCATGGCGGACAGATTGGGATTGTTTCCAGCTCTCCCAAAGGAACGACGATCCGTATCATGTTGCCGCAGCAAGGTAAGTAGAAGGAGTGTGCTTTATGAAAACAGGAACAGGATTTGTATTTCAGAGCATAACGGCAGAGAGAAATGAAGAACTGCTGAAAATGTGCATCCAAATGGCCACAGCGTTAAAAGCCCAGGGAGATGCTCCGTTTGCCGCATTGCTGGCCGATGAAAACGGCAATATTCTGATGGTGCAGGACACGCTGGTATGTATATTAAATATCATGCTGGAGAGCCGAATTTTGGCATTGGTGCAGAGGAGCAGACCGTCAATATCCCTTATACAATGGCGTCATTAAAAGTTGGCCTGCCGTTGCCGTTCCCAGATAATTATAGTGAAACTGAGTATTACCATATTGATGGTATTGAAGGAACGTTTACATATAGAGCGGCTTTTAATAACAGGATCTTATCCATTCCCTTCTCGGCAGGTATGGCATTCAACTGGAAAGGCAGGTAATGTAAAATGAACGTATCCGGAGTCCCGAATGAAATTTATCGTCCTTGTTATAGGCTGAACAGCTCTACGGGAAAGATAGAGAGCGGATCCTATAACTATTCTGCCCTGATGCGAAATATTCAGAAGCAGGAGGCAATGGCGAAAGAGGAGATACCTAAGATTGGAGATAAAGAACTGTCAGAATCGGAAATAGAAGAACTTGCCAAGCGATATGATCCCAAGAATATGTCTCAGGCAGAGTATGATGATTTTATTCGTTTTCTGCAAGAAAAAGGCGTCTTGAGCAATATTGAAGCAAGTTGATTCTTCTGCGTATCTCTCATGAGCAGCCTTATTTTTGTGTATTGCAGTTGTATTGGAAAACTGCCCTGTATACTGAGATAGTGTCGAGAACCGGCATACAAACTTGGTTTCAGTCATGAGTAGTGCTGAAAATATATAAAAAGTGTCTAAAAGTTTTGCGATTCCGTTTTTTGCTTTTTGTTGATTTATAATAATAAACACAAGGGGAGGAGAGCACCATGGCAACAGGAAATTTCCGTAGCACCAAGGACGAAGTCCTGGAACATGTTGCGAAGGTCACGCAGCGACTGGACGGAAAAGATATGGCTTGCTACACTGCGCAGGATATTGGATATCAGCTCAGCATCAGCCGTAATTCTGCCTGTCAATACCTGAATGAGCTTGTGGAGCAGGGGCTAGTGGTGAAAGTGGTGTCCAGGCCGGTATATTTTATCCACCGGCGTACAGCAGAACGAAAGTACGGCTGTATGCTTCCGCAGGGGAGCTTCAAAAGTGTGGAAGATATTTTGACCCATGTGGATCGAGACAAGACCTCCGTGGATCTCCAACAGCACATCTGATCGCTGGGCACAGACAATAGCCAGATTTCCGAGTTGCTTCATAGCTGACCTCCTTATTTGGGGGAGCGGGATATGAGGAGTTCATATCCCGCTCCTGAATGTTTTATAGCCGTAGCATGGCTGTATCTACTTGATTTTCATAAAGACCTGTGCATCGGGATATTTTCCTTTCGGACTCACGCAGAGCAGCCGGTGAAACAGGACTGCGATTTCTTCCATGTCGGTACCCGCATCACGCTGCAATTTGGGATTCCCAATCCACACCGGCTTCCTCCATCGCTTCAACAGACACAACGGTGCCCCACAGATCAAAGGGGGCATAAGTGAAGCCGTACAGGGCCCGTGCGCTTTTGCAACTGAGCAGCTCATATTGGAGCTGTGCGAAGATATGCTGGCGCAAGATGCCCTTTTCAGGATTGTACCCTGCGACGGCCCGAATGAGGCGCAAGGCCAGCGTTTGATAGACATCATCCAGATCCAGTCTGGCGGCCTTTATCAAGGTATAGTTCTGGCGAATCACACTGTCAATGCACCAGAGATGATCTTCTACAATCGCATTACGCTCGGAAACCTGATATTCGTTTTTCATAGTGGCAAATCGCCATCCTTTCTTTATGTACGGGGAACAGAAGAAGAGCGAGTCCCCGCATCGTCCGTTTTATCTCCAAAATATGAATTCCTGGGATGCGTCAACGTCACGCGGCGCGGTCCGTCTCCAGAAGGTCGGCGGTGAGAACATCTACAAGCCGCTGGCCCTGGAAATCACCGACATAAATCCGTACATCCTTTTCCCTCAATTCCTTGAATTCCTCCTCCCGGAGGACGCGGCTGGTTGCGGCCAACTGGCGGTCTTCCGTGGTGAGACGTTTGGCAATGACCTTTTGCCAATGTTTTAAGAACTGGGTCGCCTGTTCAATATCCTCTTCCTGCCGGTCAAACTTGGTCCGCTTCTGCCTGATCGTCCCGTCTGGTTCGACTTCCAGGGTATAATAAGGGACATGCGGGGCGTCCGCCTTTCGCAGGAAGAGCAGGTATGTTTCATGCCGGGAGATGCGGTCCCAGTAGACATCGTTCTGATTGCGGGCGACACAGTGGCAGAGTATTTTCCCCTCGGCCAGGATGTCGGCCACGCCTTTTGGAACTACGATTTGATATTTCTTGTTTCCATACGCATACTTCTCCTGAAGGGATTGACAGATATGATCCACATCCGGAAATGCCTTCTGAATCTCCACAGCAGGCTCTTTGCAGGCCTCCTGTGTGGTGCGCAGCATTAGTTCGTCATGCCGAAGGCGCAGTTTTTTGACCCGGTACACAATCTCATCATTGGTGTCGATGCCCAAACCGGATGCCATGGACAAATAATCCTGCCAGGTGGACAGGACTTGACGCACATCTTCTCCGCTTTCAGCCGCCTGCCGTTTCAGGTAATTGCAGATCTGCACCGGATTCATCCGATCCAGAATAAACTTCAGGGAATCCGGGGATATTTCTTCCTCCACGAGCCACTGGATCACCGAATCGTGGATCAGCCGGCCGGAAGATTTTTCCCATTGGAGCCATATCAAGGCTCGGTATCCACCATTCCACTGGCGGAGACGTTTTATCCGCTGCGTATCTATTCCTAAAGACTTGGCAAGACTGGGAGCTTCGGGGTTCTTCACGCTCTCGCTCGCCCATATGTCTCTGCGGATGATATCCTCAGTGAGCTGCGGCAGATGGGCTTTCGCAATCCGCTCCAAAATCGGATGCCTTTTCAGCTGATATAGGAAATCCATCGGATTCCCAGTCATGTGATTGGCGTGGAGCCACTCTACCAGTCCAGTTGACTTTAAGATCCCCTTGTGCAGGGAGGGGAGCGTTTTGCCGTAGATCCGGCCGGGCTTGTCCCCTCTGAGGTAGTAGGCATATCCGGGGGCAAAGCTATAGAAAGACCGGGGTGGGAGTCCGGCGAGCCAGCGGTCGCCGCGGTGCTTGAAATCGCCCCAATAGTAATGGCGATCACACATAGCGGGGTCATACAGGTGGCGCAGATGTTCCGTGCAGCATACTTTCGGTTTCTGATAATTCTCCTTGTAATAAGTGCGGTATGCCCAGAACTCACGGATCACCAAGCCGTCAGGCCGCCGCTGCATCAGATATACACAGGTATTCTCAGTGTAAAAATGGTGCGGAAGACGACCAATCGACTTGAATGTGACTTTGTGGCGGCAGCGTGGGCAAGTGCCGCTTTTCCCATGGCGGGGCTTTTCCAGGAGCGGCACCTCCCGTTCGCAGTAGGAGCAGTATCCAGTTTTAGCTCCGCCCTTTTTGTAGGCATAGAACATGAACTGTTCCGGGATGCCGACCTTATCCACCCACCGGTTCCAATCCTTGGGGAGCGCTGGTGTGAGGGCCATATCCTGGTCCCACTTGTCCGTTGTCCTCTGATCGCGCCGGATTAGTACTTCTGTGCGGGCCGCGTGCTGATAGGCCACAATTCCATCGAAATTTCCGCTGGAGCAGCCGAGGGCCGTTTTGACCTTTTTCTGGTCAGCATGGGACAGCCATACCTCCGTTGTGCGTGACGTATTGTTACATGTCGGCACATCCAAATTGTCCAGCATGGCGCTTCGCCACTTGTTGACCGTATAGTCGTAGGTCAAGAATCTTTTGGTCTTTACCTCTATGAAAGTTTCATAAGCCGGCCGCCGTGCGCCCAGTCGCATACTGTCCGGGAGATAGAGGGAGACCCTCAAAATGTTGCCCTCTATTTTGCAACGCAGAAACAGCCTATACTTTCGGGATGTGACTGTATAAGTTGATCCCCAGTACGTTTGGAACGTATGCTTTTGCGGAGCGTCCTGCGCGGCCAGCTTCATCATCTGATTGGTGGCCATCAGCATCGGCATCTGCAAAAGTGACTTTTTTACCATGACTATGCGCCTTTCCTTTCTTTCCAATCAATGTCATACCAGGTATTGGCCCGGATTTTTCTGCCGTCTACATAGGTGAGTGCGATTTGGATGATTTTTCCGCTGCCCGGATCGTCTTTCGCAAAAGCGAGGATGCTCCCTTTTGCCCCACAGGCTACCGGGTCAGTGCCCCGCACAACGCAGTAGCCGGATGAGGCGGTTCCGCGGTCCTTTTGGACATGACTGCTCCAGTTACGGTTGGCGTGATCCACCATATAGGCCAGTCCATGCAGGAAAAATTCCTGAATCGTCAGCTTTTTGACGATAGTAAGCTCCGTACAGGAGATTTTCGAGTCAACTTGATCCTCATCCATATCTCCGCCCGGAATGACCAGGCAATAGTCGGAGAAGTTGATATTGCCATAGTAGGACAGACAATCCAGAGGATTTTCCGCGCAGTGGAAGCCGTTTTGACCGCAGTTCGCCGCTTCGGTCACGTTTTTTCCCATGGAAAACTGATACCCCCGGCACTTGAGCCCACGCTGGAATCCCTTATATGCAAACATCGCTTACCCAGCCTTTCCCAGCGTATCAAAGCCGCCCAGAGTGATTTGACCGCTCTCCGGCTTTGGCTTGCTGGAGTCCTTTCCCTTTGGCAGATTTGTCCCAGCGGATCCCTTGTCTGCGCTCTTTGCCGCCGTTGCCTTGACAGGCTTGCTCTTTTTCACATAGGGGCGGGGGACGAATTTTTCCTCCTGCTCCTGGTCTTCTTTGGCGTCAGGGTTCCGGAAATATTCTTCCGCCCAGCTGTAGCACAGGTCATCCGGAATATCACAGCCATACGCAGTCGCATCTGGACCAGGCTTGAAGCCGCTTGCTTTCAGTTCGTCCTGAATATAGTCATACGATTTCCGGTTGATATACTGAAAACAGTGAACCATGCTTTTTCGGGGATGGAGGATCAACCGTGCAAAAGCAGTGTCCTCCAGGCATTTGGTCTGGATGTACTCTGATACGCACTCCTTCATGTTGCGCCGGGTCAGTTTTTCCGTGCCGGTGCGGACTTGCGTAACGGCGGCTTTCAAAGCCTCCTGCTCACTCATTGCCATTGCGGCCTGAATAGCCTCCTGTTCAGCCTGCTTTGTTGCCTTATGCTTGGCCTCCCACTCTTCCTTCCGTTTGGCCTCCGCCTCTTTATGGGCTTTCCGGGCCGCATCTTCGTTCTCTTCCTCCTCCGTTTTGGTGGCTTTGGGTGCCTCGGCATCCTGTGCCGGCGGCGTGCTCTTTTCCACCGACTGGGGACGAGCTGCCTGGGACAGCCTGCGGAGGGATGAAATCACCTTCACCAAATGCGGACAGTGCATCACCAGAAATGACTGCTTCCCCGCCTTTACCGCTTGGGGCTTCATTCGTTTCGCAGACCTCCGTATCGTATGCCAACTCTGAATAGTAGCCCATGATATGCTCCTTTCATGTTCAAGAAATTGTAGAAGGACGCCGTGTGCTGCTAAAAGCACATGGCGCCCTTCTTTCAAAAAATACTTATATCTGGTAAACCAGTGTACTGAACGGGTCAAAACAATAGCATTTGATTCCCGGATATGAAGCTGCCTTTCTTTGAATTGCCTGTTGGAGTGCGGTGGCTTCCTCTAAAGCAGACGCCCCCCATTCGTTGCAGGCTAACGCAGTAAAATAGTGGGCCTCCGGCCGGTACCGCACATCAGCGCCAAGGCGTTGGCAAGCGGCGGACAGATCTTTCAGGGAGGATGCCTCAATCGTTGTCGGCATCGCCGCACCCCGGATTTAGCCTGCCCAGCACGGTTCTTGTCTCGCAAAAGCTATCACAATCCAAGCAGTACGTACCGGAAACGCGGTAGGGAACATCATCCTGACTGATCTGCGGACTCTCTGCATTTACCGGATCATAGAGCTGCGGGGCTGCGTGATCGGTCCGGAATTCGAGATGATAGAGCCTGTGCCCGCCGCAGCAGCGGCATACCTTGTAACTGGGATAGCCGTTCTGTTTGGGTAATACTTCCATGTGTTGAAACTCGTCGGCCTGCGCTGCCAGCTTCTTGTTCAGAGCATTGACGAAAGAGATATAGGCATCTTCGTGCTGTTCACCGCCAAATGAGACTGTCCATGAAATGTCCTGCCCGTGTTCCCGTCGTATGACCACATCCGCCAGGTGAGGTATGCTGTTCGTCGGCGAGTTGATATGAAACCGGGGTACCATGACATCCCCGGACAATTCATTCAATTCCTTCAGAAGCCGCTCACCGTCGATGGCGGAAGGTTTCGAGCACTTTTTTACCAATGCCGGAGAGAATTTAACCGGCACAAATTCTGCGGTGTCCCGGTAGAAATACTGTCTCCTGCCTTCTCCATACAGCTCTAACACGTCAGACGGGGCTATGCTGTGACCGGGATAATCCGCAGGCAGACGATCCTGGAACCGTTCCAAGATCCGTGCCAGAATATACTCGACCGTCTGGCGTCTGGGAACGAAGATGGAGCCCTCATAGACCAGATGATAATCCGCGGCAGGCGGTTGTTCATAGCCGGCTTTTTGCAGCGCCTTGATTCCGCCAAAGGCAAAGGGACAGGTCTTCCCATCATCCAATGCCAGTTGATAGATGCGAAATCTCTGTGGGCGGCGCTGGGCATTCAGAATGTTCTGAAGCTTCGTTCCGCTACGGACATAAGCCGCATATTCCTGATCCGTCAGGCCTAGGAAAGCGGGAAGCGTGGCTGAGATATCTTCCTGTTCATGCCACTGCTGAACATAAACGTCAACATCACTGAATGCGCACAAGCCATTTAAATACTTCTCCTCAAAGGTCATCACTGGTTTCTCCCTTTCCATAGTCTTTTTTTGCCGCAGAGCCAGCAGCCAGTCATCGATCCCCTTATAATTGGGGTTCCACGTAAGACGCCGGCAATCCAAGCCATGTTTTTTTGCCAATGCCGCGATTTTAGCGCTTCCTGCATCCACCGCGGTGTTGCAGAACTTGTCCATATCCTCAGCCTCAATGATGACCTCTGTCCCGTTCCTTTTCAGAAAAGCGAACAGGCCGTCCAGCTTTGCCACATTGTTTGCGCCGATAACTGCCGCGAAAGTGCGGCCGGTCAGAGCATGGGCAATGTCTGCTTTGAGGCATCCCTCCGTCACATAGACAACACGGGAGGATGGGTCGCCTACAAAATGGAGTGGACTCCCTGAAGTAATTCCCATTGGCTTGCCGGAAGAGGATAATGTGAGATATTTGGTTCCCTCTTTTTCCGGCGGGTCGTTTTCATCCTTGATGGGATTGTCCAGCCGGACCTGCATACCGCAGATCAGCCCGTCAGCCCCTGTGATTGGGATGATAATTCCAGAGGTGCGACGGTAAAACTTTACCGTCCACTTTCCATAGTCATTGAGATAGAAGCCGGGGACGCCCTGCACCGTATATCCAGCCCGGATCAGACGCTCCGTAAGGAGCCTGCACAGGGAAGGCGGCGGCGTACTGCGCAGCTTGAATTGTTCAATCTGATCATCAGAGAGGCCCCGGGCCTCGTGAAGGTGTTTCCGGTGTGCATCGGTCAGTGACAGCATTGACAGAAGTGCGGAAAATGTACGGTTCAATTCCTGCGGGGATACCGCCGCGGCCCCTTTTGCTTCCGGCACCTCTTCCTTTGGCGTAATGGGATAGTTCGTTTCAAATCCGTCTATGGCAAGCACATCACAGATATCGTGATATGCCTGAGACTTGTCAACCCCATTCAGAACCGCGTAAAGGCCCAACATCCCGCCGCCTCTTCCGCAGTAGTTGCAACGCCAGGTGTCTTTTTCAAGATTGAGGTTCATCTTGCCTCTGCGGTCGCTGCAGAAGGGACAATCTGCATAGACCTGATCCGGCAGCCTTCTTCGGATATTCAGGCGGAGGATGTCGGCCACGTCCAGAATGCCGAATGGAAAGTCGTGTTTTTTCTGATAGCGCACTCCGGCACCTCCCTTGAAAAAGTCGCTTTACTTCAAGACAAGCATCAGCTTGCATTGGCTTTGGGGGCCGCATCTATCAGGATGAGAGCGCCGGCCTTGATGACATTGCCGCATTCGTCATCCAAATAAGCGTAAAATTTCAAGCTTGAAGGCCGCTCCTCCGCAATCTGTGCCAGCGTCCAGCCGATGTTGATTCCTGTGGAAACCACCAGCTTTCCAGCCTCCTCCGGAGTCATCCGGGCACAGATGTCCTCCACAGTCATGTCATTTGTATATTTGACCTGAACCGGCTCCTCCAAATGGCTGTCTGCCGACTTATCCGTGACGCCCACATGATCCGCCTGGGATGCGTTATCCCCTGATGCGGCGTCTTCGCCCGTGGACGAAGCATCGGGATGGGCATCGGGCTTATCTCCCTGCCCGTCAAGCGTGCGAAGAACTCCTAGGGCCGCAGTAATGCCTCCGGCGTCCTGTGGGGGGGCAGATTCGGAGTCTTTGTGTTCAACATCTGCATCTCCGGCTTGGTGCTCGACCGCTCCATGGTCACCCGCACTCGCCTCGCAGGACTCCTGCGTCTGCGGTGTGTTTTCCGGCGGATGGAAAGAAGGTGGTGTCTGTGTTCCCGCTTGGGGAGGGATAACCTGTGGAGCGGGATTGGGGGTGGCTACGGGCGTCGGTTCAACGACTGCGCAATCCACCTCGCAGAGCTGAATTCCAAATCCGGCATCGTCCAAAGCAGTGTCCAAAGCCGCTTCCTGGGCAGCCTTTACAAAATCTCCATCCGCTACATCTTCCTTAGATCTGGTGACGGTGAACGCCGAGATTGGACGTTCATCGTTGCGGTCTAGGTAGACTGCGGCCTCATAGGTTGGCGAGCGGAGAAGTAACGGGAAAGGCACCGTCCGATCCGTGACGCGGATCGGACGGTAGTTCATGCTCCCGTTGGGGAATGCCAGGCGGAACCAGAGTTTCTTGTAGCGAAGCTGCATCTGCATCCGGACTTCTCCCGTTTCCGGGTCGGCCCCACGCTGCAGAAACTTCTTCGGATTGAAATTAACCACCTCCCGAAGATGGGCCGCTGCCGGGACCGCGTTGATCAGCATGACTTTGTTATTCTCCATGATTGGCAAACTCCTTTCAAAAATAAAACAAGAGATGCCGGTGCCTTTTTTTACACACGCATCTCAAAATCAACTAGCATTTTTCAATTTCTCATCGGCCACCATCGTACCCGGTACAGGCCTGTGTGTCACTGCTTTATGGTAAAGTTGGATACGCTGTCCCAGATTGGTATTGCGCTTTCCCTTGCCGTTTTTCTTGATTGCCATATAGAGCGCCTTTTTTTCACCAATCAGCAGGACACGCCGTTTGGCACGGGTAATTGCCGTATAAATGAGGTTTTTTGACAGCAGTATTCTGTGAGCCGCCATCAAAGGGATGATAACAATATCGTATTCCGATCCCATGCTTTTGTGGATCGTGATCGCGTAAGAAAGTTCCAATTCATCCAGCGCCTCTTTGGAATACTCCGCGAATCTGCCATCATAGTTGACCTCAATTTTGTCCGGCTGTACCGAGCAGACTGTGCCGATGTCCCCGTTAAAGACACCCTCGCCAACCGAAGCGCCTGTCTCGTCATGGAGCTTGATGTGGTAGTTGTTTTTTGTCTGCATCACACGGTCATGCAGACGGAACAGCTTCCCGCCGCACGCGATTTCCGGCGCATCTTCAGAGGGCGGGTTGATGTCCTCGCGGATCGTTTCATTCAGGTTGAGCGCGGACACTGCTCCCTCCGTGCGAAAGGGGCACAGGATCTCCACTTGCTCAATGCCACTCAGATCCGTCTGCTCCCGATAGAGCTTACGAACCCACTCCGCAGCCTCCTCCTGACTTTCCGCCTTGGTAAAGGTGAAATCTTCACCATAGTAAAGGGCTGTTTTCTCCTCATTGATGAATTTGGCGTTGTAGGCAATCCTACTGTCCTTTGCCTGGCGGAAAATCTCGTCCAACACAGTTACCGGGACAATGCCGCAGTTGATCAGCTGTATGAACACATCTCCGGCACCGACGCTCTCCAGCTGGTCGGCATCACCGACCAGAAGGACTTTTGTCCCCAGGCGCAGTCGTTTGAACAGCTGGTGTGCAAGCCACATATCCATCATGGATGTTTCGTCTACGATGAGAAAATCGGTATCCAGCGGCTCCTGCTGCCGGGCTCGCCGCTCATCATCATCCCCGTACAGGCCGAGAAGGCTGTGCAGGGTCTGGGCATCCGTTACACCAGTAGTCTCAGCCATGCGGCGGCTGGCTTTTCCGGTCGGGGCGGCCAGAGATAGTTTTTTCCCTGGATACAGGTGCCGATATACTTCGATCACCGTTTTCAAAACGGTGGTTTTGCCTGTTCCGGGGCCCCCGGTGATGATCGAGAGATTGTGATGGAAAGCCATTTCGACGCCGTCAAGCTGTTTCTTGGATAGCCTGATGCCAAGTTTGGCTTTAACATCCTCCAAAGCAAGTAAAATGCTTATCGGTTCCGGTTTTTTCAGAAGCAGATCTACGATCCGCTGAGCAGTTTCGCTTTCCTGGAGAAATACGCGGGGCAGATAGATATTGCCCTGGTTGGATACCACTTCGTCACCGACGATCATGGCAGACAGTTCCTGCTCGACCTGATCCCGCGGGACGCGCATTTGGGGGAGAGGGACCCGCTCATTCAACAACTGTGAGGATTCCTTCAGGAGCGTATTCCCCTCCAGATACAGATGTCCACCTTTTGAGCGAGCATTTTCCAGAGCATAGAACAGTGCGCCGCGCACTCGCTTTGGGTCTCTCAGATCCCCACCAGACTTTTGCACGATGGCATCCACCCGTTTGAAGCCAAATGTGGGTACCTGACACAGATTATATGGACTCTCCCGCACGAGATCCGCGCAGGTTGGCCCAAGGTACTCATAAATCTTCCGGGCAGAAGTCGGCGTGACATTATATGGAGCCAGTAAAGTCAGCAGATCCCGCATCCGGCGGGTCTGCGTATAGGCGTCCTGTATTTCTATAAGGCGCTCCTCTGTAATCCCCCGGATTTCCAGAAGCCGTTTCGGCTGATTTTCCAGGATGTTCAGAGATTCCAGACCAAACCGGCAGACAATGGCATCTGCAGTTTTTTCACCGATTCCTTTCAGAAGTCCGGAGGCAAGATAATTCCGTATCCCGGCAATAGTGGGAGGAACGACCTCATGCCATCGCTCCACTTGGAACTGAAGACCGTATTTTCCGTTTTTCCACTCACCGATCAGTTCCAGTTTTACTGTTTCTGTCTGCGGGATCTCATACCCAACAGCAGTAAATCGGATCAAATGGTCGTGGTAGCGGTAGGGGCTTCGTGCGTCCTCCGGTATGCTGGTATCGTCGGTCTTCATGCGGAGAACAGAGTATTTGGTAGTAGTATTGCAGAATAAGACCTTATCAAGACTTGCGACAATGCCCACAGGCAGTCACCTCCATTTCTGTTATGCCGCTTGCGCGGCAATTTTTTTGACAGTAAATCTTCTTGTCACTGAACGGACCACGTACTCATTGTAAATATCCGGATGTACCTCCTTCAGCCGTTCCAGCTTGTCTTTCGGAATGCCGGTTGTGTAGCTTGGGAGATAGGACACAGCATAGTCCGCATCTGCACCAGTGTAATTGGCCCGACAGCTGCTTCCCATCTGCTCGATGATGTAGGCCTTGGCCCGGCTCATTTCATTTTCAAGTTTTTTTACTTCTGCGGAAAGCGCAGCCTTCTTTTTCCGCAGATCATAGTAGGAAAGCACCGGAATGGCATTGGATGGGTTCAGCATGACTGGTGGTGCATCCAGATCAGCGGGGCCAAATCTGCGCTTGATGCTCTGAAGGATCAGTTCCCCATCTTTTTCAATATAGGGCGGCGGAACATGGGCCTGGACGCGGTTTGTCCAGAAATCCTCCTCCAGGAAGATGAGTTCCGCTTCATAGGCGGCATCACGGTCGGTATGGCGGATAATCGCCTCTTCGGCGGTATTTGTGTAGTAACAGCAGTAGTAGACCCGGTCTATGTTCATCACGGACATATAGTGACGCCCCTGGACTTCGTAATTCAGAGGTACGATCTCGCAGCCGTTGTACCACCAGTTTTCCTTGCCAAATGGGTTGGTGGTTTTACACTCCAAGATGGCGATTTTCCCATTTGGAAGTTCCACCAAATAGTCCAGATCGGCCAGCATCCAGGGGTACTTTGGATGCTGATACATGAATGGCTTTCGATAGACCTTCAGTCCTGTCCGATAGGAAAAAATTTCAGCAACTAAAGGCTCCAGCAGCGTGCCGGCTTTCTTAGCCACCCAGTTGTCATCATCGTTTGCGGAAACGATTTTAAGCTTGTCATAGTAGAGATCCCGCCCAGTCTGAAACGGTGAGATACCAAGTACAGCAGCTGCATCACTTCCTCCAATGCCGAGCCGACGGTATTCCAGCCAATCCTCACGCGGCAGCCCTTCAGTTTTGACCACGATCTGCGGAGCATATTCCCTGCTTAGTACCATGTCTGTCCCCCTTTTTTACGACGGTAAACTTTTTGGCTTTACCTGTGCAGAACAGTACATTTTGGGAGCTGGAACGCGCCCCCTGTCTGGGACGGCCTCCATGTCGCCACTTCTTCTTGAACTTCATGTTGAATTCCACCTTTCTTGATATATCCTCAAAGCCTTCCGGCATTTGGGCAACAAAAAAGCGAGAACGACGATTCAGGCAAAAGCCATACCGCCCGATATTCAATGGGCAGTCGTCATTCTCGCAATAGATGGGGATGTCCCCGATAAATAAAAAAGTCAGCCGTTAAAGGCCCGAAGGGCGCAATAACTCTGCTGACATTTGCGTACAAACCTAACAACGTGCGCAGGTGGAGCTCTCGCTCCACACACAGGCCCGAAAGCCCGTGCCTCAACGGGTGAGGATTTCGCGCAGAAATCAATTACAAAGGAAATATAGCACAATATATAGTGGTTGTCAATACAAAAAAACAATATGTAGATTTTGGGAGGAGGTGTAAAAATTCGTTTAGCCCATCCCTGTTTATTGTATGAATGGATGGGGCCGTATGTTAGGGCCCATTCCGAACCTGTACCTTGACAAAGTACCCTGTGCAAAGGGGAGAATAGGGGCCTGCAGAAGTTATACAGGATTAGCAGATAGTATGCTGCTTGCATACCTGCCAAGGAAGTGTCGCACAGCGGCAGCCTGCAAATACGCGGTCTGGAATGAGAGCGCAGGAAATGGTCTGTGGGGTAACCCATGATTTTTCTATGTTTGGATGGGAGCGGTATCCATATGCGGTACCGCCCCTCATTTTTTTACAATAGCAGCCTGCTTGGGGGCTGAACTGTGTATGTGAAAGGAGTCTGTATGAAAGAAATTCCGATTTGGGAAAAGAGCAATTTGACCCTTGAAGAAGCGGCTGCCTACTCAGGAATTGGGATCAATAAGCTGAGAGAGCTTACGAACAGCAAGGACTGCCGTTTCGTTTTATGGGTCGGAACCAAACGCCTGATCAAGCGTCGGTTATTTGACCGATATATCGAAGAAGAGTTCTCAATTTAAGCACTTTGATAAGATAATGTGTAGGATTATGTAGAAATATACATGTTGTTGTTCATCTTTTTAATTGCTTGTGCTATAATAGAAGTGCTTATTAAGCGCTTTTCAAGAAAGGAGCGTTGGTTTTGTCAGAAAAGCGCCGAGATAGCAAAGGCCGGGTTCTAAAAGATGGTGAAAGCCAACGGAAAAACGGCTCCTATATGTATCGTTACACTGACATTCACAAAAAACGGCAATATATCTACGCAAAAACGTTGGAAGAGTTGCGGAAGCAGGAAGAGATAATCAGGAACGATCTGGGCGATGGGATTGACTATTCTGCCGGTGAGATCACAGTCGCGCAGTTGGTTGATCGGTATGTGAATTTGAAACGAAGTCTGAAGCCGAATTCGATGAGGGCCTATAAGTCCGCAATCAACCGGGTACATACAGAGCCATTTGGCCAGAAGAAGGTAAATTCCGTAAAACTGTCTGACGCAAAAAGCTGGTTTGTTGCATTGCACGACCAAGGCTTAAAAAGAAATACCATTGGTGTGGTTCAGAGCGTAGTCCGCCCAGCATTCGAGATGGCCGTAGACGATGACATCATTCGGAAAAATCCATTCAAATTCAAAATGGCGGATATACTTCCCGATGACGCCTATGTGCGAGACGCGCTGAGCAAAGAACAACAGATCCAGTATTTGCAGGCAATACGGGACGACAATGCAGGGAATTACTATGATGATATTGTGATTCTCCTGGAAACCGGCCTCCGCGTGAGTGAATTGTATGGACTGACAAAATCGGATGTCAGCTTCGAGCGGCGTTGTATCTTTATCCGGCATCAGTTGTGCCGAACCGCGGATCAACCATATTTCATTACACCGCCAAAGACCAAGAGCGGTATCCGAACCATTCCTTTGACGGACACCGCGTATCTATCACTAAGGCGCGTCGTGAAAGAGCGTCCTGTTCCCAAAGTTGAAATGATGGTTGATGGTTACAGCGGCTTCCTCTTCCTCGACAAACTGGGTAGGCCAAAGGTCGCTATGCACTTGGAAAACTATATGAGGAATTTTGCGAAACGATATAGAAAGGCGTTCACAACCAGAATGCCCAAAGTTACTCCTCATGTGCTGCGTCACACTTTTTGCACCAATATGCAGAGAGCCGGTATTGATGTAAAAAGCCTTCAATACCTAATGGGCCATTCCAATGCCAGTGTAACCCTGGATGTTTACACACATACAGATTTTGAAATGGTGAAAGAAGCCTTTGCCCGTGCCGTCGTAAACCTCTGAAAATCAAGGGTTTAAGAAGATGGTCGGGCCTTGGCCGGCTTACACCGAGCTTACACCAAACTTACACCATTTGCCCATCAATCTACGCAGAATTACGTGGATTTGCGTGGGGGATGATTTTTTTGAAAATCGCTGGAATCCTTGAAATACAAGGAAAAGTAGAGTTCCAAAGATTTTTATAGAGCGCTCCTATTCTGTGGGTTTCAAAGGGCGGCATGTACTGAGCCAGAGAGAAAAAAGGCCCGGAACCAAATCGGTTCCGGG
>OASZ01000860.1_pt1 | contig 16873 bp, 8 predicted proteins | sample 1501241 | NCBI WGS metagenome assembly OASZ01 (sample SAMEA2579926, study PRJEB22360) | human gut metagenome | biome: human gut; feature: human-associated habitat; material: faeces | place: Denmark | collected 2008/2010 | reverse complement strand
AAAGCTAAAGTGGCACCAGAAGTGAATATAACATCAGGAATTGATTTTGACAGCAGCCATTTTGATTATAAAAAAGCTGATTTAATTTGTCAGGGAGAACCTATTGCAGATACAAAAGTGAGAATCATGGACGACCATCGTGAGGAACTAAAAGAAAATTGTATCGGAAATATAGAGATAAAGGGAAGTGCTGTTTGTAAGGGATATTTTGAGTATGATGGCCGTCAGCCTGTAGAAGATGGGTGGTTAAGTACAGGCGATATAGGATTTTACTCTGGTGGGGCATTATATGTTATAGGGAGAAGAAAGGACGTGATTTTTTCCTACGGAAAAAATATATACCTGAGTGATCTTGAATATGCGGTTGCTAAATATTTTCAGCTTAGAAGCGTGGCCTGCGGTGATAATGTGTCCAGCGAGGGTGAATTTTATATCTATTTATTTGTTGAAATAAATGAGGCTGAAGGTCAGCAAATGAAAAGTAAAATCAGGCATACTATTTTAAGAGAGCTGGGTATAAAGCTAGATGATATTATCTTTATGGACAAACTTAGTAATACAAAAGCAGGAAAAATCAGTAAAGCAGAAATCATGAGGAAATATACAATGAGTAGAGATTCAGAGAGAAGAGATAATATAGAAGGTTTTATAAAGGGTTACTTTGCGGGAGAAGTTACGGAAGACACCAGTATTCTGGACGTTGCAGAAGACTCCCTGAGTATGTTTCGGTTGATTGGTGCAATCCATAAGCAATTTGGAATTAAAATGGGGATTCTTGATTTAACGAGGTGTGAAACCATTCATGATTTATGTGATTACATCAATAAGCTTTCCGGAAGAGAAATACCGGTAGAAAAGATAACATGTGAAAACCAGATGTTTTGCACCTCTATACAGGAGGCATACATACTGGGACGCCAGCAGGAGTTCTATGGAAATACCAACATGTCCCACTTTTATTTGGAAGTGAGGCATAATCTTTCTTCACAAAAAATAGAAGAGGCAATACGTAAACTAATCAGACGCCATTCTATGCTGCGCAGTATTTTTGAAAATAGCAGACGGGTGGTATTGGGTGAAGACATTGCCGATACGTTTTTCTTAAAGACTTTAGAAGAAAAGTCACTTGAAAGCCATAGAAAAGCTGCCAATCAGAAAGTAAATGAACCAGACAAATGGCCACTGTTTGAAATCTGTAATATCAAGGAGGGGGATTCTTATATTGCGGCCATTGATATAGATATGCTTATTGTGGACGGATTTAGTTTAAGCGTGTTGGTCAGAGACTTTAAGAGTTTATGCAGGAGGCTGGAATTAGAACCCATATCGGATGGATTTGGCAAGTATCTGGAAGCATATTCCATCAGAAAATCCGGAAACAGATACTTACAGGATAAACAATATTGGCTGGAAAGAGTGAAGACGCTTCCGGGCTCCCCACAAATACCGATTCTTGCAGCTGTCAATCGTGGCCCTAATGTATTTTTACGCAAGGAGAAGGCATTTACAGAGCAAGCCTGGGAAGAGTTAGAAAATGTTGCAGAAAGAAATGGTGTGACGATAAGCGTATTGCTGTTGACTCTTTATATACATACGCTTAAGAGATGGAGCGAGGAACCGGAATTTACACTCAATGTAACAGTGATGGATCGTCCGACACAGATGAAAGACACAGAGCGTTTTGTTGGAGACTTTACGACCAATACACTTTTCAATTACGAAAATGAATCAGGCAGTCCCCGGAATCTGTACCAGGATTTATCTCATGTAAAGGGTAGGTTATATGAGTATTTGGATCATAACAATTTCGATGGTGTAGAAGTAATAAGGGAGTATGCTAAAGTTCATCAGGGCGAGATGGCTTTAATGCCGGTGGTTTTCACCAGTATGTTGTTTAAGGAAGACAATGCGCTTACATATGAGGACATCAACTACTTTGTTACTCAAACATCACAGGTATATCTGGACTGCCAGATATATCATTATGATACAACTTACGTAATCGCTTGGGATTATCTGGAGAAGGTTTTTCCGGACAATATGATTCACAATATGTTTGATTACTACATGAATCTTGTTGAAGGAATAATCTGCGGCCGTGAAATCAATGAAATCCCCGTAGGAAATGAGAGAGCAGTTACTCGGTACAATGAAACTGATTATTCGGAAGAACTAATGACTATTCCGGAAATGTTAAAACGGTCACTCGATTTCTTTGGTCCCAAAACAGCCATAACGGATGGTGAAACTGTATTAACATATGAACAGTTAAAGAGACGTATGGAAGATATGATTGAGGATTATATAAAACAGGGGATGAAATGTGGAGATACGGTCATGGTACTGGCGGGAAAGGATATTGATTCCGTAGTAGCGATATTAGCTGTTGCTAAAATAGGAGCCACCTTTATACCCGTTCCGGAAGATTATCCGAAGGAACGTATTGAAACTATAAGAGAGTATTCCAGTGCAGAGTGGATTGTGCATGTGCAGAATAATAAGATTGAAAGATGTGTTTCTGCTAAGAGACAGAGGAATCACACAACTTCTAAGTTGGAGGACACAGCCTATATAATTTTCACATCGGGTAGCACAGGCAATCCCAAAGGGGTGGCCATTTCTCACGAAGGTGTTATGAATACGCTGGTTGATATGAAAAAAAGATTTGCCTTGGACGAAAATGAAGGGGTATTGGGATTGTCTGCGCTGAATTTTGATTTATCCATTTTTGATATTTTCGGCAGTATCTATATGGGCGGATTTTTATCTTTGGTAAAGGACCCGAGGAATGCAGAAGAGATAAACCATATGCTGGAGCAATTCCCTATAACGATATGGAATTCGGTTCCAGCAATCATGAAACTGTTTTTGGAAAGTCTTCCAGTGGATTATAGAAATACAGAAATAAATCATATTTTCTTAAGCGGGGACTGGATTGGTACGGAGCTGCCTGAAAAAATAAAAAAGGTGTTTACGAATGCAGAAATTATAAGTTTGGGAGGTGCTACAGAGGCTTCAATCTGGTCAATCTATTTTCCGATCCGTGAGGTTCGGAAAGAATGGAGCAGTATACCTTATGGCTATCCATTAGGAAATCAAAAGATTTATATATTGAATAAAGAAGGCGATGCATGCCCAACAAATGTTGTGGGTGAAATCTGTATTGGCGGAAGGGGAGTAGCTTTAGGATATGTTGGAGACGAGGAAAAAACAAATCGGTCATTTGTAGATATACCTTCAATTGGGAGAGTGTATAAAACAGGGGACTATGGTAAATTTTCTGAAGAAGGATATGTAATAATATTGGGGCGAAAAGATGGTCAGGTTAAAATAAACGGTTTTCGTATTGAATTAGGTGAGATTGAGGCTGTTGCCCGTAAATTCTATACAGTAGATAATGCAATTGCAATTATGGATTCTAAGAAGAAATTGGCTCTGTTTTATACTGGGAAGGAAATAGAAGATAGGGAATTGCAGGTTCACTTTGAAAAATATCTGCCTGCCTACATGATCCCATACCGCTTTGTTTATATGGAACAGTTCCCGTTAAGTAAAAATGGAAAAATAGACAGGGCTGCGTTATTGCAGATACGGGAATTAAAAGAGGAATCCGAGATATCAGCTCCGGCTAATGAGATAGAAATGAAAATATCTGTAATATGGGGGAAGTATTTAGAGAGCGATCAAGTATCGGTTGATGAAAACTTCTTTGCCTTGGGCGGGGATTCTATCATTGCACAAAGGATAGCACAGGAATTAACAAAGCAATTTGCAGTGAAAATTCCCTTTGTAAAAATTGTGGAAACCGGCACTGTAAAAGAATTGGCCCGGTTTATACAAGCTGAAACGGAATCAAAGGAGGAGCCGAAGGCCACTTTATTATCGGAAAACCAGGGGGAGAAAACAGTGGAAGCATCTCAAACGGAACTTCCAATGACGAATATTCAAAAAGCATATTTTAATGGAAGAAATGATTCGTTTGAATTGGCGCACTATAATGCCCATTACTATTTTGAGGTGGAGTTCCCATATGAAATCAGTGATATTGAAAGAAGCATTGCACAGATGCTGGAGCGTCATGAGGTTTTACGCAGTATATTTTTAAAAAATGGAACACAGAAGATTCTGGCAGACGTGCCGGAGTATAAGGTTGATATTACGATAGCCGAGACGGAACAGGAGTTTGCGGAAAAGAATGAACAGATGCGCCGCGAATTGTCTCACAAAAATTATGATTTTTCAAAGTGGCCGTTATTTACGTTTGAAGTTTTAAAACGGGGATGTGACGATTTTAAGATTTTGTGTGCAAGTATCAACCTCATGGTTTGTGATGGTGACAGCTTAAGAATCTTTCTAAAGGAATTTACAGAAGGTTTAAATAATAAAAAACTGCCGCCGATTCATTATTCATATCACGAATATGTAAATTCATTAAATGATTGTACGAATGAAAGGGAGTATCAGGAGGCGAAAGCTTACTGGTTAAATAAAATTCCTTGTTTTCCGGAATTCCCTCACTTACCTATGCTGAAAAACCTGACACAATGTAAAAATTATAGAATCAGCAGAGTCTCCGAAACGATTGATGCTGAAACCTGGGGGACATTTAAAAACACTGTAAGAAAACATGCTGTTTCTCCATCTACAGTACTTTGCACAATTTATGCCAGGGTGCTTGCGAAATGGAGTAATCAGAAGGATTTGCTGCTTAATATGACTGCATTTGAAAGAAAAGAGTTTGATCAGAATGTCAGTGGGATTTTAGGGGACTTTACAAAAATTCTTCCATTGGAAGTACATATTGATGGGGCGGATTTTTGGGATAATGCGATGCAGATTCAGACGAGGATTTTGAATAATCTGGATCACAAAGCATTTGATGGTACAGAGATTATAAGAGAATTGTCAAGGCTGAGGAATGGAATAGGTAAGGCCCTGATGCCGGTGGTATTTACCTGTGTGTTATTTGATTCTGATGAGAACTGGTTTGAACAGATTGGAAAACTGAGATACGCCGTTACGCAGACACCTCAGGTATTTTTGGATAACCAAATTCTTGAAATGAAGCATGAGCTTTATATATCGTGGGATTATGTGGAGGATTTATTCAATCCTGCGATAATAGCTGCAGTATTTGAGGATTTTATAAGTGGAATTAAAAATATAGCAGTAAATGGGGTATTTGAAACACGGTCTCAAATAGAAACGGATAAAGTTTGGGATGGATATAACATGCCGGTGGAACGTGTTGCCCCCAATACATTGCAGGCATTTTTTGAAAAGCAGGTCCGGGAAACACCGGACGGAACAGCCTTATATTACGGAGACAAACAATACACCTATGCTGCGATTGAGGCCAAAGCGAATCAGGTTGCACGTTATTTATGCAGCCATGGAATCTGCGGCGCCAATAACCGGGTCGGCGTGCTGGGAGAAAGAAAACCGGAAACCATTATTTCTATTATAGGAGTATTAAAAACGGGTGCTGCCTATGTTCCTGTGGATGCAAAGTTCCCGAAGGAAAGACGGGATTTCATACTGGAGAATAGTGGTTCAAGGCTATTGCTGAGTGAGGAACTGTATCGTTCGGGGGAATTAGAGCAATATGATGAAAGCCCCATAGGAATACAATCGCTGCCTGATTCTTTGGCATATATCATTTATACGTCAGGCAGTACAGGAAAACCAAAGGGCGTTATGATAAATCATATGGCAGCCTGCAATACAATCAGCGATCTGAACAACAAGATAAAATTAAATAAGACGGACAGATTGATTGGGATATCATCAGTTTGCTTTGATTTATCCGTATATGATATTTTTGGAGCATTTAGTACAGGAGCTGCACTGGTAATGGTCCGTGATGCGAGAGATTGCAGCGAGATTGTTTCCCTTCTTGCGGAAAGAAAGATTACGGTATGGAACTCGGTACCGGTTATCTGCTCAATTGTTGTTCAACATATGTTGGAAAGAGGGATGAAAGATAGCCTTTCATTACGGCAGATTATGCTGAGTGGAGATTGGATTCCACTTGATTTGCCAGATAAGGCGAAAAGCATCTTTAACAAAACTAAGATAATGAGTTTAGGCGGAGCAACAGAAGCTTCTATTTGGTCAATCTATTATGAAATAGGAGAAGTAAAACCAGCATGGAAGAGTATACCTTATGGCATGCCTTTAAAAAATCAGACAATGTATGTTTTGAACTTCGCCGGCGAGTTATGCCCTATGGACGTAGTGGGTGAAATATATATTGGAGGAGTTGGGGTCGCACAGGGATATTGTGGAGATACAGAGAAAACGGAAGCTGCATTTATTCAACATGACCATCTGGGCAGGATTTATAAGACTGGTGATATGGGAGTGCTGCGGAAAGAGGGATATATTGAATTTTTAGGCAGAATAGATAATCAGGTTAAAATTCGTGGCTATAGAATCGAATTAGGAGAAATTGAATCTGCCATTAATAATGTACCAGGAATTGAAAAAAGTGTAATTTCATATGTGGTAAATAGAACGGGAAATAAACAGCTGATAGCATACTATATTCCAACATCGAACGACCTTGCTTCAGAGACTATCAAGGAAAGTATAGGTGCTTTTCTGCCTGAATACATGGTACCGCAGCATTATATTTCCATAAAAGAATTACCGCTGTCTGCCAATGGGAAAATTGACAGAAGTAAGCTTCCTGAGCTGAATTTAGATAAGAAGGAGCGGGCATTATCAAAAGATGTAATCAGTCCGTTGCAGAAAACACTGCTGGGAATTTGGCAAAAGGTATTTGAAAATACTGAAATTACTATTACCGATGATTTTTATGGCCTGGGTGGAGATTCTATTGTTCTGATGAAGCTATTGGACGAAATTGCTTTGGCAGGTCTGGAAAACATTAGCATAGAAGATATTTTGGAATATGAGACAATAGAGGCGTTATCAGCTTATATGGAAGAAAACAAATAAGAGGAGTTATTACATGATAGGAATTATTGGAGGCAGTGGTAATGTTGGCCAATGGGCGACCCAGGCTTTAACGCGTTTTTCCAGTGCATACATCAAAGTGGGGGGAAGGAATAAGGAACAATTTGAAAAATTGGCAAGGTCATTGCCTGATAACGCCGCAGTGGAATTCAGGCAGGTGGATTTCAAAAACATTCATAGTGTAAAGCAATTTGCTGAGGATTGCACAATTATTTTAAATTGCGCCGGCCCTACCTATAATCATGCATCCGAACTGGCGGAAGCGGTATTGAATATGGGAATTGGGTATGTGGACGTTGGATATGGTAAAGCGATGGACCAAATATTTAAAAGATATGGCGATAAAAGGATTCTTTGTAAAGCCGGTGCAATCCCTGGATTATCAGGCGTGTTGCCAAAATATCTGGCCCAGCAAGTTGAAGAGATACACCAGATAGAAGTATATTATTGCGCTTTGGGAAAGTTCACTAAGACAGCTGCGGCAGACTATTTAGATGGGGTATTTGACAACAGAATGGAATTACCATCAAAGAGGAGAGAGGCAAGAAGGAAACTTCTTCCTCTTTCCATAAACGAAGCTTATTTATACCCATATTATGATGAGGAATGTGAGCATGTAGAACGGATTACAAAGTGTAATGTTTCAAAATGGTTCATGGCATTGGAGGGGGAGTGCACGCACAATTTTATGAACACGGCGGCTGACAGTTATAAAATGGATTCTGATAAAGCAGTTGAAGATTTGTGCTTGGCTACTTATGTCGATACATTAGGAAGAACGGAATATGCAGGTTTTGTAATTCAGATATCCGGAGAGACAGCGGGTAAACATATGATTCGCACCATGCAGGTAAAAGCACCAACAGCAGAGTATATGACAGGTACAGTAGCAGCGGCATCTGCCCTTTTGCTGGATAATACAAAGGAGTTGGAAATCGGAGGGGAATTAGGAAAGATAAAAGAAGTGAATGAATTCTTTTCTATATTGGATAGGATTGGACAAAGGTTGCTGATAAGCATTGTAGATAAATCAATAGAGGATTTAACAGCTGTTGAGGAAGGAGAAATATAAATATGCAGAAAATACGAACTGTGGTATGCGGCACTACATTTGGGCTCTTTTATCTTGAGGCTCTGAGACGATTGAATGATAAATTTGAGATTGTCGGTATTTTAGCAAATGGGAGCGAACGTTCCAAAAGATGCGCGGCAAATTTCAATACCACTTTATATACTGATATACGGCAGGTTCCAAAGGATATTGACTTAGCCTGCGTAGTTATAAGAACCAGGGCGTTGGGCGGAAAAGGGACTGAGATAGCGGCACATTTCCTGGAAAATGGAATAAATGTCATTCAGGAGCAGCCAATCCATCCTAAAGATTTGGAAGAGTGCTATCGTATTGCGTTAAAGAATGGGGTATATTTTCAAACCGGAGATGTTTACCCCCACCTTGACGGTGTTGAAACGTTTATACGAAGTGCACATAAATTAAATGAAATTCATGACCGTCCGCTATATATGAACTTATCTTTTGCACCGCAGGTATCTTATCCGTTAATGGATATTTTGATGAATTCCTTACCAGATATCCGCTCATGGGAATTCAGCGGTAATGTTAAGGCTGGACCATTTAGGGTTATAACAGGTACTTTAAATAAGATACCGGTATGCATGGAAATTCATAATGAGGTATTCCCGAAGGACCCGGATAACAACATGCATTTGCTTCATAGTATAACGTATATGTATGAGAGCGGACATTTGTCACTGCAGGACACATTTGGGCCGGCAATTTGGAATCCGCGGCTTGACATTCCTGTGGAGTTATACAATTATGGCGATGTGAAAAGTGAAGTTCCTGAATACATGTATGAAAAAACGGGACATATTTTAGGCGGATATCACAGCCGGAATTTTAAACAGATTATCACAGATATATGGCCGGAGGCTGTAAAGAAGGATCTCCTGCTGGTTTTAAAGGGAATTAGCGATAAACGGCTGCTCAACGCCAAAGGACAGAAAGAGATGATTTGCTCAAGGCAGTGGAATGAGATGACAAAATATCTGGGATATGCGGATATAATGGACAAGAAATTGAGTAAGGCCACCCTTACCGATATATTGGAAAAGAGTGTTCAAGAACAGAGGAGGCATGAATATGAATCATGTTGAGAACATGAAAATAATTTTAGAGTTATTTAAAAATAAGGGAATCACCCTATTTATGGATGGAGAAAAATTAAAGTACAGAGCCTCTCATGGAATAAATCATGATGATATTTTGTTGCTGAAAGAGAATAAAGAAGCTTTGATTCAGTATTTCAAAGAGCACGCTGAGGATATAAGAATCATATCTGCCCCAGAGGATATGTACAAACCATTTGCGCTTACAGATGTACAGGCTGCCTATGCATTGGGAAGAAAAGATACTTTTGAATATGGTGGGGTAGCATGCCATGTTTATATGGAATTAACATATAGTGAGTTACATGTGGATAAGGTACAGGCAGCATGGCAGCGTTTGATTGCCAGACATGAGATGCTGAGAGCCATTGTTAATGAAAATGGAACACAGCAGGTATTACCGGAAGTAAATGAATTTAAAATACAGGAGTATGATCTTTTACATATTTCTGAGGCTGGTAAGGCTCTCGAAAAAATTAGAAATCGTATGGGAAATGCTATATATGAACTTGGAAGCTGGCCCATGTTTGAAATTGCAGTGAGCCATACAGATAAGGAATCCATTCTTCACTTTTCAATGGAATTTTTAATTGCAGATTGGAAAAGTATTTGGATGCTATTATACGAGTTTGAAACACTTTATTTCACACCGGAACAATTGTTGCCTGAAGTGGGAGTGACATTCAGGGACTATTTGATAGCCGAGAGAAAATTGAAAGAAACAGAACAGTATAAGGTTGATAAGGAGTACTGGTTAAATAGAATAGAAAGTTTGCCAAAGGCTCCGGAGCTTCCGATACTTAGAAATCCAATTAAAAACAGGAGTGATTTTTCAAGATATTTTATGGAGATTGATCAGGAAAAATGGAATAGATTAAAAAGATACTCCAATCATTTTGGAATAACGCCAACGGCAGTGGTATTGACAGCTTATGCAGAAGTAATGGAACGGTGGAGTCAGACATCAGAATTTTGTATTAATCTCACCGTTCTCAACAGAGCGCCCATTCACCAGAAGGTAGAGGAAATTGTTGGAGATTTTACATCTGTAAGCCTTTTGGAAACACGTATGGAAAAATCGAAGCCTTTTATTGAAAAGGCCCGAGAGATATCAGGCCAATTGTTTGAAGATTTGGATCATCGTTTGTTTAATGGTGTTGAGGTCATCAGGGAAATATCGAGGAAAAAAGGAAGGGAACATGCCTTAATGCCAATTGTTTTTACCAGCGCTATTGGCCTTTCTGATAAGAAGCTGCAAGGTGAGTTTCACGGAAATGGAATTAGCCAGACACCACAAGTATTCATAGACTGCCAGGTCATGGACGGAGAATATGGATTACAGGCGGATTGGGATGTTAGAAACGGTGTATTTCCTGATGGGTTGATTAAGGATATGTTTGAAACCTTCCGTAGCAGGCTTTTGGAGTTGGCAGAAACTGATGTGAACTGGACAAAGGTTTCTGAACTGGAACTGCCTTCATGGCAGCTGGAGCGGATAGCCGGCATAAACAGTACTGAAAAAGAGATATCTCCTCAAATGCTGTATGACGAGTTCCTGGAACAGGTTAAGAAGCAACCTGCAAAAACAGCAGTGATTGATTCTGCAGATAAATTTACATATTTGGAACTTCATCATATGGCGTTAGGGATTGCGGACCGCCTGAGTGAAATGGGGATTAAACCAGGCAGCAATATTGCAGTTTTGCTCCCCAAAAGTCGATTTCAGGTAGCTGCGGTATTAGGTATTTTATATACTTCTTGCATTTATGTGCCTGTTGACATAGAGCAGCCGGAACAGCGTTGGAACACAATCGTAGCCAATGCTGATATAAAAGCAGTTCTTATTCATTCGGGTCATAGTGCAGTTTTTGAACATGTGCCGGTGTTACCGGTTGACCAGATCGAGGCAATAAGTAATGACAGTATGATATTGCGAGGAACCCCCGATGATTTGGCATATATTATTTTTACTTCAGGAACTACTGGTGTTCCTAAAGGTGTGGCTATCACACATAAAGCTGCTTGGAATACAATTAAAGATATTAACCAGAAATTTTTCGTCAGTAGTCAGGATTCAGTGTTAGGGCTGTCAAAACTTAATTTTGATTTGTCGGTCTATGATATTTTTGGATTATTATCATGCGGAGGAACCTTGGTTTATCCAAAACTCTCAAGATACATGGACCCGTCTCATTGGGTAGAGCTTATACAGGAATATGAAATCACCATCTGGAATTCCGTACCCGCGTTTATGCAGATTTTAACCGGTTATTTTGCCGGTAAGAATGAGAAGCTGCCACTTCGCATCGTGCTGTTATCAGGAGACTGGATTCCGGTAGGCATGCCTGGGGATATACAAAAATGTGCTGGTGATGCCATGGTTATCAGCTTAGGCGGTGCAACGGAAGCCTCTATCTGGTCCATATATCATGAATGTGTTGATAATGAGATACGTGAGGTGAGTATACCTTATGGCAAACCTCTATCGAATCAGGGATTCTCTATTTATGATGCAAAAGGACGCCCATGCCCGGTATACGTGACAGGAGAACTTTGTATTTGGGGAACAGGTCTTGCCGAAGGGTATTATAATGACCATAAGCTGACAGAGGCAAAGTTTGTTACGGGCAGAGAAAATGGCAGAATGTATAAAACAGGGGATAATGGCTGTTATCTGCCTAATGGTGAGATTGAGTTTAAGGGGCGAAATGATAATCAGATAAAGCTGAGAGGACACCGTATTGAATTAGGAGAGATCCAGTCTACTCTGGAACAGCATAAATCTGTTTCACAGGCTATGGTGGTGCTGAATGAGGTAAAAACGGATATTTATGCTTTTGTAAAGACTGTTCAAGGGAATGTGAAGAATTCTGATTTAAAACAATATTTAGAAGCGTATTTACCAAAGTATATGATTCCTGCGGATATTATTTCGGTAGAAGAGTTTCCGCTGACTGCCAATGGGAAAATAGACCGGGATAAAATTAAAAAGTTAATCATTAAACAGGAAAACGCAGAAGGAAAAGAACTGCGGGAAGAAAATCCTGATGAACTACAGAATAAACTGATAGAGCTTTGGAACAGCGTTGTTCCCCAAAGCGCAGCTGGGGTATTTGACAATTTCTATGACTTGGGAGCGGATTCACTAATACTCGCCCAGATGGCTACAAAAGTTAGAGAACAAATTTCTAAGGATATTGCCTTTGACGCTTTACTGAGAGAACTGATTTATAATCCGACCATTCAAAAACTGTCGGAGTTCATTAGGAATAATACAGAAACGGAAGTCGAAGAGAAGAAAATGGAGGACACAAACTCTGAACTTGTATTTGTGAGGGAATATGGCGGAGATCTGGAGAAAGGACTTAGTATAATATTCCATGGTGCTTTAGGTTCATTTAATCGTTTCGACTATCTTGCAGATTCTTTAATTGCAAGTAAGGGAGAAAAAGTGATTGGGATAGGTATTAAAGATACGAATAAGTATTGTTCAATACCGTCAACTAATTTGATTTGGATGTTATCAGATATATATTCCCAAATAATCTGTAGTTATCAGGTAAAGGCCGTAAGTTTGATAGGGTATTGTTTCGGTGGTGTTATAGCATTAGAGACGGCAAACCGCCTTAATGAAAATTCGATAACCGTGAAGTCACTCTCAATATTAGACAGCCTTTTATTGCCTCCTTCATTTAAGGTAGAAGATGAACTGCTAATGGAAATGATGTTTTTGGACAATATCCCAGTTTCTTACGCAGATATTGAGATGCCGAATCCTGCGCTGTACGAGCAGATTATAGTCCAGGAATCAATGAAAAAAGGAGTAATTAATAAGGGCTTTCTGACAAGTATATCTGGAACAACCGAACGGGAGCAGTTAGGTAACTTTTTCAGAGAATTGGCAACGATGCAGAAAGAAGAACGGTTCGGATTATACGCAGTACAGTGTAAAAAGAATACGAATGTAGAGATGCCGATGGAGCTTATTAAGAGTTTATATCAGGTTTGCGTTGCGACATTTGAAGCCATGCATTATGAAATATGCCCGTATTTAGGTACAATAAATTATTTCTTTGCCCCGGAGGGCGAAGTGGGATTTAAGAAAATGGTGTTGGAGACATGGGAGGGATTGGCATTAGGAGCTTTTAACGTTATCGAAACCCCTGGAAACCATTATACTTGTGTGGAACAGAAAGAGAATGCAGAATATTTGGCAGGCTCATTATGTGACTTAAAAGAATGATGGACATTGTACATCGAGATTACTGCTTCTACAAAATAAAACATTTTTGGTAACTTAAAAGGCTGGCAGTTAAAAGAAAAGGATGTGATATGATGTCAAATAAAAATAATACTCGGTCTATGCTGCTTCATGACAGCCCGCAAAGTTTAGTATTAACAATAGAAGGGCATACTGAAAGGCAATGGGGAGACCGGATGTCTGTTCTAAGAAAAAAGGAGAAGATTTCAAACGAAACTTGTAGCCAGAGTTATGCTATGAATCCGGGGATGAATAGCTATTGCGCAATAGGGTAGAGTTTAATATAATCGTGAATTTTGAATAGAGAAATAATAAATTATGACATTAATCGTGCAACATTATGGTTTTCATATGATCAGCCAGTGTATAATCGTAATTTCAGGGCGGTTGTTGGAAAATAAGATTACAAGACATATAGTGAATTTGTGAAATCCACTCTGATGGATTCCGTACAGGAGATGAGTAATACAGGTAAGCATATCCGCTATTTGGACAGAGAAATACTGCCACCATGCTATGAGGATGAGTCCCTGAACACAAATTGTGAAAGCTATGAGAACAGCATATACCTGAAAGAGTTGTCTGCCACCTATGGAAAGACCGGGATGGCAAGGGCAGAGGACTGGCTGATGACGAAAAAAGGTAGGTAAGCGGTCCTTGACGTGATGGGAATAGTGCTGGAGCCGGAAGAACTAGTGAACACAATCTTTTACCTGAGGGAAGGGGAGCTGGGGGACGATGCGTTGTCTGGAATTAGCATAGTCACAATGCTGTGTGATTTTTTAAGAGGATGCTGGGTATCTATAAATTAAATTGACATCTTGACATTATTCTGAAAACGTCTATAATATAAAAATAAAAATTAATTTCAAATTGGGGAGCACTTATATGTCTGAACGAGGCAGATACAAGACGAAGCAACAAGATCTCATATTAGAGTGTCTGAAAAAACAAAAGTGGCGTTTTCTCACAGTGAGCCAATTCATGGACTGTCTTAGGGAGAAGGGAGTGGTCGTTGGGCAGACAACTGTATACCGGGTATTGGAACGCATGGTCGATGATGGAAAGATGATGAAGCTTCCGATGGAGGATGGTACCAAAGTACGTTATTGTTTTGCGGGTGAAGAAGATTGGGACAAGCTGGGGAAATTGGTATGTATGGGATGCGGTCGTCTTATTCCACTTGAATGTTCTAAAATGGCAGATTTTTTGGAACATATTTATAAGGAACATGGCTTCGAATTGGATCAGAAACACACAATCTTGTATGGCTATTGTGAATGCTGTAACAATAAGAGGTCTGTCCCGAAGATTGGTCTGTGATGGCAAAATGGCCTTTCGTACGAAAGTTTTGTTACGCAATGTATTTTTGCAGGGATACTGATAAAACTTTGTCAATACTACAAGCAAGGTAGCTATCAGGCACCCAAATTAGTTTCTTTTAGTAATAGTGAGATAGGGCGGGGGCGTGGTAAAGCTACCGTTTATCAGTTGTCTCTTACTTGAGATTATTGAGGAGGCTGCAAACACATTCTGTGTCATTGTATTCTAAAAAAATTCTGGATGATTGTAGAATAATGATAATGGAGAGGGACCTATATCTTAGAATAAACGATTGACGTTTTGAAGTCTGAGGAGATGGCAGGTTGCGAGACCTATGAAACAGGAAGATCATTGGTTTTAGTCAATGGAGAGTCCATAGGTTAAAAACTGATAGTGGAATGAGATAACATCCGTTCAAGATAAAAAAAAAGGAGGAGATGAAGTGGACTATTTAGATGAGCATAAAAGAATCTTTGCGTTCGTGACAGCGTTTCTTGTAACCGCTGTGCTGCTTCTCTCTGGCTTTTTTATTGTCACACATATAGAACATGAGTGTACAGGTGAGGATTGTCCTGTCTGCGCGGAGCTTCAGGAATGCGCTGCTACGATCCGCTTGATAACAGAAGCAGCAGGAACAGGAGCCATCGTCATCTTTGCATATATCATTACTCAAAAACTCTTATCATCTTACCAGACTGGACTCTATCTGTGCCCGGTTTCTTTGGTCAGCTTAAAAATCCGATTAGATAATTAAAACTTTCTTTCAACAAGGCTGTTTTCTATCCATATAACCGTTATCCTCTGGGATGGTGTACTCTGTGTATCAGGATACACGGTTTGGCGGAGATACGTTTGGACTGGGAACACGCCTTGTTTTTTGTGTGCTTGTATACCTGCTATTACTGTAAAAAAACACATTTCAGGAGGATGATTATTATGAATAAAAAATTAAATTCTACATTCTGCACACTGGCTGTGACAGCAATGGTTTCTGTTGCTATGCTTTCAGGGTGCTCAGGTACCACCGCTGCACCAGGGGCTTCTGATACAGACCAGGCTTCAACCACCGCTGTGGCAGGTGGAGATAAGAGTATGGGCGAGGCGTCAATGGAGGCAGAGAACACCGATGCTGGGATTGAATCAAAGGATACGGACGGACAGAAGCTGAAGGTAATGGCCAGCTTTTATCCTATGTATGATTTTGCTGTCAAAATCGGCGGTGATAAAGCGGAGGTGACCAATATGGTTCCGGCCGGCACAGAGCCCCATGACTGGGAACCGGCCGCAACCGATATCAAGAACCTGGAGGAAGCAGATCTCTTTGTCTATAGCGGCGCCGGTATGGAGCACTGGGCCGATGACGTGCTTGCCAGTCTGGAAACAAAGCGTCTGGTATCGGCGGAAGCTTCCGCCGGGCTTACCCTCAGGCCAGGACACAGCCATGATGAGGAAGAACATGAGGGAGCGGAGGAGCACGCAGAGGAAGAGGAACATGACCGCGGCCAATTCGATCCCCATGTATGGCTGAGTCCGGTGAACGCGAAGAAAGAAATGGAAAACATTAAGAATGCTTATGTCAAGGCGGACCCGGACAACAAGGATTACTATGAAGATAATTATAAGACCTATGCGGTCCGGTTTGACGAACTGGATCAGGAATACAAAGATACCCTGTCTGCCCTGCCTGGCAAGAGCATTGTAGTGTCCCATGAAGCGTTCGGTTATCTCTGCGATACCTACGGGCTGACCCAGATGGGCATCGCGGGACTTTCCCCTGATACGGAACCGGACCCGGCCAGAATGGCGGAAATCATTGACTTTGTAAAAACGAACCATGTCAAAGTTATCTTCTTTGAAGAATTGGTAAGCCCGAAGGTGGCAGAGACAATCGCGGCGGAAACAGGAGCCCGGACACGGGTTTTAAATCCCTTGGAGGGTTTAAGTGATGAGGAATTAAAAAACGGCGCGGATTACTTCACCGTAATGGAAGATAACTTAAAGCAGCTTAAGGCGGCGCTTGAATAAAAACAGGAACAGGAGTACTGAGGATGGATGCCGTTGCAGTGAAAGGACTGGATTTTTCCTATGGAAATACCCGGATATTAAGGAACATCAATTTTA
>OASZ01000828.1_pt1 | contig 17951 bp, 21 predicted proteins | sample 1501241 | NCBI WGS metagenome assembly OASZ01 (sample SAMEA2579926, study PRJEB22360) | human gut metagenome | biome: human gut; feature: human-associated habitat; material: faeces | place: Denmark | collected 2008/2010 | reverse complement strand
CGTGCCCTGCCCTGAGACACTGGGGCGGCTTCTGCCGCCTCTCATTTTTTGAAACGGGGTGATAGCATGGCCAGGGCGCCGGACGAACGATATAAACAGGCGGAGGCCATGTATAGAGCAGGCATGAAATTAGTTGAGATTGCAAGTCAACTAAATCTGCCGGAGGGAACGGTCCGCCGATGGAAGTCCACACATAAATGGGAAAGCGAGCGTTCGGAAAAGAAAGCGAACGTTCGGAAAGAAAAAAAGAAAACGGTTGCAGAGGAAGTCAAGCAGGTAATGGAGAATCCTGACCTGACGGACAAGCAACGGCTTTTTTGTTTGCACTATGTCAGATGCTTTAATGCTACAAGGGCTTACCAGAAGGCATACGAAGTAGATTACAGCACGGCCGCATCTATCGGATACCGGCTGTTGGGAAATGCTGGAGTCCGGGAAGAAATAGCCAGATTAAAGCAGAACCGCTTGAACCGAGAACTGCTGGACGAACACGACATCTTCCAGAAATATATGGACATCGCCTTTGCGGACATCACGGACTTTGTGGAGTTCGGGCGGGAAAATGTTCAAGTCATGGGAGCATTCGGCCCAATAGAGGTGGAAGACCCTGATACCGGCGAGAAGGTTCCGCTTATGAAAGAGATTAATAGCGTTCGATTCCGGGGGGCGGAGAAGGTAGACGGGACATTAATCACCGAGGTCAAGCAAGGGAAAGACGGCGCCAGCATTAAACTGGCGGACCGAATGAAAGCTCTTGACTGGCTGGCAAATCATATGGATCTGGCCACGGAGGAACAGAGGGCCAAGATAGTACATCTTAAGGCTCAGACAGAGGCGCTACAACCGGAAACAGACAATAATCAACCGGTCAAATACACAGGCGTGCCATCCAACATGGTGGCGCCAGTATTTGCTCCGGTTGTTTTTGATATCCAGGAACACGGACATACCGAGTATGTCTTCCCCGGAGGCCGTGGTTCCACAAAGTCTTCCTTTATATCCCTAGAAGTTATCGACTTGATTATGACAAATGACCAGATGCATGCGGTTGTCATGCGTCAGGTGGCAGATACGATGCGCAGCTCCGTGTATCAGCAGATACTATGGGCCATTGATGCATTGGGGCTTTCAGACGAATTTCATCCGACGGTCAGTCCGATGGAGATTACCCGTATCAGTACCGGACAGAAGATATATTTTCGAGGTGCGGATGACCCAGGTAAAGTTAAGTCCATCAAGGTGCCATTCGGATATATAGGCATCCTTTGGCTGGAGGAGCTTGACCAGTTCGTCGGGCCGGAGTCAGTCAGAAAGATAGAGCAGTCCGTCATCCGTGGTGGAGATGTGGCTTACATCTTCAAGTCTTTCAATCCACCAAAATCAGCCAGCAACTGGGCAAACAAGTATATTAAAATTCCGAAAGCTTCCAGATTGGTGGTGGAGAGCAGTTATCTGCAGGCGCCGCCGAAGTGGCTAGGAAAACCGTTCTTGGACGAAGCGGAGTTCCTGAAAGAGGTCAATCCGGACGCCTACGAGAATGAGTATATGGGCGTAGCCAATGGTAGCGGAGGCAGCGTATTTGACAACGTAACTATTCGAGCGATAACAGACGATGAGATCGCACAGTTCGACCATATCTTGAATGGCGTGGACTGGGGCTGGTATCCGGATCTATATGCCTTCACGCGTTCTCATTATGACCCGGCGCGGCATACGCTCTATGTCTGGCAGGAATATACCTGCAATAAGCGGAGCAACCGGCAAACAGCTGATAAATTGATAGAACTGGGCATCACGGGAAATGACCTGATTACCTGTGACAGTGCAGAGGAGAAATCCGTAGGCGATTACAAGGCTTATGGCCTTCTGGCGCGTGGAGCTGAGAAAGGCCCGGGAAGCCGGGAATATTCCTTCAAGTGGCTGCAGTCCCTCCGAGAGATTGTTATTGATAATGTCAGATGTCCAGTGGCGGCGCAAGAATTCCTTGATTACGAATATGAACGGGATAAGGACGGGAATGTCATCAGCGGATATCCGGATGGAGATGATCACTGTATTGACTCTGTTCGATACGCAACAAATCGGATCTGGAAAAAGAAAGGCCAGTAAAGGCGGTGATAGATTGTTTGAGAAGCTAAAAGACGCAGTAAAGGGGGTGTTTCGCAGGATGTTTCCAATCAGGACATTAAAAGAGCTATTCGGTCAGGACATTGCAATCAGCCAGGAGATGATCGTGGCGATTGAGAAATGGGCAGCCATGTACCGGGGCCAGGCACCGTGGGTAAATGACCAGGTGGACTCCCTCCAGATAGAACAAGGCATCTGCCGGGAGTTTGCAAACGTCTGCCTGAATGAGATGGAGTCTAGCATCTCTAACGAGCAGCTGGATGAGATATATCAGTCTGCCATTCAGGACCTGAACGAGAACCTGCAGAGCGGACTCGCTCTCGGTTCCTTCTGTATCAAGCCGCTGGGCGAGGATAGAGTGGAGTATATCACACAGGAACGGTTTATTCCACTCAAATTCGATGCGCGAGGTCGGTTGACGCGCGTGGCATTTGTGGATGTAAAAAAGGTGGCTGATTACGATTATTACATCCGTTTTGAAATCCATACTTGGGATAAGAACAAGGTACTCAATATTCAGAATCTTGCTTATCACTCTTCCGACCAGGCCAGCATCGGACGCTCTGTGCCACTCAATACAGTACCGGATTGGGCGGAACTTCCGGAAAATATAACCTATGCCGGTGTAGAGCGTCCAGACTTTGGGTATTACCGGAATCCTATAAAAAACGAGGTGGACGGATCCGCCTGCGGAGTGTCTGTCTATCACTCGGCCATCAACTTGATCAAGAAAACGGATACGCAGTTCGGGCGTCTGGACTGGGAGTTTGAGAGTGGGGAGCGCGTAGTACATGTGGATGTTACGGCCCTGCAGGCAGCTCCTGTCTTAAATCAGGACGGCCGGACACGATATGAGATGCCGAAACTCAATCGACGACTATACCGAGGACTGAATCTTGCAGGTGGATCGTCTGGAGAGGAATTATACAAGGAGTACAGCCCGGAGTTACGTGACCAGAGTATCATCAACGGCCTGAATGCCTTCCTGCGGAGGATCGAGTTTAACGTCTGCCTGTCCTATGGAGATCTGTCAGATGTTAATGAAGTGGATAAGACGGCCACGGAAGCAAAGATTGCCAAGAAACGAAAATACAACATGGTAAAAGCCATTCAGTCCAACTTAAAAGACTGCCTGGAGGATCTGGCCTATGCCCTGGCCTTCTACAATGGGATGACCCGCAGTGGCTACGAATTTCTCTGCAATTTTAAGGATTCGATCCTGGTAGATGAGGAAGAAGAGCGGCAGCAGGATCGCAATGATGTGGCAATGGGCGTGATGCGGCTTGAAGAATACCGGGCGAAGTGGTATGGGGAGACGCTAGAGGAGGCAGTCAAGAACCTGCCGGAACCGGCACTGACGGAGGAGTGATGTAAATGACGCCTGAGGAACTGGAGAAACTGCCAAAGCCATTGGAACGTACCATGACGGCGCTTGAACTGTCCATCATGGAAGAGGTCATACAGCGCATCAAAGAAGTGGGGCAGATCACCCCGGTCATTGACTGGATGTTGAACCGGCTGGCGGCCATCGGGGAAAGTAAGTCCCGAATCAAGCAACTGATAGGAGAAGCCGTCAAAGAAGCAGACCTTCAAATTGACGAAATTTACAAGCAGGCCGTCCTGTCTGATTATATTCGGAACAAGGAGATATATGAAGCCGCAGGCGTTGAGTATCAGCCATACGAAGGCAATCAATGGTTACAGCAAGTTGTGGATGCAGCGCGCCGGCAGACTAAAGGCAGTTTGCGGACATTGGAAAACATCACACAGACTACTGGGTTTAATGTGATGATTGGGAATCAGCGCGTATTCACCCCGCTTTCCGAATACCTGGAGCGTAGCCTGGACAAGGCCATGATGGGAATTACCACCGGCGCTAAGACATACAGTCAGGCTATCGGTGAGGTGATTGACGAGATGACGGCCAGCGGCATCCGGACGGTAGACTATGCATCTGATAAATCTAATAAGCCTAATAAGTCAGATCGAATTGAGGTGGCAGCCAGAAGGGCGGTGATGACCGGCGTCGCCCAGATGACGAAGCAGGTCAGTGATAAGAACGCCGAGCAGCTGGGGACGGATCACTGGGAGGTGGACTGGCACATGGGGGCCAGAAACACAGGAACCGGCTACCGGAATCACCAGAGCTGGCAGGGAAAGGTGTATAGTACGGCTGAGATGCGCAGTGTCTGCGGGGAAGGAGAAATGCTTGGCTTCGCTGGGATTAACTGCTATCACATTAAATTTCCCTTCCTGCCGGGCATCAGCAAACGAAAGTACACGGATGAGTGGCTGGCCGAACAGAACCGGAAGGAGAATGAAAAGAAGACCTTCCGGGGCCGGGACTATGACACCTATGGAGCATTGCAGTACCAGAGGAGACTTGAAAGAACCATCCGGAAGCAGAAGCAGGACGTGGAACTCCTGGAGAAGGCGGGAGCTGATAAGGATGATATAACGGCTGCCAAGTGTCGGTTGAGACTGACCAATAAGGCTTATGTGGATTTCTCTAAGGAGATGGACCTGCGGCAACAGAGGGAGCGGCTGAGGATTTCAAAGTAAAAAGTTGCGATATCGCAACGGAAAGGGAATTGACATGAAAGCTAATATTCTAGGGGTAGCGTACGACGTACTGCTTGATGTGGATGAAAAAGATGACACAAAATTAAAAAGGGCAGATGGGTACATGGACCATACCACAAAGAAAATTGTTGTTGCAAAGATGGAACAGGATGATGATAGTCTTGGAGACTTGAATGTATATGCAAAGAAAGTCTTACGGCATGAAATTATCCACGCTTTTCTTGCGGAAAGCGGGCTGCGTGAGAACAGTGGAAGTGTAAAAAGCTGGGCACAGAATGAAGAAATAGTAGACTGGATAGCCATTCAAGCACCAAAGCTTCTTAAAGTATTTCAGGAATGTAATTGTATTTAAATGTGAAAGCACAGCGAAAGGAGAAGATAAAATGAAGCGATTGTTTATTTCACAACCTATGAGAGGTAAGACAGATGAACAGATTATGGCTGAGAGGGAAAAAGCGATTCAGAAAGCAAAGGAATATTTGGGAGAAGAGATAGAGGTAATTGACACATTCTATACAGATTTTTCCAAGGATGCAAAGCCGCTTGAATATCTTGCCAGAAGCATCAAAGATTTATCATCTGCTGATACTGCCTATTTTGTACAAGGATGGAGTGAATTTAGAGGGTGCAAGATTGAGCATACCTGTGCAGTGGAATATGGCATTGATAGAATTGAGGAGTAGACACGCAGGAATACTTGACGTGTTATTTTTATACCTAAAATGGCCCGGCACGGCGTAAAACTACCGACGCAAGGGATGCGACCCCGTAAAAAAGCGTAGCGAGAAAGGAGCAGTATGAAACGTAAATTTTTAGAGGAGATGGGCCTGACAAAAGAGCAGGTAGATAGCATTATGGCGGAGAACGGCAGTGACATTGAAGCAGCTAAGGGAGAAGTGGAGACGGTAAAGGCCGAGTTAGAACAGACGAAGACACAGCTCCAGGAAGCAAACACCACCATTGACGGATTTAAGGATTACGACCAGGTAAAGGCCCAGGTCGAAGAGTACAAGACGGAGTATGAGCGGTCAAAAGTAGAGTATGAAACAAAGATTACAGACATGCAGTTTGGTGCAGCCCTGGAGTCTGCCATTACTGCCGCCGGCGGCCGTAATGCAAAAGCCGTTAAGGCCCTATTGGATGTGGACGCCTTGAAAGCATCCAAAAACCAGGAGGCCGATATAAAGGCAGCTATCGAGGCGTGTCAGAAAGATAACGGCTATCTTTTCGGAGCTACAGAACCGATTAACAATCCGATAGGCCCGACCCAGGGCGCGGCGCTGGGCATCACAAAAGAGCAGTTTAAGACAATGGGCTATAAAGAAAGACTGGAACTGAAACAGAACAGTCCAGAAAAATATGCAGAACTGAAAGGAGATAATTAATTATGCCAGGTATGATTTTTGGAATTCCGTTTGACGAGGAATTATTTTTAGACATGTGGAATGAAGCGCCGGATCCGCACTATACCGCTATGATCCAGTCCGGCGCGGTCGTGGAGGATTCGACGATTGCGGGCATGATCCAGAACCATGGAAACATTTATACGATTCCCTTCTACAACACTTTAGAGGGAGAAGATCTGAACTACGATGGCCAGACGGATATCACCGTCGAGGAAGTGGGCGGCGGTTCCCAGACCGGCGTTGTTTATGGCCGTGCAAAGGGCTTCTTCGCCCGCAACTTTACGGCCGAGCTTTCCGGTGCCGATCCGATGGGCCACATCGTTTCTTCGGTCGCTCGGTACTGGCAGAAACGCCGGCAGATGCGATTAATTGGAATTTCGGATGCAATATTCGGCATCACGGGAGCAAGTGGCTATGCCAAGAAGTGGGCGGACAGTCATACACTGGAGCTGACTTCGACTACAGCAGAGGCAAGAAAGATTAGAGAGACCGACCTGAATGACCTGGCTACAGAGGCATGCGGTGACCACAAGGATCAGTTTGGACTTGCCATTATGCACTCGAATGTGGCGAAGACTCTGGAAAACCTCCAGCTGCTTGAGTTTTGGAAACAGACGGATGCCAATGGAATCCAGCGGCCGATGGCTCTCGGCTCCGCGAACGGATACACAGTTATTGTGGATGACGGTGTTCCGGTGACGAAAGTCGGCGGTGATGGGCCCAATAAGGACCTGGCGAAGTATACCACTTACCTGTTTGGAAACGGTGTTATCCGTACGGCAAGAGGCCGGGTTGATGTTCCGATTGAGACGGTAAGGGAGGCCAAGAAGAATGGAGGCCAGGATGAACTGATTACCCGTATGAGAGAGACAATCCATCCGAATGGGTTTAGCTTTAAAATTCCTACCACTGGATGGACCGAATCACCGACGGATGCGCAGCTGTTCGCTAAGGCAAACTGGGATATCAAATTTGACCCGAAAGCCCTGCCGATTGCCAGACTAATCACAAACGGCTGATAAGGAGGCGGAGCTGATGGTATACGCAGACGAAACGTTTTACACAGAGAAATATCTCCTGGGGCGAAAGCCTGTCATCAGCACCGGCTTCCCATTTTACGCCCGTCAGGCCAGCCAGCTGATTGACCAGTACACATTCAACCGCCTGAAAGATGCGTCAGAGGCTTCGGAAGAAGTGCAGATGTGTTGTTGCGAACTGGCCGAGGCGGAATGCCGGCGGGAGAAACAGCAGAAAGATTCTGGCGGGAAGACTGCCGAGAGGATTGGAACCTACTCTGTCAGTTTCGGCTCCGCCCAGGAGTTGGCTGCAGCTTCCGGCCGGGAACAGCGGGAAATCATCATGAAGTGGCTGGCTGATACCGGTCTGTGCTATCAGGGGGTGTGAAATGTATACGAATGCAGACTGTACGCTGTACCTGTACAGCAAGGAAGGCAAGGCCGAGAAGTACACCAGGTTTCCGGTCGAGGAAGTGTACTGGGAGGACGTGGAACAAGCCACTTTCCTAAAGACCGGACAGCGAAATGCCTGCTCCGTACTTCTGGTTATCCCTCTGGAAAGCCTGTCTGAGCCGGTTAATTTCACGAGGGGAAAAGACCTTGCTGTCAAGGGCATTGTTACGGACGAGATTGACTGTAGCAGCCAGGAGACCATGTCAAAGTCTCTGGCTGCCCTAAAAGCAGCGCATGAGCTGCTAACGGTAACTACGGTGGATGAGCGGTTGTATGGCAGCGAGTCGATGCAGCATTATGAGCTGTCCTGTAAGTAAGGAGGCGGCGAGATGTTTAACGGAAGTCTGGAGCTTAAATCAACAAACTTTATCCTGAAAAACCACGGAATCCAGCCAGGCGGACCAGTGCAGAAGGTGATAGACAGCGAGACTATGCGGTATATGGGTGATTATATGCCGCGCCGTCAGGCAGGAGAATTGGAACACATGATGGTACTGTCCACCGTCATCGGCTCCGGACAGATAGACATTCCGGGACCATATGCCCATTATTTGCACGAAGGTATATTGTACGTGTCTCCGACGACAGGCAGCTCCTGGGCAAAGAAGAATGAAATTAAAGTACCCACGGAGCGAGAGCTGACTTATGCAGGCGCGCCGATGCGTGGGAAAAAGTGGTTTGACCGCATGAAAGCTGACCATAGGGGGGATATCATCCAGGCGGCGCAGGCATTGATAGACAGAGGAGGGAAGTAATTGACAATCATAGATTTTATGAGGCAGAAACTGACGGAATATCCGAAAATATCAGAGTTTCTGGCTGGCGATGACATTCACATCGACTTCACGGACCCTTCCCCGGTCAATTATGGCATGTCCAGTACCGGAGACAGCCTGGTCAAGGAGGATTTACTGGGAAACCAGATACGGCAGCATAATTTTGTCATGTATGCGGTTGGCCAGTCCTTTACCGATTATAACCGGTTGGCCAACAGTAATTTTCTCCTGGAGCTGGCTTACTGGCTGGAACGACTGCCGGAAGAGGATGGCATATCCGGCACGGTGGAGAATCGGGAGTTTCTGGGGAAATTTATGAAAGCGACCACGGCCAATGCCATGAGCATGGGACTGATGGGAGAAACCATAGAGCAGGGCGTTATGTATCAGCTCCAGATATACGCCCAATACAAAATAGAAAGTGAGGAATTATAATGCCAGATGTAACGGGCAAAATCAAACGAAAATTTATGGCACACTATATCGATTCTGCGCTTCCATCGGCTAGTAAAGCCGAATATTTCCGACTTGGGAAAGACCTGGAAGAATACACGGTAGAAATGAATGCAAACGTGGAGACCAAAAATAATATTTTGGGTGAGACATCGGTTACCCTTGACAGCTATCAGCCACAGGCTTCCACGGATCCGTATTATGCGGAAGTCGGAGAACCATTATTTGCGCGGCTGCAGGCCATTGTAGACGAACGCCAAACGCTGGATGACTTGAAAACCAGCATCGTCGAGGTGCATTTATGGGAAACTCCAACAGCCGGAAAATATGTGGCCTACAAGGAGGATGCCATCATCGAAGTATCCAGCTATGGCGGAGATACGACGGGATATCAAATTCCATTCAATGTACACCATACAGGAAATAGGGTGAAAGGTACTTTTGACCTTTCCACAAAGACATTTACAGCCGATTCTGGGGCCGGAGCATAAGGAGGCAATGTATGCGCAGTATTAATTTTGATGATGGATTTAAGTCATTTTGTATCAATGGGGACGAAAACCGGGTAATCCGGTTCAACCCCGGTGACTTGAACATGCGTGTTCGCGTCGAGGAGGCACAGAAACGCATCCGGAAATGGGAAGGAAGCTTAAAGGCAATCGAACTTAATCCGGATGGAACGCTAGTAGTAGAGGACGAAGAGGAATCCGCCGAACTGAGAGGTTTTGAGGACATGCTTCGTCGTGAACTGAACTATGTGTTCAATGCTGATGTCTACGACACAATCTTTTCTGGCCAGTCCCCCTTGTGTACAGTTGGGAAAGAAAAGATGTTTCTTTTTGAAGCAGTGCTACAGTCTGTAACGCCGATTATCGAAGAGGAAATAGAAGCTTTCAGCTCCGCCAGCCAAGCCCGGGTTGAGAATTACACGAAGGGGTATAGAAAATGATTGGCCGGCTTCCGACGACCTTGGAGGTGGCCGGTGAAGAGCGAAAAATCCGGACAGATTTCCGGGATATGCTGGTCATCATGCAGGCATTCGCTGACCCGGAGCTGCAGCCGTCTGAGAAATATGATGTAATGCTGATGATTCTATATGAAGACCTGGACAGCATACCGATGGAAGCAACGGAAGAAGCAATTAAGCAGGGGCTGTGGTTTCTGGATTGCGGGCAGCAGGAGGATGATAAGCGGCCTCCGGTCAAGGTAATGGATTGGGAGCAGGACGAGAGTCTGGTATTCCCCGCGGTCAACAAGGTGGCCGGCCGGGAAGTCAGGGCTGTGGAGTACATGCACTGGTGGACGTTCATGGGCTATTTTATGGAGATTGACGACGGGACTTTTTCTATGGTCCTTGGCATTCGACAGAAAAGAGCCAAGGGAAAGAAGCTAGAGAAGTGGGAGCAGGAATTTTACCGCAATAACAAGGCCCTGTGTGATTTGAAGAAGAAATACACAGCCGAGGAACAGGAAGAAATTGATTATTGGAATAAGTTATTGGGTTAAGGCGCTGAACAGGCGTCTTATTTTATGCCCGGAGGAGAGGTGATAGTATGGCAGCTGGCGGAACTGACGGAAGTTTAAAGTTTGACACGAAGATAAATACCGACGGATTCGAAGAAGGCACAGGCAGCCTTTTAAAGGCAGCGGAAAAGCTTACGGCGGCGATTGATAATCTGTCAACAAAAATGGATAAGGCCTTTTCGTCTTCCGGTTCTGCCGCAGCGGCGACGGCCCGACAGGTGGATGAGGTGGCCGAGTCGGCCAGAAAAGCAAGAGAAGAGATGGAGCGACTTCAGAAGGAGAAAGCCGCGACTTTTACAGGAACGATTACAAACAACAATGCCCCTGCGTCTACCATTCCGGATGATGGGAAGCGGTACAATATTTACGGACAAGATGTCGATGCTATGATTGCGAAAAATCGGGAACTGGAGGAATCGGCAAGGCAGCCATCGGCTACCGTAACGGCCGAAACCCAGAAAGAGGAAAATTCTGTTGTAGGGCTGAAAGACTCTTTGCTTATCGCCGTGGAGTCCTTTAAGCACTTTCCGGATAACATTGTGGCAATTTTCCAACGTGCCGGCGCGTCGATGGACAGTGCAAGAACGAAGGCAAGGACATTACAGGACGAAGTGGACCGTTATCAGGATGCTCTGTATTATGCGGGGCAAAAAGGGCTTGGCCTGGGAGACCCGGAGTATGACAAGGCATACAAGGGCCTTGCATTGGCCAAAAAGGCGGCTGAGGCTTATAAAAAATCCCTGATGGGGGTGGACAACACACAGAAAAAGGCCAGTAAGTCTGCAAACAAGATGGGTGGCTCCATGAAGCGGGTGCGGAAAGAAGCAATCCCACTGACAAAGAGCGTCCTGAAGTTGTCCAACATGTTTAAACTGATGCTTATCCGAATGTCACTGCGAGCCGCCATCAAATCGGCGCAGGAAGGCTTCCAGAATTTGGCCAGGTATTCAGATGAGACGAACAAAAGCATATCCCTTCTGATGTCAGCTAATACACGGCTGAACAACAGCTTTTCAACAGCCTTCGCGCCACTTCTACAGGTAGCTGCACCGGCCTTGAAACAAATGATAGACCTGCTTTCCACCGGGGCCACCTACGCCGGGCAGTTTATTGCAGCGTTGACCGGAAAAAGCACTTTTGTAAAAGCGGTGGATGTCGAGGAGGATTATGCAGGCTCCTTAAAGGAAACGAACGACGAACTGAAAGAGAAAGAAAAGGCAACAAAAAAGCTTGCTTTTGCTTTTGATGATTTAATTCAAGCGCAGGGCGGAAAAGTAGATACAGATGCTTACAAACCTCCGACACCGGACCAGATGTTTGAAACCGTCGAGATTGAAGCTGATATCAAGGATTTTGCGGAGACAGTTAAAGGAGTGCTGTCAGGTCTATTCGACCCGATGCGGCAGTCATGGGACGAAAACGGATCGACAGTAATTGCATCCGCCAAGTTTGCGCTTAACCAGTTGAAAAATCTGGGCGGCGATGTAGGAAAAACCTTTATAGCGGTCTGGGACAAGGAAGGGTACGGCAAAGCAGTTACAGACGATCTCCTTATTTCGGTTTCCAACTTGCTATTTACAGTCGGGAACCTTGCAGATGGGCTTGACCAGGCATGGAAAAGCGGGGATACAGGGCTGCTTATTATGCGTCATCTGGGTGACCTTCTCCTGGAGGTGACCGGATTCTTCCGCGACGCGACAGGGGAGATTAAGATATGGTCGGCTACGCTTGATTTTTCACCACTGCTTAAATCTTTTGACGGGATTCTGGTTTCAAGTCGGCCAATTGTAAGAAAAATAGGGGATATCCTGTTATGGCTATTGAAGGACGTTCTCCTTCCACTTGCCAAGTGGGGGCTGGAAAATGGTCTTCCGGCAGCATTTGATTTAATAGCGGCAGCACTGGATGCATTTGATGCAGTGTTAGAAGCGTTGAAACCATTGGCGATGTGGTTATGGGAGGAATTTTTACAACCATTCGGAAAATGGACGGGAGAGGTATTTATCAAGGCGATTGAAAAAATTGTAGAATGGTTGAAGAAGTTTTCGGGGTGGATATCAGAAAACCAAGAGCTGGTTGAAATAATGGCCACAGTAATATTAGGCTTTTTTGCTGCATTTAAGTTTGTGGAATTTGTAACGGGTGTTAAGAATATGTTGACGGTTCTTCCAAACTTGATTGGCGTACTGGGAGGCCTAATCGGAAATCTTAACCCCCTGACGCTGCTTCTTGGGCTAATTATTACATCGGCGGCACTTGTCGCCCAGGCATGGGATAAAATGACCCCACAAGAAAAGTTGGCCACAAAAATCATTGCTGTGGCTGGCGCAATCGGTTTATTGGCGATGGCGTTGGGAACTATTATGCATAATCCGATGATGGTTTCGATGGGCGGAATTGTGGCGGCCGCAGCTGGAATTACAGCAATAGGAATCGCTATAAGTGCATTAACAAGGGGCAGCAATGCCAGCACATACAGCAGCAGAGCTGGTAACTATATGGGTCAGGGCTATAATTTGGCCACGCAGGCAATCCCTCGCCTGGCCACCGGTACCGTGGTACCGCCACGCGCCGGCGAGTTTGCGGCTATCCTGGGGGACAACAATCGCGAGACAGAGGTTGTGTCACCACTCTCAACGATTGAGCAGGCCTTGGATAATGTGATGGCAAAGTACATGGGTGGAAACGGAGGCAATCGGCAGATAGAAGTAAATATGTATCTTGACCGCCAGCGTCTTGGCCGGGTGGTATATAAGCTAAACAACGAGCAGAAGCAGCGTGTCGGTGTTCGACTGGTAACGGAGGGATAAGCATGAGAGAGAATATTTTTTCGATTGACGGTGTGGAACTTCGGGTAAATGTAACCAATCTGGAGAGAGGATTTTCCGTGACCGATACAGAGAACTCCGGCCGGGTGAAGGATTTTAGTATGCACCGGGATGTGGCTGGTACATTCTACAATTATACGCTGGAAATAGAACCAGACGCATCATACAGGGCAGACTATGACACGTTCTATGATATCGTTTCTGCCCCGGTTGAGTCCCACCGCATGATTTTCCCGTACAACCAGAAAACGATGGAATTTAAGGCCTATATTACACAGGGAAAAGACAGCCTAAAACGGATTAATGGAAAAAACCTGTGGAGTGGCCTGTCCGTGTACTTCGTGGCGATGGAACCACAAAGGAGGCCTTAAGATGTTTCTGAAGCAGACCATATTATCGGATGTCACCGAAAATGGCGAGGGACCGAAAATTGTATATGACGACGTAGCCCCGTATGCCAAGGAACACAGTCGGCCGCAGGTGATCGATATCGGCCTGCGGCCCAGGAAGGGGCTGTACCCGGGAACGAAATTATACCCCCGGGCAACGACTGTCCGGCAGGAATTCCCGGACCTGAGGCGGGACGACCTGACCTATCCGGGGTATTCCATTTGCGCGCCGCGGTTCGCCTTGTTGAACGGGGAATATGTCAACTTCCCGGATAATGCGTCCAACTATGGATATATCAGCGACGAATTGTCAGGGGAAGACCGGCAGTTTTCGCACACGTACACCACAGTCGGCCTGCATCCACGGCCCGGGCTTCAGCCGGCACCGTTCTTTTTCCCGGCCAAAACGTCGGAGCGGAAGGTAAGTAACCCGGAGCTGACCATCCTATTCAGCCAGAAATTTACTTCGGTTGGTATCTTAATTACATTCAATTTGATGTCAGGTGATTATTGTACAAAAATTAATGTGCAATGGTATGCAGACGGAAAACTGTTGTCGTCCATGGAGTTCGCGCCGGATTCGGAACGGTATTTTTGTAGCAACTATGTGCAGTCTTATGACAAGATTGTAATCGCCTTCCTTGAGACATCCAGGCCACGCCGGCCGGTATTTGTGACCCGAATCGATTACGGAATCTACAGAGAGTTTTTCGGGGATGAAATAAGCGAAATTTCCTGCCAACAGGAAATCAACGCCATTTCTGAAAATGTCAGCACCAACACCATGACATTCACGGCCCGGACACGTTCTAACATCCCGTTTGATTTCCAGAAGAAGCAGAAGCTGAACCTGTTCTTCAATGGACGCCGGCTGGGGAGCTTTTACTTGAAAAACGGGGCTAGAAAAAACAAGACGGATTACTACATGGACACTCACGACGCCCTCGGAGTCCTGGATGGCAGCGAGTACCACGGTGGAATTTACACTGGACAGCAGCTGGGAGCCGTGCTGGAGGAGCTGTTCGCCGGCGAGGATTTCAACTATCTTTTGGACGACTCCCTGGTGGCTATTCCCCTTCACGGGTACATCCCTTACACGACCAAACACAATGCGCTTGTGCAGCTGGCTTTTGCGGCTGGCGCCGTGGTCGATACATCAAACTATGATGGAGTCTTAATCTATCCACAGCAGACAGCGGTAAGTGGGGAGTTTTCCACTGCCGATACCTTTGACGGTCTGACGTTGGAGCATAACGATGTGGTTACTGGTGTGCGGCTGACCGTTCACTCTTGGCAGCCGACGCAGGAGGTGGAGGAACTGTACAACGATGTTTTATCTGGCAGGGCAGAGATTATCTTTTCTGATCCACACCACAGCCTGTCTATTACCGGCGGGGAAATCATAGAGAGCAATGCTAACTATGCCATTGTGGCCGGAACCGGTGCAGTGGTAGTGCTGACCGGGAAGAAGTACAACCATATGACGTCGTCGGTGCTGCGGGAGAACCCAAACATTGCCTTTAATAAAAATATCAAGGAGGTACCAGAGGCAACGCTGGTACACTCCGGGAACGCCCAAGAGATATTAGACCGGGTATACGACTACTATCAAAGGGCGGAAAATGTGGTCGGTGATGTGCTGTTGACGGATAAGGTGCTTGGCCAGGTGGTAGGCGTTGATACCGGCTATGATGGCCGAAGAACCGGGACGTTGGAAAGCATTGACTATCAATTCAGCCTGCGAGAAATCCGCGCGGAGGTAACCATCCATGAGTAAGTATATAGACAACCTTATATATGACAGAACGGTGCAGGATATCCAGGAGATGACCACGAAGGCCTACATTGATTACCAGGACTTAAATCGGATTGAGCTTGCCATCAAGTGGGTATCCCACGTCTTAAACCAGTATGGATATCGAAATGCGACCCACAACAAGGTTAACTGGCATCCGGAGGACCGTCGAACTGACAGCGAGATGGAACGCCTGCGGAAGAACATAGCGGCAATCCGGGCAGCCTATTACACGCTGCCCAGTACGCCGCAGACGCCGGAGCGTATCACATATACATCTATCTACCAGGCAAACTTTATCGAACAGATTATCCATGACATTGGCGTACTGGTAGAACGGTCTTCTCCGGGGATGCAGCATTTTGATTTTAAGGTTGGCACCCGGGCGCTGGGAAATAGGGAGGTGAAGCTGTGAGTCTGAAAGAAAATTACAAGAATGATATCTATCAGGGAAATCGAAAATATCAGACGGTCCAGAATGAAGACGGAACTATATCTCTGCGCGATGTCACTGTCTACACGCAGGAGGGAGATATTTTTTCGGCTGATGATTTTAACGCCACCAATAGAGCAGTCAACGCTATTGATAAGGACAATACGGCGTTCCGAAATGAGATTATGGAAGACATCCAAAACCTGGAGACACAGGTCGGAGCCTTTGTGGGGGAGACGTTGCTATCGTTTTCTGCTTCCGGATGGAGCAGCACGGCGCCGTATACGCAGACAGTTTCTTTTGCAGGGATAAAAGAGTCTGACACACCGGTATACGGCCTGCGTCTGACTGGAACCCTAAGCAACGTGACTGTTGAGGCCCAGAAACTGGCCTGGGGCTACATAGATCGCATCGCATCCGGAAACGGAAGGGTGACGGCATATTGTTACAGCAAAAAGCCTGGAACTAGTATTACAGTGTCCGCGAAAGGGGTAAGTAATGGCTGATGGAGTCTTATTAAAGCATGGAGCTGGTTTCGACAATTCTGGCCTGACTGCGGTTCCGGCCGATGTTAAACAGCCGATAAAGTTTTTGGGCGCCGGCAGCAAAGAACCCCAACAAGGTGCTATGCCGGTAATACCTGCAATCACAAAGGATATGGCGATCAACGAGAGATACAACATCGTACCCGGGTATCATGGTGGCGAAGATGTGTTTCGACAAACGGGAGTTAAAACGGAAGCGGGACAGACGATCGACCCAGGAGCCGGAGGGATTACGTTAAACGTCATTGGCAAGGTGCTGACATCCAACACAATCATAATGAGCGTCGAGAACCTGCGGCCAGAGGTAATCAAGGATGGAGTGCCGGTGGGAGATATTGTTGGAACCTATCAGGGTTTTCCGGATGAGGAGTGATGAAGTATGGCGGATGGATTACTTGACATGATTATACAGAGCGCGGACTTTGAGAAATTAAATGTGAAGCCTGGCGACGTCCTGAAAGGCAAGTTATATGTGGGACCCGACGGCCAGGTGCATGCGGGGGAGATGGAGGATCGGGGTTCGCCGACGCTGTATATTGATTTGAATGGAAGGTTGACTCTTCCGGCCGGAAAATATGATGGCGGAGAAGTACGACAAAGTATCTCGACGATGGAAGAAACACACGTTACGCCGGGGAGTAAGCAAATTACGGTATATACAGATGGCGTCTACATGACCGGAAATATCGTCGTTGACAAACTTACTAATCTTTTACCAGAAAATATTAAACTGGGGGAGTATGTAGGTGGGGTAGGACCAGGCTCCTGGCAAGGATATATTGTAACTGACCCAAAGACTTTTTACTATCGTGGCACATTCGCTCCAGGGCAATCCATATCAGACTACATTGCTTACGATTATGGAAGCTATAAGGCAGATAGGATAGAAGATAGAAAATATATGGAATTTCACGCCATTAAGTTGGGGAGCAGTGGTGGAAACATGGTTTATTCCGTTTTTAATGCTCCGATTGACCTGACATATGTAAATAAATTAGTGATTGAATATTCAGTCTACATGCCGGGAAGCGCGACAACATTTTTCGAAGCATTTATTACGCGTGAAAAAAATATAAGATACCAGGCCGTGGATAGTTTGAGCATAGCATCACAATCAGTGGAGATTACCAAAAAAGATACTTCGGGTACGATTAGAACTATGGAGATAAATGTTAGTGCGCTATCAAGAAGTGCTTATTTGAGTCTGTTCGTATCATTTACGGTTGATACCTTTAAATTGTTTTTACACTCAGTCAAATTTGAATAAGGAGGAAATATGAGTATAAACATAAATCCAATTGAAACTTATGTCCCAACAATATATGTAAATAATTCGGAGCCGGATTTGGACGAAACAAATCTAAATCACGCGGAGCAAGCACTAAAGCGTGTCACGGATGCAGCGAACGCGGCAATCTTAGCCCTGGAGTCTCTCGATTCGGCCAAAATTGACGCTGCTAAGATTGTAAATAACCTTCTGGCAACAGATACATCCACAGTTCTGTCCGGTCCGATGGGTAAGGCACTAGGGGATCGGCTTACTGCAGCTGAGAATCTGCTTACTCGGTTAAATAGCGAGATAAAAATCTCATACAGAAGCTCAGAAGTAACGACTGAGTGGCT
>OASZ01000817.1_pt1 | contig 18298 bp, 17 predicted proteins | sample 1501241 | NCBI WGS metagenome assembly OASZ01 (sample SAMEA2579926, study PRJEB22360) | human gut metagenome | biome: human gut; feature: human-associated habitat; material: faeces | place: Denmark | collected 2008/2010 | reverse complement strand
ATGCAATTGTAAGTGTAAATTCAACTAGATTGTTGTGTAAGAGTCTTTTCTACTTAGCTACTTTGAAAGTGGAATTTAACTTTTCACTTCAGCTTCATGAAAATTTTTTCAAAACCATATTGACTTCAAAAGTGAATGTCTTTATAATGTATTAAAATATCAATTTTTAATTGGGAAAGTTTATAAAAAATTGAATATGGAAAAGGAGATGTGAAAATGGCATATTATTTTAATGAACCTTCACGTACATTCAGTGAGTATCTTATTGTTCCGGGATATTCCTCAGCAGAATGTACCCCAGCAAACGTTTCTTTAAAAACACCACTGGTAAAATTTAGAAAAGGAAAGGAAGAACCGGAGCTTTCCTTGAATATACCGATGGTTTCCGCAATCATGCAGTCTGTTTCAGGCGAAAAGATGGCATGTGCACTGGCTAGAGAGGGAGGCATTTCCTTCATCTACGGTTCTCAGACAATTGAGAATGAGGCTGCCATGGTTCGCCGTGTAAAGGCGACAAAGGCAGGCTTTGTATACAGTGATTCCAATATCCGTCCGGATGCTACGCTGCAGGATGTACTGGATCTGAAGGATGAAACCGGACATGCGACTATGGCGGTTACGGAAGACGGTACACCGGAGGGAAAGCTGCTCGGTATTATCACAAGCAGAGATTACCGTACCTCCCGTATGGATCCATCCACCAAAGTAGCGGATTTCATGACGCCGTTTGAAAAGCTCATTTACGGCAACGAGGGCTGCACACTGAGTGAGGCAAACGATATGATCTGGGAACACAAGCTGAACCAGCTGCCGATCATTGATGAAAATCAGCATTTGAAGGCATTCGTATTCCGCAAGGATTATGATTCCCACAAGGAGCATCCAAATGAATTGCTGGATGATCAGAAGCGGTATATCGTTGGTGCCGGTATCAATACCCGCGATTATGAGGAACGTATTCCTGCTTTGATCGAAGCCGGTGCGGATGTTTTATGCATTGATTCCAGCGAAGGATTCAGCGAATGGCAGGCACGCACATTGAAATGGGTTCGTGAGAAATACGGTGACAGTGTAAAGGTCGGTGCCGGTAACGTCGTGGATGCGGAGGGCTTCCGTTTCCTGGCCGAGGCAGGCGCAGACTTTGTGAAAATCGGAATCGGTGGCGGTTCCATCTGTATTACCCGTGAACAGAAGGGAATCGGGCGCGGACAGGCAACGGCTACGATTGATGTTGCGAAAGCGCGTGACGAATATTATAAGGAAACGGGAATCTATGTTCCAATCTGCAGCGATGGCGGTATCGTTCATGACTACCACATCACGCTGGCGCTTGCTATGGGCGCAGACTTCGTCATGCTGGGAAGATACTTCTCCAGATTTGAAGAATCTCCAACCAAAAAGGTTACAATCAACGGTACCTATATGAAGGAATACTGGGGAGAAGGAAGCGCACGCGCCAGAAACTGGCAGCGATATGACATGGGAGGCAGTAAAAAGCTGTCCTTCGTGGAAGGTGTGGATTCCTATGTTCCATATGCAGGAGCCTTAAAGGATAATGTCGATCTGACGCTGAGCAAGGTAAAGCATACCATGTGCAACTGCGGAACGCTGACCATTGAGGAGCTGCAGAAAAATGCCAAAATCACACTCGTGTCTTCTACAAGTATCGTAGAAGGCGGGGCACATGATGTTGTTGTGAAGGACAACACACTGGATGCCAAAGTAAAATAAATTTTCCAATATATATAAGGAAAGCGGAATGGAAGGAAAAACCACGCCGCTTTTTTTAACTTTACGGGAAATAGGATATAAATAGAAATAGATTACAACCATAACAAAATCAGATAGAATTTGCAGAACAGGGAAAGTATAGTTACTGATATCCATATTATAAGTATGATGCAATGCTGATTGAGAAGGGAAATACGTTTGTAGATACCATCGATACAAAAGAAAAATATCTTAAGAAAAGAAGGTATAAAACAAAGGCTAAGCTGAATATATATTTGAGCATACGTGTTCCTGAATTTGATTTTGGCAGATTACATGAAATTTATAAAAATTTTCCATGGGAACAGCATAACCATATTAAGACTGCATTATCGAAGTTAAAAAATTTGGAAAGTGATACATAACATAAGAAAAGCCGTTATTACCTACAGAATAACGGCTTTTTTGTATGAATCGTCACAGAACACATGCCTGCTGGTATTTTATTACCTGCGTCTTTTTTATATACATACATGCTTTTCCAGCCTCTGAATGGCATTCACAAATATGTCTATATACATACCAAACAAAAAGAACCCGCCTATGCATATCGGCATGAAATAAAAGCATTCATACATGCAAAAGACATGAACAATCAATAGCTAAAAAGATATTCCCGGGAAAGGAATATCATAAAACTAAGTATGCTGAGCTTTCCCGGCAATAAGCTGCTGCTGTTTCTTTGTCAGCGTACACAGAAAGCCTGTATAGCTCTTCTCCATGAGGTCCATCAACAAATCCCGGGAGGCCAGATCGTATCGTACACTGATCCAATGCACCTTGTTCATATAATAGCCCTCTGTTATAAACGCATACTCCTCGCGATACCAGGCACCATCCTGCGGCGGTAGCTTCAGCGTAAGAATCGGCTCCTGCTGTTTGTTGAATCCCAGCATGGCAAACATTTTATCAAACAGAAGAAAACGAAAGGCATCCCACTCCAGCTTGAAATCCATTACAACACCGTTTTTTGCCTGTAATGCGGATTGGATGCTTTCAGCATCCATCAGCCCGGAATACCTTCCTTCCAGCAGCGGCAGGTCTTTAGGCGTTCTCCCCCATCCCCCTGTTTTTCATCATAGGCAAACGCTTTCGCAAGCTCACAGGGAAACGTTTCGCATTCTCCGCAGTGCTGCAGCTTTTTTTCTTCCACACAGCTCTTCACCGGACAGCCTTCCCCCCAGAACGGCTTCTGTATGTGCAGACAGCCGGTGCATCCCATCTGCTCTTTGTAAGCACAGCTTCCGCATTTGATACCGCAACGTGATTCTATCATATCACCACACTCCTTTTCCTTCATAGAATATATACGCTATTATAAAGGAGGTACTGTATTTTGTATTGTAAAAAACCGCCATAAAGGCAGCGGTCATTTCTTACATAGTCTATAAGCAGCAGCTGTGTCGGTTTCTTTCGCTGTTTTTTGCCTGATAAAGTGCCGTATCCGCCATCGTGATGGCAGTTTCCAAATCAAAGCCTTCATCATTATCAAACAGGGAATATCCGATAGATACGGTGGCAAGAGAAGCTGCAGGGGATGTGGCATGCTCGATATGAGCCAGCCTTAAATCCTCATAGACCCTTTTCAGGTAGCTTTCAATTTCTTCTTTTTCTGTATTGACGCACAGACAGATGAATTCATCGCCGCCGTAGCGTGCCGCAAAGAAACGGGAGTCACCGTTTTCATCCAGACACAAGGCAACCCTGCGCAACAGCTCATCCCCCTTGTAATGTCCATACAGATCATTGTACTCCTTGAAATAGTCAACATCAACCAGGATGATACCGATGGCTTTAACATCCGGATTGTTCTGCATGACATCGCACAGGGTATTGAAATAGCTGCGATTGAACAGGCCGGTAAGTCCATCGATTTTCACGCGCGCCTCCAGCACATTTTTCTCACGGACTATGCGCTCCTGTTCCTCCAGCATATGCTCCATCAAAATCTTTTCCTTCATACTTTCCGCCTTGGTCTTGTTGGTGACATTCACCACCATTTTCTGCAGCAGATAATACTGCTTATAGGAATTGATGAGCGTATCCTCCATATGAAACACCTCTGCGAAGTTGATCCAGCTCAGGTGCAGCTGCAGCTGCTGTTCGATGTCATCCTCCAGACAGATTTCCCCCATATACTGCAGGAACTGTTCACAGCGCTTTTTATCCTTTATGTTCAGCAGAATGTCAAAGATATCATTATAGAAAGCAAAATACATACTGCGGTTGAGATGATGATGCAGCTTGGCGGAAGCAAAGTAATCCGCAATTTTCTGTATCTCATCGCTTCGGTGAAAGGCGTCCGCCAGAAACAGCTCACACAGCATAGCCACATGCAGACGAAGACCCTTTGCCTGCCCCTCATGCAGCAGCGGTCCATAGGCAGCATATATATTCACGGCCTCATTCAGCTGGCCGTTGCGGATATACAGCTCCACGAGGTTGAGAATAACAATCAGCTGTGCATGATCTTCGGGCGGTGTCTGCTGCTTTAGAAACACCTCATAGGCATTGCGGATATAGCGCAGGGCTTCAACCGTATCGTTCTTCTGCATAAACAGAACACAGAGATTGTTGAGAATCACCATCTGTTCATGCAGATTATTCTGTTCCAGAGCGATATGATAGGCTTTCATATAATACTGAACGGCGCTGATTTCATCAAAATGCGAGTTGTAATACAATCCGGCAATCGTGTAGCACATAAGCAGCAGATCGTCATAATGGTTTTCTTCCGAACAGGAAATCGCCTCGTGCAGATGCTGAAGACAAATGTCCTGCTGTCTGGTCAGAATGTAATAATCCGCAAGATAGGCGTGGGCAAATGCAAGGGCATAGCTGTCCTGCTGCTGGTTACCCAGATTCAAAAGCATTACGGAACAGCGGTACTCCTCTTCCATATCGCTGTTTTTGGATCTTTTTATGATATCCATGAGATCCTGCATGGTTTCCTTTATCGTATCCATAAAATGCTCCTTACTGTATGGTAGCTCGTATTCACATTATACTATAAATGTTGTCCTAAAAACACAGAAAACCGCAGCTTCCATATGATTTTCTTGAAAATATCCAGAATTGTGATTTTTTTCGCAAAAAGTGAAATTTCGTTTACGAAAAAGGCTCTTGGTGGTATAATAAAGCCGATACATAAGGAGGAATTTTACTATGGCCAAAAGAACTGTAAAAGATTTAGATGTTGCTGGAAAACGTGTCATCGTACGCTGCGATTTCAACGTTCCTAGAAAAGATGGCAAGATTACAAACGACAACCGTATTATTCAGGCTCTGCCAACCATCAAATATTTAGTGGAAAACAACGCAAAGATTATTTTGATGTCCCACCTTGGAAAGGTGAAGACAGAAGAGGATAAAGCAAAGAACGATCTGCGCTGTGTAGCTGAGCGTTTAAATGAACTGGTTGATACGAAGGTGACTTTCGTTCCGGTTACACGTGGTGAAGAACTGGAAAATGCAGTCGCTGCACTGAATGACGGTGAAATCGTCGTTATGCAGAATACTCGTTATGAAAAAGGCGAAAGCAAAAATGATCCGGAGCTGGCTGCTTACTGGGCAAAGCTGGGTGACCTGTTTGTTGAGGATGCATTCGGTAGTGTTCACCGTGCACATGCTTCCACTGCAGGTATCGCATCCATTCTGCCGAATGCGCTGGGCTTCCTGGTAGAAAAAGAAGTGAAGATGCTGGGAGCTGCTGTGGATACTCCTGAACGTCCGTTTGTCGCAATCATCGGTGGAGCTAAGGTTTCCGATAAGATTGCTGTTGTGGACAACCTGCTGAAAAAGGCTGACAAGGTCCTGATCGGTGGCGGTATGGCTTATACCTTCCTGAAGGCTATGGGCTGCAATGTTGGTAAGTCTCTTGTTGAAGAAGACAAGGTGGAACTTGCAAAGGAATACATCGAAAAAGCTGAAGGCAAGCTGATCCTGCCTGTTGACCACGTATGTGCTGATAAATTTGCAGAGGATGCAAACACAGTGATTGCTGACAATGACAGCATTCCTGCAGACTACATGGGTCTGGATATCGGTCCGAAATCTATCGAACTGTACAAGGAAGCACTTACCGGTGCAAAAACCGTTGTATGGAACGGGCCTATGGGTGTATTTGAAATGGCACCGTTTGCGAAGGGTACACTGGAAGTATGTACTGCTATTTCCGAGCTGCCAGGAGCTACGACTGTAATCGGTGGCGGAGACAGTGCTGCTGCTGCAATTCAGCTGGGATTCGCAGAAAAATTCTCTCACATTTCCACAGGTGGCGGAGCTTCTCTGGAATATATGGAAGGGAAAGTCCTGCCTGGAATCGCTGTAATCGCAGATAAATAATAAAAAACGAAAATAGGAGAACGAGACATGAGAAAACCAATTATTGTTGGAAACTGGAAAATGAACAAAACCATGAAGGAAACAAAGGAATTCATGGAAGCTGTAGATGCTGCTGCCGCAAGTGAAAATGCCGTATTCGGTATTGGTGCTCCTTACACGGCACTGTCTGCTGCTGTTGCCGGTGCGAAAAACCTGGTAATCGCTGCAGAAAACTGCCACTGGGAGGACAGTGGAGCCTTCACTGGTGAAATTTCTGTACCTATGCTGCAGGAGGTTGGTGTTACACACTGTATCATCGGACATTCTGAGCGTCGTGAAATGTTCAATGACACAGACGAAACTGTAAACAAAAAGGCAAAACGCCTGATCGATGCCGGTATTACACCAATTCTGTGTATCGGTGAAACAGAGGCTCAGTATGATGCCGGAGATTCTGAAAAAGTAATCCGTGATCAGCTGACTGGTTCTCTTGCGGATATGTGTCCAAAATGTGTTGGAAACATGGTAATCGCTTACGAGCCAATCTGGGCAATCGGAACAGGAAAGAGCGCTTCTGTGGAAATCGCAGAAAACTGCTGCCGTATCGTTCGTGACCAGGTACGTGTTATGTATGGTGACGAGGCTGCTGAAAATGTTCGTGTACAGTATGGTGGATCTGTTAAGCCTAACAACATCGTTGAATACATGGCGCAGCCGGATATCGATGGTGCACTGATCGGTGGCGCAAGTCTGAAGGCAGACAGCTTCATTGAAATCATCGAGAAAACAAAATAAGCTGCAGATAAACAGTATGTAAGGGATCAAATATATGGAATGAAAAATACGTCCGATTTCCTAAAGGACGTATTTTTTTTCTGCATTGCTTTTAAATCTGATCTGAATGCGTATCAGATAGGGGTATTATAAGGGATAATGTGGATGCCTCCACAATGTAACCAGACCGGCTGGTAAAGCATCATACAGATCATGTTGAAGGAATGAAGTAGGTAAGGCATACTGAAAAATCAGATCAACGGTATATCTTAAATTTTTGTTATATTTAACTGCATGTCTTGCGTATGCATCTGTTTTGTTTTACAATAAGGCAACAAGGTGGTGAGCGTATGAAGAAGAAAAAGAACATGGGAATCCGCATTCTCTGTGCATTGATTTTTCTGGGGGTCTGCGGTTCCGTTATGTTTGCAATCTACTCGTTATCGGCAGAGGACGGACAGATGTCCAATGCACGAAGTGAGATTGTAACGGAAAAAATCAAGGAACAGGTGAATACCAGACTGGAAACCACCGAAGAGGGAATAGCATTAAGTGAACGCATCAAGTACTTCGTTATTCTGCACTCTCCCTATGGCAGTGACTGGAATGCCAATATCAGAAAGCTTGCCCACTTTTCCATTTACTTTACACTGGCTGCCGGTATTTATATCACACTGGCGATTTTGGGAGTCAATAAATTCTGGCGTTTTCTGCTTACTGTCGGTATCTGCTTCTGCTTTGCTTTCGGAGATGAATATCATCAGAAATTTACCGGCCGCACATCATCGATGAGTGATGTGTATCTGGATACATTCGGAGCACTGGTATCCACCTGTATCTGGACGGTGATTTCCATCATATACAGCGGAATACATCTATTAGTGAACAAGGCCTATGGGGACGCTTAGTTCTTACAGTATTGAAAGATGACTGCGGTCATCTTTTCTTTTTCCTTACGGCTATTGTATAATGGGTGAGAGGCTTACAGCATCCCAAGGATGAAATATGAAATGCCTCCATTTCATTTTAGGTGTTATAAAGCTGTTGTTCCTATATGAAACAGAAAAGAGAGGAAATGCGTATGTATACGATTTTAATAATTGAAGATGATGAGGCAATCTGCAGAGAACTGCAGATGCTGCTGCAGAAACAGGGGTATGAGGCGATTTGCTGGAATATGCAGGAGGATATCAGAGAGCTTGTGAAAACGCATGATCCACACATTATCCTGCTGGATATCAATCTGCCGCAGATGGACGGCTTTACAGTTTGTTCCCAGCTTCGCAGCTTTTCCAAGGTTCCTATTATTTTTGTGACGAGCCGGAATACCGATATGGATGAGCTGTGCAGTATGCAGATGGGCGGTGACGATTTTATTACCAAGCCATACAATACAAGTATTCTGCTTGCCCGTATTGCGGCACTACTGAAGCGCTCCTATGAATGGAAGGATCAGAATCTGACACATCATGGTGTTCTGCTGGATGTCGCAATGAGCCGTATTGAATATCAAAATAATACAAGAGAACTGACAAAGAATGAGGTGAAAATCCTGCATTACATGTTCCAGCATAAAGGGGAAATCATTCCGCGGGAGGATCTGATTGACTATCTGTGGGATAATAAGCTGTTTATCGATGATAATGCCCTCAGTGTCAATGTTACCAGAATCCGCAATAAGCTGCGTGAGCTGGGGGTGGAGGATTTTATTGTGACACGTCACCGGCAGGGATATCAGATATGAAGCTGCATGAATATCTGGAGGATCATGGAATTCTCATGGCCGGTATGCTGCTGGTTTTTCTGCTGCAGTGTGTACTGCTCGTTTTCTTAGGCATGCCTGCAGGACTTGCGATTTTGCTGTGCGGAATGTGGCTCCTGTTTTTCTTATTGTATTTCATTCAGGATTATCACAGAAAAAACAGGCGCAGAAAAGAGCTGTGCGCAATTATCGATTCCATGGAAAAACGCTATCTCATGCATGAGATGCTGCCCAAAGGGGCAAACCATGAAGAGGCATTTTACCGGCGGCTGTTGTATCTCGGTAATAAATCCATGCTGGAGGAAATCGGTACTGTTCAGCGCTCCCGCCGGGAATATCAGGATTATGTCGAGCAGTGGGTACATGAAATCAAAACACCGATTGCAGCAATGAAGCTGTCCATCGAGAATCAGCAGGGGGAACGAAAACGACAGCTGTTTCAGCAGCTGGAGCGCGTGGAGCATTATGTGGAGCAGGTGCTGTTTTATGCGAGAAGTGAATCTGTGGAAAAGGATTTTCGTATCCAGCAGGTATCACTATCCTCCTGCATTCAGGAGGCACTGCTGCAATGTAAATATCTGTGTACACAGGCTTCTATGTCGATTCGTTTTCCCGAGCAGGATGCTCTTGTCTATACAGATGAAAAATGGCTGATTTTTCTATTGAATCAGCTGATTGAAAACGCAGTGAAATATAGGCGTAAAAAGGGTGCGGTTTTAAGTCTGGCAATACAAAAGGATGCGCGCCATGTTGTGCTGACGGTAAAAGATAATGGCATTGGAATTCCGGAACATGACCTGCCAAGAATATTCGATAAGGGCTTTACCGGGGATAACGGAAGACTGATTCATTCGCATTCCACAGGCATAGGTCTGTATTTATGCAAAAAGCTCTGTACATCACTGCAGATCGATCTGCATGCGGATTCAGATCAGGAGGGAACCGTGATGAGTCTGGAGTTCTCCCATGTATAAAGTTACAGAACTGTCATATTCCTGTAAGGAAACCTCCTACACTTACCTGGGCATATTTTGTATACTTCAGGTAGAGAGGACGTGAAGTATATGAGTGTTGTTATAGTTTCCCACGTGGAAAAATTTTATGGAAATCAGGGGAATATCACACAGGCATTGAATGATATATCCTTTGCAGTTGAAAAGCAGGAGTTTACAGCGGTTATGGGAGCAAGCGGCAGTGGAAAAACCACCCTGCTGAATGTCATTTCAACCATCGATGCTGTAAGCGCAGGAAATATAGAAATCAACGGAAACAGTATTTGTGAGCTGCGGGAAAATGAGCTGGCTGAATTCCGTAAAAAGGAGCTGGGATTTATTTTTCAGGATTTTAATCTTCTGGATACTCTGACCCTGCAGGAAAATATCGCATTGCCATTGACTCTTTTGAAGAAAAGGGCGGAGCAGATTGATCCACAGGTAAATGCATTGGCAGAAATTCTTCAGATTCAGGATATACTGGAAAAATATCCGTATCAGGTAAGCGGTGGTCAGCGTCAGCGGTGTGCCTGTGCAAGAGCGATGATTCATGATCCGAGTCTGATTCTGGCGGATGAGCCGACGGGTGCACTGGATTCACATTCCTCCTATCTGCTTATGGAACAGTTTCAGAGAATGAATACAGAGCTTCAGGCAACAATTCTGATGGTTACACATGATGCGTTTTCAGCATCTTATGCAAAGCGTGTTTTGTTTTTGAAGGATGGAACTATCTTCAATGAAATCTATCGCGGCTCCCTGACAAGAAAAGCATTCTTTCAGAAAATACTGGATGTGATGCAGCTGCTGGGTGGTGATGTGCATGCTGTACGTTAAACTTGCACTTCGCAATCTGAAACGAAGTCTGAAGGAATACAGTATTTATGTTTTTACAGTGACGATTACGATGACACTGCTGTATGCGTTTTTCGCGATTGCCTTTTCCGGTGAAATGCAGGATCTGGTTACAACCTATGACAATGTCAAAAGCATCATGATTATGGTCAGTATTCTGGTAACCCTGATTATCGCCTGGCTGATTTATTATATATCGAATTTTATTCTACAGAAACGAAGCCGTGAATTTGGTATGTATCTGCTTTTGGGGATGAAGCGAACACAGGTTAGCCGTATGTTCCTGTTTGAACAGCTGGCTCTTGGGGCTGTCGGTTTTTTTATCGGCTGTGTTCTCGGTATTTTTGTCTATGAGATATTGCACGCAATACTGTTGAATATCTTTGGTTTTGCATATGCATTTCAGCTTTCCTTCTCCTGGAGCGCATGCGGTGCTGCATTTCTCTGCTTCCTGAGTATTTATCTGCTGGAGATGATCAGGGAAGGGATTGCTTTGAAAAAGCAGAGCATTCATACCATGCTGTATAATGCGAGCAGGAATGAAAAAACAGCAAAGGGTTCTCGTTTATCCGGATTCTACTTCCTTGCAGCTGTCCTTCTGGCAGTAGCAGGATTATATGTGACACAGCAGTATCTGAGAAGTATGGTAAACGGCCAAAGCTCAGATTCCATGCTGCTCATGCTGGGGGTATTTGCGATTATCGTATCCGTCTATCTGTTCTTTTATGGCATATCGGCAGTGCTTGGGATTTTTCTGAATCGTCACAGAAAAATCAAATATAAGGGAAACTGCATGTATCTGTACGGGCAGATAGCGGGTCGCTTGCGTTCCAACCGAACGGTGCTTGCGACTCTGTCACTGCTGACACTGCTGACGCTGCTGTTTCTCTGTATTGCATTGAAATTCAATGAGGTGAAGGAGCTGAGTAATGCACGCTTTGTACCATTTGATATCATGGCAAGCAGCAGTGAAAAGCTCAATATGAAATCAATTGAAAGCTATTTGCAGGAACATAAGATTTCGTATCAGTCAGCGGATATTCATTACTATCAGAAGGAAGAGCGTGATGATTTCTATTCTGTAGTAAAGGGGAAAAGCTATTATACCGAGGATGAAAAGCATTCGGTTTATATGAAGCAAAGCGATTTTAATAAGCTTCGTTCCTTAAAGGGAAAACCGTCTGTAACGCTGAAGGCTGATGAATATTTGATCGTATGCGCAACAGATATTAAGGATAGCCTGCAGGAATATGGCGCACAGCATACTCTGCATCTGCAGGGGAAGCGTCTGCAGCTACGTGGTGTAGATGATACGGAATATGGACAGACACGGAACAGTGGCTATTATCTTATCGTTGCGGATGAGCATGTCAAGCATGCCAAGCCGTATTTTCGAGAATGGGTGGCGAATACGGATCCTGAGACGGAGGTGTCCTGGTATCAGGATACGGTCAATCAGTTTTTTGACGATAACAAAGAGCAGGTAGGGGACAGCTTTTACAGCTATGCCTCCTATCGTGTGAAGGCAAAATGGTTTGAGGAAAATGCAGTGGGCTTTGTCAGTATCTGCTTCTCCCTGTTCTATCTGTCTTTTATCTTCATCTGCATCAGTGCAACCATACTCGCCGTGCAGCAGCTTTCCGATGCTCACCGGCAGCGGTATTCCTACGCAATGCTGCATAAAATGGGGGTGAATCAAAGACAGCTTCATGCATTACTGGCTAAGCAGATTGCGGTTTATTTCATCATTCCGCTGGTACTTCCTATCGTGTATCTGCTTCCGATTATCCGTATGCTTGATGAGCTTTTCGAGATGACCTATGCCAGTGCGAATATGTTTATTTATCTGGGGGGAAGTATGCTGTTCTTCCTCGCTGTTTACGGCTGTTATTATGTGATGGCGTATCTTGGCTGCAAGAGGAATATCGATCAGATGTAATCAGAAACAGGGATTCTATACAGGAATCCCTGTTCAGTTAAAAATACCTGGCAAGACGGTTTGCGCCACGGATAAGGGTTACCTGCTGTTCCTGCAGGGGTGACATTTATGAAACTTGTAATTCCTTCAAAATATGATATACTAACACTATTCTATTGGAGGAATGTTTATGGATATTCGTGGTTTTTTTGCTAATCTGATCTATATACTGCCTGCGGTTGCGATTGCACTTTCCGTGCATGAATTCGCACATGCATTTGTTTCCTATAAGCTGGGTGATATCTCTCAAAAGCAACGTGGCAGACTTACCCTAAATCCCCTAAAGCATCTGGATCCGTTTGGAACTCTGTCCCTGATTTTCTTTGGCTTTGGATGGGCAAAGCCGGTACAGGTGGATCCATATTTTTATCGCAATAAGAAAGACGGTATGATCTGGACCGCAATGGCGGGACCGCTGATGAATTTCATCGTCGGCTTTCTGATGGTCATATTGTATATGCTGTTCATACGCTTTGGATTGCTGTATAAAAATGAATTCACTTATTATCTGTTTCAGGTAATCGGCACAACGGCATCCATCAATATTGGTCTTGGAATTTTCAATCTGATTCCGATTCCACCACTGGATGGCTCCAAGATTCTAATGGGAATCTTAAAGGAGGAAACCTATTTCAAGCTGATGCAATATGAAATGTATCTATCCTTCATCATGATATTCCTGTTAATGTCAGGTGTTTTGGATGGCCCGCTGATTCATGCCAGAGAGGCTATTCTGGATGTGTTCGTCAAAGCGGCAAGCATGATCACTGGCCTTGGCTAAATGAAGCTGTTGTTTCATAAAGCATCACCACAGCATGCAGCGCCCTTAACAGCCCTGCAGCATGTCTGTACGGATTTCTTACTTGCAAAGGGGATTCGCCAATGGACCTATATGTCGGAAGGTGATGTTATAAAGGAGCTTCCGTTTACCTATGTGCTTTTGTCAGACCATACCGTGGTTGCTTCCTTTTGCATAAAGCCGTATGAAAAGGATACAGCGTATGCAACCCGTATTGCTGTGCATCCCGATTATCAGGGAGCAGGCATAGGAAAGGCAATCTGTACCTGGCTGAAAGGCTATGAACAGCCTGTTTATCTGGATTGCTGGAACGGTAACGAGAAATTGAAGAGCTTCTATAAGGAAAATGGCGGACACATAATTGGCGTGTTTCCGGAAGCAGATTATGAAATTTGCGTTTTTTGTTTCTAAAAAAGGGATCGTGGCGGAAATCAGCGTTATGATCCCTTTTCGCTGAAAGGAGAACGAAGGACTTCTAAGACTGATATGTTTCCTATACCGGCAATTATCTGCATATCAATCCTTTGGGGATAATGAAAAAAAGCTTCATCCAGATTTGCACATAAAAAGGGCATTTTCCATGCCCTCTTTTCTATATTTAACCGCAGATGTGCAAACGTGTGTGTAGTATCAGGAAATTGAATGTAAGCGCACATCTTACGTTAAATACCTTATTCTACAGTGACAGACTTTGCCAGATTACGCGGCTGATCGATTTCACACCCGCGCAGCCTGGCGATTTCATATGCCATCAGCTGTAAAGGGATTACCGTCAGGATTCCCTGAATCAGCTTATCCACCTTTGGTATCACCAGCACATCATCATAATAATCCGAAGCGATATCAAGGTCATCGCTGATTAACAGCACAACATAAGCACCGCGTGCCTTAACCTCCTTGATATTGCTGATTGTTTTCTCATATAAATCCTCATCGGTCGCAAGTGCAATCACCGGTGTTCCCTTTTCAATAAGGGAAATGGTTCCATGCTTCAATTCTCCGGCAGCGTAGGCCTCGGAATGGATATAGGAAATTTCCTTCAGCTTCAGACTGCCCTCCATGGATAGTGAATAATCCAGACCGCGACCGATAAAGAAGACATCGTTGTGCTCATATATTTTTTTAGCAAATGCCTTGTACTGGTCGGAATCGATCAGCTGTTGCATATGCTGCGGCAAATCCTTTAGTTCCTTCGTAATGCGTGCCGCTTCCTCTGCATCAATATTTCCATGAACATAGGCCAGATTACAGGCAATCAGAGATAATACGGCAACCTGTGTACAATATGCCTTTGTAGTCGCTACACAGATTTCCGGACCTGCCTTTGTATAGATAACAAAGCTCGCCTCTCTGGCGATTGTAGAGCCGACAACATTGACAATTGCCAGAGTATCCACACCGTGCTCTTTCGCAAGCTGCAATGCCGCAATCGTATCGGCGGTTTCTCCGGATTGGGATACCAGAATAACAAGAGTCTTATCCGTGAATATCGGATTTGCATAGCGATACTCACTGGCGCACACACAGTCCACATGAATCCGTGCTCTGGTTTCAATCAGAGATTTTGCAATCATCCCCGCATACATGGCACTTCCGCAGGCAACTATGTGAATATCGTTGTACTTTGCCAGATTCGGCATGGTATTCAACAGGTCCTTCATATCCACCTGCATTAAAGAATCAATCGTTTTCTTAACGACCTCCGGCTCCTCATGAATTTCCTTCAGCATGAAATGCTCAAAGCCATCCTTTTGAATATCCTTTATATCCAAATCGGTCACAAGGATATCGCGTTTCACAAAATCACCGTCCAGTGTCTTGATAATAATGCCTTCACTGCTGCAGCGGGCAATTTCTTCATGCTCCAGAAGCAGGTATTTATTCGTATACTTCAGAAATGCGGAAATATCACTTGCAAGGAATGCCTTGTCACTTGCAACACCAAGTACAAGCGGAGAATTCTTTCGCATGGCATAGATGACATCCGCCTCATCCGCAAATATAATGGCAAATGCAAAGGAGCCGCGGAAATGATGATAAGCACATGCAAGAGCCTGCTGCTTGTCCTTTTTCAAAAAATAACAGTAGTCGATATACGCGCAGGCGATTTCACTGTCAGTGTCACTCTTGAATGTATAGCCTGCATTTTCCAGTTCTTTTTTCAGCTCATTATAGTTTTCGATAATACCGTTGTGAACCAGCGTGGTATTGCCGCTTTGATGCGGATGGGAATTGATTTCGCTCGGTTCACCATGTGTTGCCCAGCGCGTGTGTGCGATTCCCACCTGACCGCCGGCTAAGCCTACAGCCTCCATTTTTTCCTTTAGAAAGCTGACCTTGCCCTTTGCCTTAACGACCTGAACCTCGCCGTCATGTACAACGGCGACTCCGGCAGAGTCATAGCCTCGATACTCCAGAGCCTCCAGACCCTCAATTAAAACACTATTTGAGATATTGCATAATCCCGCATAGCCTATGATTCCACACATAAATTGTCCTCCATTTTCGTTATTGTTAATTTTATGATGAAACTGCATACTAAAAAAATGTGTTTGTATACGCATGTACTGCAATACGTATACGCAAATTCGTAAAAAGCATGATAAAAAAATGAAAAGTCTGTTGTATGATATATAAATGTGTGATGAAATCAGTTTTGTAGCAGTATGATCTTGCTTTTGTCTGAAATCTTTCGATCCACACATAACCGTAACAGTACCCGCCGAATCTTTCGATAACTGTTATCCTCGTCAACCACGTAGGTCCTGGCGCTCATTACTATATTCCTCATGTCCCTCCCTGAAACATAATAACTGTTACTAGTATACTATACTTTTATGAGAATGCAACTTAAATTTTTTATAAATTTAGCTTCTCAAGGAAGGATTTTAAAAAAGAAGGTGTCGAATATAACAGGGATTCTTACTCACTTTGGGTGCAAGTATAAATAAGGAAAAATGAGGAAGTAATTATCCTGTGAATTTAGAAACTTCATGTTTTCTTTCTTTTAAACTGTTTTATCAATTCTCCTTTCCAAGTAAAAACCTTAGCATAGATTTCACGGCTTATTATCAGAAACGGGTGTAACTTTTCCGGTTCCATGTACGCATTCACCAAGCATCCCCTGGAATCAGAAAATCCAATCAAGTATTTCTCTGATTACGCATTTAATATTGGGAAAAAATGATACATAGCAATGCACAAAAAGAGCTGTATCATTACAACTCTTTTGATTAAGGTTAACGTTGCTTTTTAGGATAGTTGTAGAGACTGCAGAATGGTAGGTCGTATGTCTTCTTCAACATCCAGCATATTCATTGCATCCACTGCACTGACGTTGATTCTCTGCATCAGTTTTTTTACATGGAGTAGTGTTGCTTCCACTTTGCCTTCCGCTTTTCCCTGTAATAAGCCTTTTTTCAGTCCTTTTTCCATTCCTTGCTCCAATCCCTTTTCAATCCCTCTTTGTTCAATGAAATCGCTAAAGTTGCACATCGTCATGACCTCCTGATCTATCTCCTTCTCCATTAGTATACCATACGTCTTCTGTAATTGTTCCTTTTTATCCTCTACTGCGAGATTTTTTATAAACAAAATCTTTAACAGCTCTAAAAGCCTCTGCTTGTTCTCATCCTCCTGCTCTACCGCATTCGGAATATCCTGCGCTTTTCGTACGCCTTCCTTCTTCGGATACACCATGACTGCTGTGAGCAAATCATAGTCCTCCTTTGCGGCATGCCATATCTTTGTTTCACATGTTTCCTGTATCTTATAGGTGTTGATGACATCATTCTTTTGATTGTTATGACCGATACAGATCCAGATGGAACAGACCTTTTTGATCCTGTCATAATCCGAATGCTGAAATCCATCCTTGGGATGCTTCTGTCTTGCCATCAATCTGCTGCAATAATACAAAGCACGCTTGATCAGAGGATAACCGGGATCATCCTCTGCCTGGCTTTCCAGATTGATGATCATGCGAAGTCTCTTTTCCGCAGGTGTGCTCTTATCTGTTACCTTCTGCTTCATGGGTATTGTCGCCTCGAACTGAATGTCGTATTTGATCTGTGCACCCGGTATGGCTTCATCCGTGACCTCAACCTGATAATCATCGATACATTCACATTCTGCTGTGTTTATGGAAGACATTTCAATATAGGACGGTATGTCCTCCAGTGGAATATCTGCGTATTCCGGAATACAGCCCTTCATCACATAGGCGAGAATCTGCTTGTTTGATAATAGCTTTTTACAGTACATGTCATATTTCTTTTTATGATCATAGCAGCTAATCATAGCTGCTGCTTCTGTTTTCATTTTTGTTGTCATAATCATATCCTTTCTTTCTCCTATTGCTATCTGTACTTTAAGGATATGATCCGGTGGTGCTCTTGTTCTGCTATTGTTTTCATTAGCAAATAGAAGTATCTGCTGTTTCGTATCATACGCAGGAACGGATGCAACAAAAACAAGGCAGTCATTACCGCCGACAAGCGGTGTTCAGCTGCTGTAAGCTATTTAATAACTGTAAGGAATGAATGAAAGCATAAGAAAAAACGCTTCTAGCAGGCGGTTGAGCTACTGAAAGGCCGGGGCTTTTGCGGATGAATTAGATGTGAATGGATTGTAGTATTTATATAGTTTCTCATAGACCGACCTCTCCTTTTTTTTGTATCTACAGTGTAGCATATAACTTGGCGAAAATACAGAAAAATCGAAAAACCAGAGTATGAAAAAGTAAAGGTACATAACCAATAGCATGAGGTATTATCAACCTCAAGTATTATCCATTTATGCTCCTTGTTATTTAATGACAGTACAGCTTCTGCAGAATACATCGCCTATCATTTGTTCAAGATGTATAAATTAAATACAATATCCTTGTTTGCTATTTCTGCATTAAAATAAAACCTTCATTTTATTTCAGAAAATTTCTATAAAATGTTAAGAAAACGCTTGCATTTATTTTTGTGTCCTAGTATTATATGGGGCTGTGACAGATAAGTCACAGCCCAGACATAAAAAATACACCCAATTCTATA
>OASZ01000806.1_pt1 | contig 18528 bp, 18 predicted proteins | sample 1501241 | NCBI WGS metagenome assembly OASZ01 (sample SAMEA2579926, study PRJEB22360) | human gut metagenome | biome: human gut; feature: human-associated habitat; material: faeces | place: Denmark | collected 2008/2010 | reverse complement strand
AATACGGCATTCAATAAAAAGGCCCGGAAAGGCAGTAAACCTTTCCCGGGCCAATTCGGCTTATCAGTTCAGCCGTCTGTCATCTGGCAGCCGCATTTCCAGCACATCTGCCAAATAAAATATTTTTATACCGTTCCAGAGCTAAGAGCAGGATATTGCCCAGAACTCCGATAGCCAGAATCTCACCGATTCCCACTGTCACCATGGCAACCGGAATTAAATCCGGCGAGCCATACGCAAAGCGGAGAACCCATGGAATGATGGCAGTGTTGGCCGCTATCGGCGGCCACTTGTTCCCGCGCAGCCCATAGGAACCTGCTGCCCCGATTAACGTCGCCAGGCTGCCAAACACGATATCGAGCGGCGCTGCCCCGCAGAGCAGGTTGGACAGCAGGCAGCCGATAAACACGCCGGGTACCGCTGCCGGTGTGAAGAAAGGCAGGATGCACAGTGCCTCGGCAATCCGGAACTGCACCGGTCCGAAGCTGATTGGTGCGAATACCAGTGTCAGCACGGTATAAATCGCCGCGATTACTGCACCGTAAGCCACAAAGTAAACGGTTTTGTTGTTTTTCTCTCTCATATTCAGTTGTCTCCTTTAGTTTTGTTTTACAAGTGGAAGGTCTCGAACACTTGGGTTGGTTGTGCAGGAATCCCGGCTTGTATACGGACGGGAATACTGCGACCTTATTGCAGTTGCTACTATAGCATATTAGGAAATGAAACGCAAGTATGAGTCTGCTCTTTATAAAAATATTTCTTGTCTTTTTTCTTTCGGAAAGTTATAATTAATTACAGTAGCAATCAGGCAGCATGAACTGTTACTCATTACACAAATCAATACGGCCATCACGGCTGTATACAATTGATTCTGCAGCATCTGTATGGATCAAGACCGGCAAATTCTGCCATAGTTCAGCACAAAACACCAATATGGCAGGAGAAAAACGGCTCCTGACGTATACGAGAGGAGTCAGGAATGGCAAACGAGAGGTGAAGGCACAGTATTCTATCCGGAACATTGAAAACCATTCGGTTGTTCTCGATATCCTGGCTGAGGATACAAGGGGAAAGCTGATAAATATTGAAATGCTGATACAGGATGACGGAGATCACCAGCGGAGGGTGAGATACTATCACTCCAGCATTGATATGAGCTATCATGAGAAAGGCGTTCCTTATGAAGCGCTTCCTGATAGCTATCTTATCTTTATCACAAAACGAGATTTTTTTAAGTATCGTTCCGGAATCTACTATGTGGAACGCATCTTAAAAGATATCGGAGCCACTGTTGATAACGGAGTCCACGAAATATATGCAAATTTGGAATGTCCCTGCGATAATGAACAAATTGATGAATTACTATCTTATATGAAGCATACGGACAGCCATTACCAGACGGACATCTTCCCAAATGTGGTAAGAAAAGTAAGGTTCTTTAAAGAAAAAGAGGAGGGGATCGAATGTATGTGTAAAATATTGGAAGAAGAACGGCGTGAAGGCAGAAAGGAAGGCAGCGACCGTATTAACGAGCTGAACCGGCGGCTGCTGAAGGACAGCAGAGAAGTGGATATTCTGAAATCATTGAAGGAACCGGGCTATCAGGAGAGGTTGTTGATGGAATATAATCTGTAAAAACCGGATTTTCACTGCCACCCGGAAAAACCCCCGACAGTTAAACAGGAAAGCCGTGTCTAACTGTCAGGTGCCCGTCATAGCCCCATATCTTTAAACCAGGATATTCATAAACAACGTCAGCAGTAAACCATTTACCACGTCAATAATTACTGAACCAACCCCAGGTACCACAAAAAATGCGATGTCCGACGGTCCCCATTTCTTTGTAAACGCCTGCATGTTGGAGACTCCGTTTGGCATTGCACCAAGCCCGAATCCGCAGCAGCCGGTAGACATAACAGCGGCATCATAATCTTTTCCCAGAATGCGGTAACCGATGAAAATCATAAACACAGCCATAAATGCCACCTGGGTCGCCAGGGTTACAATCATTGGGAGGGCTAAGTCGGCCAGCTGCCATAATTTCAACGACATCAGCGCCATCGATACAAATATAGTCAGGCTGATATTGCCGATACAGTCAATTTCAGCAAGAGGAGTCTCAAACTTTCCCGTATAGGTACTGATATTTCGAAGCACTACCCCCATTAACATTCCGCCTACATAAGAGGGAAACGTAATCCCCACCATCTTGAGTAGAATAAATATAATCGTTCCGATACCCATTGAAATAATAATCTGATTTGATGCTGAGAACATATTTTTAGCGCTGAGCGGAAGTTCCTGCTCCGTTTCCGCCGCTCTTCCGGCTCTTTCTTTCTGACGTGCAGCAGCAACCTCCTCGAGCCGGTTCTTTCTGACAAGAATATTTCCCACAGGGCCTCCTATCAGCCCGCCGGACACCAGGCCAAAGGTTGCGGCCGCGATTTGAAAGTGGGGATTACCCCAGGGCAAGGGTGGCCGCCCGCCATACCAACCGTCATAGCGCCTTCACAGCCGTAAAGTTCTTCAAACATTGGTGCGAAAGAGCCGGCTGTGCCATGGCCGCCTGTCATTGCGGCGGAACCTGTACATAAACCGAGAAGCGGATTGAGATCAAACATCTTTGCATAACCCACACCAATTATATTTTGGAATATCACCAGCAGGAAAACGATAATCGCGAACTGTATTCCCCTCATACCATATTTATAAAGCACTTTCAAATCACAGGTGAATCCGACCGCCGTAAAGAAAACAGTCATAAAAACATTTTGAAGCGTTGTATCTAATTCCAGGACACACAGGCCGCTGCTATAGCCTAATAAAGTTAAGATTGAAAAAATAATCCCCCCTACTACCGGATCCGGTATGCATAGCTTCTCCAGTATTTTGATATGTTTTTTCACAAAGCTCCCCATAAAGAGAACCAGCACTGCAACAGCGAGTGTTTGAATGATGTCTAATTTAACTACCATAAACTTTCCCCTTCCCCAGTGTCAGCCGGAGCAAAGCAGGAATAAGCTCCCTGCCCGCTCCTGCATCTTTTCTTATCAGCGGTTATATATCCCTTCATTCAGGTAAGCAAGAAGCTCTTCCTTCGGCATATTGTCGATACCGAGGTAGGCCAGATTATACTTACTGGTTTCAAAGAAACTCTTCTTATGCATTGAGCCTGCCAGTACAATCATTGAATCGATAACCGGAGTCGGCACTCCGTACTGTACGCCCAAATCATGATAGATTTTGCAGCCCACCGGGACATCCTCGGTCAGGTAACGGTGGTTAATGCTGTTAGGGCCTGTATTTCCTTCATCGGACGGCTGGTCTAACGGGAAGATTACATTATCTTTTCCGTCCTTATCGAGTCCCATATATTCCTGCGTCAGGACACTCCGGCGGGAGAAAAAGGATTCATATGCATACTGCGGCGTTCCCACCCCGATCTCTTTTGCCAGCGCCTTTTCTTCCTCGAAGAACTGGTACTGCACCTCACAGATGGACGGGCATAGTCCATGGCAGTACATGGAGTAGCTGTTCTTGTCATAGCCGCCGAAGATGACTCCCCAGTTCTCCATCGTGGACACTCCGAGGATTGTCGCCGGAACGTGGATAACCGGGTTGATGTTGGCAAAACCGGTATCCAGAACCGTGTTGCCCGCCTCCGGCCCGTTTCCGTATGTAACGGCATCGATACACGGCAGATATCTGGAGGATTCCATAAAGGCATCGATATCCGACATCGGCAGAGACGCTCCCCGCAGGGTGATGGCTCGGTATTTCACCCCCACGTGGGGGAAGGTGAACTTCCCAACGGATTCGATACGCGTTCCGTAAGGAGCGGAGGACCATCCGCCTACGATGACCTGCTTGGTACACCCCATCTCACGCATCATTTTCCGGAGAAGCAGGGTACCGTAGTTATCGGTAAAGATATGGATGACCTGGCCGTCCTCGAGATGAGGAATCAGCTCTCGGAAAAACGGCTCATGTGCCATGGCTGGCGCTGCAATCACAATCAGGCCGGCGCCCTTTACCACCTTGCCCATGTCACTGCTTACCATATCCAGGTAGGCTCTGCCGGAGCGCTCAAAGCAGTAGAGGTTACGCTGGACGCCGTCCAGCAGGATACCTGTCTTCTCCAGGTTGGCAAGCGTGTTCTTGGCAAACGGCATCATGTCATAAAGACGGACCTCTTTTCCTGCCAGCTTCATATCGGCCGCACAGGATTTTCCCACAGCACCGCCGCCCAATACCGCGATTGGCATATCCTTTAAATACTCCATATTAGCCATAATTTAAAATTCCTCCTTATAGGTTTTTCCCCGGAGTGTACTTTGATTTCCAGAAATGCTCCGGTACATATAGTTTGTAAACCGTTTACACCCTTATCTTAATATGCTATTATGGATTCGTCCAACGAAGAGTTTTGATGGAAATTATCAAATTACTTGATGGGAGAATATTATGAATATACGTTCGCTGCAAACCTTTATCCGCGTCGTGGAATTAAAAAGCTTTACGAAAGCCGCATGTGAGCTCAACTATGTCCAGTCAACCGTAACAATGCAGATACAGCAGCTTGAAAAGGAACTGGGCTATCCTCTTTTTGACAGAATCGGCAAAAAGATAGCTCTCACTTCCTACGGTGAAAATTTCTTTATCTACGCAAACGAAGTTTTGCAAATCATGCAGCGGGTTAATAATGTGGGGAAAAATCCGGAAGAAATGAAGGGCACTTTGCGAATAGGGCTCCTGGAATCTCTGCTGTCCGGCACCACACAGCATATTTTCCCTCTGTTTAAAGCCCATTATAAAAATATTGAAGTCCATTTAAAAATGGGACAGCTCTATGAACTGCTGCCTCTGCTCCGGCAGGGACAGTTAGATATGCTTTATATATCCGGGGAGCTGAATATGGACCCCGACTTCCATTGCTGTTATAAACGAAAAGAAAATCTGGTCTTTATCTCAGCCCCGGATCATCCGCTGGCCGGCGAACATGGCGTATCTCTCGAAAATGTGCTGAGTTATCCTTTTATTGTAACAGAACTTTCAGGGACCTGTTATGGAAGATTAAACCAGCTGGCCTTTTCTCATAATCTGTCGCTGCAGCATCCGTTAATCGTTGACAGCACTATCGCAATTGCAGAACTCGTCAGCCGGGGCATGGGAATTGCGTTTTTACCAGAATATTCTGTCTCGGATTATATAAAGCAGCAGCGCCTTGCCCAGATCAGCGTAAACATCCCTCCTCAAATCTATTATAGCCAGATCCTCCATTGTAAAGATAAATGGATCCCACCTTTTATGAATGAATGGATTTCTCTTATACATGAATACCGGCCGGAACGCTGAAAAATAAAAAACACCTCCCGGAACAGCTGCTGACGTAACAAAATATGTCTTCTTTCTGATGTAATTTTACTAACATACTTTAAAGCGTTAATTTTTAGTAGTTTAATGCATAAAACTCTTGACTATTTGGCAATCTGCATTTATACTGTAAACAATATTTTAAAAACTATTGTTTTAAATCAAATTTAGGAGAAGATTGCCATGAAAAACATCGTAAAAATCAGAAACGTTGTATTCGGCGAAGGAATTCCAAAAATCTGTATTCCTCTCACCGATGCAAACATCGAGGAACTTAGTAAATCCGTTAATGAATTAAAGAGCGCACCTTTTGATATGGTTGAGTGGCGCGCAGACTTTTTTAACGATATCGAAGATCCGCAAAAACGATTTCAGGCAATGTCCTTTCTCCGGGAGCAGCTTGGCAACACACCAATCCTTTTTACCGCCAGAACCAGCGTCGAAGGCGGCAAGTTAGATATTGACACGGAGGGCCATGTAAAACTGCTCACTTCCGTCATAGATACCGGACTGATGGATTTAGTTGACGTGGAACTGTCCAGAGGCGAAGATGCCATGAAGACGATAAGAGACGCGGCGCATAAAGCAGGGATGCATATTATCGGTTCCCTCCATGACTTTGCTTCCACTCCGTCTAAGGAGCGGATTGTATATCATCTCTGTCAGATGCAGAAACTCGGCGCGGATATCGTCAAGTATGCCGTTACCCCTCAGTGCGCCAGAGATGTACTGACTCTGCTTGACGCCACCCTCACGATGCAGGAGGAGCATAATGAAACTCCTGTGATCACCATGTCCATGGGCGGACAGGGCGCAGTCAGCCGGGTATGCGGCAGCGTGTTCGGCTCCTCCATTACATTCGGAACGGCAGGTAATTCTTCTGCACCGGGCCAGCTCCCCGCAGACTTACTTTCGACATTTATCAATAACTTATAAATAGAACTTGATCGCATAAGGCATCCGCGAAATCGGATGCCTTATGCGTTTTATGTATGATCCACCAGAAACAGGCCACAGAGCTGTCCGCCGCCCTGTGGCCTGTTTCTATTCATCGTTCTTTCATTCATCGGCGGTGTAAAACACGTGAGGGAGGAGTTTTCACGTTACTGTTTACGGCTTGCCTTTTTTTGGCATGGTGTGAACAGTAACGTTTTCACCGCCTGCCGGCCCATTCCAGGCGGACCGGTATTTTATAAATTCACGATCTGGCTAATACTGTTTAACGTAAACTATCACTATCAATCTAAGGAGTTTTGATACTACAAATTTAAGTCTGAACATTTTTCCCGGCTATTATTCTTCGTCCATACCAGGTTTAAAGAATTCGCCGAACAGCTCTTCATTGGACGGCATATCTTCCGGAAGAGGACGTGCTACCCATGTTGTGTTCATGTAGTGCTTTAATGCAATGTTCTCGGAAACGATATTTCCGCCCCATGTTCCGCAGCCCATGGAAGATGTCGGAGGCATTCCGTTTGTAGCGGAACCGGAGTTGCCCTTGTTGTTTGGCTGGCGGACCATGATACGGGATACAGGTGCAGCCATGCCGAGTCTGTGGATATGCTCATCATCAAAGGAGTAGATACCACAGGAGTGGCCTTTTCCGCCTACGTTGAAGATAGCCTGCATCATGGTAAGCGCGTTCTCGAATTCACCTTCATATTTGAAGAGGCTTAACAGAGTTGTCAGCTTCTCGCTGGAGAAGAAGAACTCTTTACCGATTTCATTGATTCCGCCGCCTGTTACTGCGATGAATTTGCGGTCTTCCGGAATCTCAAAGCCTGCTGTGAGAGCCAGTTTCTGAGGGCTGATAGCAACGGTCTGCGGAAGACGGTGGCCTGTCTCATCCCACATAACCTTTTTAAGCATCTCTGCCTCTTCCTCATTTGCCAGGTAAGCGCCTTCTGCTTCCAGAGCTTTTACGAAGTCGTCATAGATGGACTCGTGGATAACCAGGTTTCCGTCACAGGAGCAGCCGGAACCGAAGTCGGAAGTCTTGGAAATACGTGTGTTGCTTGCAGCTTCTCTCTGACGCTCCGGTGTGTTACAGGTATCGTCGATGATAACTGTTGCATTTCCTGCGCCTGAACCGTATGCCGGCACACCTGCGGAGTAAGCAGATTTAACCATTGGACGGCCGCCTGTAGCGATAATCAGGTCTGCACGTTTCATCAGCTCATTGGTCAGGGAGATGGACGGCTCTTTGATTCCCTGGATGATATCAGCCGGTGCGCCTTCACGAACCAGAACTTCGCGGATGATATCAATACATTTATTTGTTACAACTTTTGCACGCGGATGCGGGGAGCAGATCATTACGTCTCTTGCCTTGATAGCGTAGATAATCTGGCCTGCCGGTGTTAAACATGGGTTTGTAGTAGGAACCAGGGAAGCGATAACGCCGACTGGTTTAGCATACTTAACAAGACCTTTTTCCGGATTTTCTTCAATGATGCCGACACTCTTGTTGCGCAGACAGTCTCTCAGGATTAATTTAATTTTGTTGCGTTTGTTTCTCTTTGTTACTTTGTCGCCGAGACCTGTCTCATCAACTGCCTCGTCACAAATTGGCGCCCATACTTTCATATCGCATACTGCGGCGGCAACTGCCTGACAAAGGCGGTCAACCGTTTCCTGGTCATATGTAGCGATAATGTCTGCAGCTACGCGTGCGCGCGCTACCATCTCTTCGATCATCTGGATCTGCTCTGGTGTTACTTCTTTAGCCATAACAACATCTCTCCTTTACATTATATGGTTTATTCTGTACCTGTCCTTTCGGTAATTTCAGTATAAGGGAACAGAAGGTAAAAGTCTAATACCAGAATTCTCTCGTTTTTATAGAGAGATTCTATGGTTACTGTTCGCACGGCAGCACGCCCCTTTTTGGCGGGGAATCTGCGCATTTACTGCGCCGAACGTGTGAAAAGGTAGTGGCCGCAGGTATTCGGCTCATCGCACAGCGATTTTAATTAGCCCAATGCCGTAACAGTTCATGCTGTCTGAACTGTTACAAATTATCGCCTGAAGACAGCCAGATACGAATTTTAACCTCGATTCCCTCCGCATCCAGGCCGTACTTTTTAAGAAGCTCCTGAGCCGGTCCTGATTCTCCAAATACATCACGGATACCGATTTTATGCACCGGTACCGGGTAATTCTCGGAGAGCACGTCGGCGACGGCGCTTCCCAGTCCCCCAATGACGGAATGTTCCTCCACCGTGACAACCTTCCCGGTTCTCTTAGCCGCCTGTATCAGAAGCTCTTCATCGATCGGCTTGATTGTATGGATATTGATTACACCGGCGCTGATTCCGTCACGCTCCAGAGCCCGGGCCGCGTCAAGACATGCCGGAACGCACAGGCCCGTTGATACGATGGTCAAGTCGGTTCCTTCCCGCAGTGTGATACCCTTTCCCAGTTCAAAATGGTAATCATCCGTATCATTGATGACGGGAACCGGCAGCCGGCCGAATCTCAGATACACAGGTCCGTCATGCTCATAAGCCGCCTTCACCGCAGCTTTTGCCTCCACGTCATCGGACGGGCAGATCACAGTCATTCCCGGTATCGTCCGCATCAGCGCTATATCCTCGTTGCACTGGTGGGTGGCTCCGTCCTCTCCCACGGAAATCCCGGCATGGGTCGCCGCAATCTTAACATTGAGATGAGGGTAACCCACAGAATTCCGCACCTGTTCAAAGGCCCTCCCTGCTGCAAACATGGCAAAGGAGCTGGCAAACGGTACCTTTCCCGATGCCGCCAGACCGGCCGCAATCCCAATCATATTACACTCCGCAATCCCGCAGTCGATATGACGTTCCGGAAACACCCCCCGGAAAATGGCTGTTTTGGTTGCCTCCGCCAGATCGGCGTCAAGCACCACCAGATTCTCATGTGTTTTACCCAGTTCCGCCAGGGCATTGCCGTAGCTTTCCCTGGTCGCAATTTTCTTATTTTCCATTTGCGTTCTCCTCCTTCCCGGCAGCTGCGGCAGACTGCTTCTCTACTGTTTTTTCTTCCTCTTCCAGCATCTCGTCAATCGCCGTGAGATCATCCATGGCCCGGCAGTATTCCTCGTCATTCGGCGCTTTACCATGCCAGGACGCCTTGTCTTCCATAAAGGAGATTCCTTTCCCCTTTATAGTCTCCGCAATGATGGCGGTTGGTTTTCCTTTGACTTTGGCCGCTTCCAGGAACGCCTCATGAAGCTGCGCCATATCGTTTCCGTCTTTCACACAAATCACGTGGAAATTAAACGCCTTGAATTTTTCGTCTATCGGGTATGCGGAGCATACCTCATCAATAGAGCCGTCAATCTGCAGATTGTTATTGTCCACGATCACCACCAGATTATCCAGCTCCCGGTAACCTGCAAACATGGCCGCCTCCCAGACCTGGCCTTCCTGCAGCTCCCCGTCTCCAAGAAGCGCGTATACGCGGTACGCCGCACCGTCCATCTTTGCCGCCAGTGCCATCCCGACCGCTGCCGAGATCCCCTGCCCCAGAGAGCCGCTGGACATATCCACGCCTTTGATATGTTTCATATCAGGATGCCCCTGAAGGTAAGAACCGATTTGGCGCAGCGTGAGCAAATCCTTCTTGGGAAAATACCCCCGCTCTGCCAGAACAGCGTACAGTCCCGGCGCATTATGGCCCTTTGATAATACAAAGCGATCCCGGCCTTCCATATCCGGCCTGGATGGATCGATATTCATTTCTTCAAAATACAGATATGTAAAAATATCAGCAGCGGAGAGTGAACCGCCGGGATGGCCGGATTTCGCCGCATGCACGGCGGTCAGAATTCCTCTGCGGACTTCATTGGCCTTCTTTTTTAATTCCAGGATTTCCATTATAACCTCTTTTCCGGCAATCAAGATTGGGCGAACGCCCGCTGCGGGCCGCATAAGCGGCGGCATCTCATTGCCTTTCATTTAAATTTGCCTGTTAATTTGAATTCGGGCCTCCTGCCGTTATCCGGCTGAAGGCCCGTACCTGCTAATTGTTACTATTCTCCAAATACCGCCAGGTAATCTTTCCTGAACTTGTCAATTCCCTCATCCGTCAGGGGATGTCTGACCATCTGCATCAGAACCTTATAAGGCACAGTGGCGATATCGGCGCCCGCCTTCGCGCAATCCGTGATATGCAGCGGATGTCTTGTCGAGGCACAGATGATTTCCGTCGTGATTTCCGGATAATTGTCGAAAATCTGTACAATATCACGGATCAGCTCTGTTCCGTCCGTGGAGATATCATCCAGTCTTCCGAGAAACGGGGACACATAGGACGCGCCCGCCCTGGCTGCCAGAAGAGCCTGGTTTGCCGTAAAAACCAGCGTTACGTTCGTTTTGATCCCTTCTGCTGAAAGTATTTTCACCGCTTTCAGACCTTCCGCCGTCATCGGAATCTTGACGACCATGTTCGGGTGGATAGCCGCAATCTCACGGCCCTCCGCAACCATATCCTCCGCTTTTTCCGTAGTGGCCTTAACTTCCCCGGATACCGGGCCGTCCACTATCTCTGTAATCTCTTTTATAACCTCATTAAAATTGCGGCCTTCCTTTGCAATCAGTGAGGGATTGGTCGTCACTCCGCAGATAATCCCCATGGCGCCGGCCTCTCTGATTTCATCCACATTGGCCGTGTCAATAAAAAATTTCATTGTCTTCCTCCTCTACAACAGCCCATTGGCCGTAAGGTAACGTTTGGCCGTATCAAGGCAGCGCGCGGCATGAGCCAGCTTGCCCCCTGCTTCTATTTCAGCGGCATTGGGAAGTTCAATCGAATAATAAGGAATTTCCGCTATCCCATGCAGCATTCCGGCAATATCAATTCCCCCTTCTCCGACGTAAAGCCGGGCCGAACGGGCCACACCCGCCATATCAGGGTGATCGTCCGGAGGAATCCAGGCCGGACCGTCGCAGAGATGGACAAAGCCGAATTTCTCTGCCGGAACCTTCTTAAGCATCTCCTGAGTCACTCCTGCCCGGTGTGCATGAAGCGTATCTACCATGAGCCTTAAATTTGGCCGGTTTACCTGATCCATTACCTCCAAAGATTCCTCCAGTGTACGGACATTGGCAAATGCCATAAACTCCAGGTTAACCAGCAAATTATATTTCTGTGCCATATCACAAATTGTCTCAAGCTGGGCCAGGGAATACTCCCTGTCTGGGCTCCATACGCTTGATATCACATAGCGGGCTCCCAGCTCTGCCGCCTTTTCAAAATCTGCCTCATAAGCCGATACGTCAATTCCGTCTCCAACCCTGGCCAGCTCGATATCCAGAAGTTTAACGCCGGTACGGTTAAGAGCCGACTTCACATTTTGATATATCACCGGATTCGCCAGACGAAAATCAGGCTCTCCGGGCAGCTTCATGGATATGGGCCGCAGGCTGACTCCCTCATAGCCGCAGCGGGCTGCGATTTCAATCTGATCAGCCGGATGGGTTCCCGGTACGGTCAGATAGGCAAGTGAAAACATTTTTTCCATCATTAACCTCCTGATAACCAGGAGTCCGTCTTCCGGGTTTCGTCAAACGGAACTTTAAGTATAGGAAACCCGGAATATGAACTTCTGTGTTTAATTTAAGCAGCCGTCGTGTGATTTGGAATGGCTTGGAGCAACGTAACGGCCATTTTCCTTTTTCACAAGTTTACCCTCTTTTACGAGTGCGTTTGGTGTATAAATATCATTGATATTCCAGCAGCCGGGTGTCGGTACGACGATATTTTCCATCGGAGCTTCAACCAGGAACGGACGTCCCTCTTTGTTGGCGGCAATAGCCTTCTCCAAAGCAGGTTTGAACTCTTCGGCCGAATTAACACAGATGGACTCGATTCCATAGGATTTTGCAACATCCGCCCAGCAGATGGTGTAACGCTCTCCGTCCGGTTTATAGAATACCGTGCCGAATTTCGTCTTATAGTTTGCATTTTCAAGGCCTGCGATGGTTCCGAATGCGGAGTTGTTCATTACGACCCAGGTACAGGCAATGCCATGCTCTACGGCCGTCGCCAGACAGGACGGATTAATGCCGAAGCCGCCGTCTCCCGTCAGGTTGATAACGATTTTGTCCGGTGCAGCAACCTTGCCGCCGAGAACTGCGGAAGGTCCGAATCCCATCGTAGCAAGACCGGAAGAGTGATGAATGGTTCCCGGAATGGTGATGTCAAATTCCTGTGCAACGCCATTCTTGTTCCAGCCTACATCCGTAAAGATTACTGCATCCTCCGGGATTACTTCTTTGACATCCTTGAGAATCCGCTGAGGCGTCATCGGGAAACGGCTGTCGCTTGAAATCGCAGCGTTGGACTGTTTGAAGTCTGCTTTGGCTCTTGCGATTCTGGCACGTAATTCAGGATTATTTCTACCCTCCGGACAAAGCTTTTTCACTTCCTCAAGAATCTGTCCCAGGCCAATCTTCAGGTCTCCCATTGCGCCGATTTCCACCGGATAGTTGCGGCCGATCTCCATCGGGTCAATGTCAATCTGAAGGAAGGTCGTCTTATCCGGGTCAAATGTAACGCCCTGATACCAGCTTGAGCTGTCTGCCTCGCCGAATCTTGTTCCCAGTCCCAGGATTACATCGGCATTTGTTGTAAGGGAGTGTGTGAATTCCAGTCCCCAGAAACCGGTCTGTCCAATCATCAGCGGGTGCAGGTCGGAAAGACAGCCCTGTCCGGCCAGTGTACGGGACACCGGGATATCGAGATATTCCGCCAAAGCGGCCAGTTCCTCTGACGCCTGTGACAGCAGAATGCCTCCGCCGGCGTGGAGAACCGGGTTTTTGGCCCGGGCCAGTCTTTTTGCAATGGCTTTTGCCGCTGCCGGATCAAGAGCCGGACGCATGGTTACAAGGTTTCCTTTATGTGTGCGCGCCCACAGGTCTTCATCCATTTCTCTCGAGAACATATCCATCGGAACATCCACAAGGACCGGTCCCGGACGGCCGGATTCAGCCAGACGGAACGCCTTGTCGAGAATGTCGGGGAATGCCTCAACATCGTCTACTCTCCATGCTCTTTTCACTACCGGCTCCAGAAGTTTGTACTGGTCGCCGTCAGCGTGCATCTGCACTTCCTGGTGCGGATGACGGCCATAGTAATAGCTCGGAACGTCACCGGCAATCACAACCATAGGAATGGAATCCAGTGAAGCGTTGGCAACACCTGTAATTACATTGGTAAGGCCTGGTCCGAGGTGGCACATTACTACGGACGCCTTATGGGTTACACGGGCATAGCCGTCGGCTGCGGTGGAGGCAACGCTCTCGTGCCTCGTTCCTATGTATTCGATTTTTTCACTGCGGGACAAAGCGTCCAGCATTCCGATTACGGTATGACCGCAAAGGCCGAATAATTTGGTAACGCCTCTGCGCTCCAGATAATCTACTAATAAATCAGATACCAATTTCTTGCTCATTTTGATTTCCTCCGTTATTCCTGGTTTAATTTCGTTACTGTACACACGGTAATGTTCCGCAAGGTGTTTTCTATTCATTGGCTGCCGCAATCTCATTCAGCTTATCAGCTACTGCGCTGTAACCGGAAAAGAAACTGCAGAGTAAAGGTGTCTTTATGTCTTCAAGGTCAGGCAGCAGTGCCCTCATGGATACCTGTGCCATAACAATAGCGTCGTATCCCATTTTGTCAAGCTCTCTGATGTTTGCCATCAGAATTCGGTTATGCTCCTCCGGATGACCGTCCTGCAGCGCCGCCCATGCCGCATTTTGCAGATACTGGGTACACTCCATCTTCTTTCCCTGCTCCGCGCCAATTTTCTCAATTAAACGCTGGCTTGGCCCCAGGGTGGTTTCCACTGTGGCAATCAGGGCGATTTTCGATCCCAGCCGGACTGCCTCCTGCGCCATCGGAAGGTCCACCTTCATGACCGGGATGCCTACTTCCTTTGCATAAATATCGGCTACTTCTCCTACGGTTGAACAGGAGTTTACAATCAGATCCGCTCCTGATATCTCCGCTGCCTTAGCATACAGCGTCATTCTGTCAATGACGGCCTGGGTCGGGCCTTTGGCCGCGCGGACATCACTCAGCAGGGTGCTGTCGGTGATAAATTCCACTTTTACATTGGGGACTTTCGCTTTAAGAAACGCAATTGTATCCTCCCTTTTGGCAAAACTGGTCTGTAATATGCATACATGCGGTGCTTTCATAAGAAATTCTTCCTTTCTGATGTGATTGACACTTTAATAGTTACTGTTCACAGGCAGTCTCCCGCGAGGTGTTTTTGTGCGCATTTCGCACGAAAATCCTGAGTTACACGGCGCGAAACGGTGTTTTTCGCCGTTTCTGTGCATCGCGAAGCATGTTATTGTTCGCATCATGCCGTTTTTTGGCGGGGTGTGAACAGTAACCTTTAATGGTTCCCTGTCTCCCGGCTATTTCTTCCTGGTTGTAAGTTCTTTTGCCTTTGCCACGATGGAGTCCACATCCATTCCGTGGTCACGGTAGAGCAGTTCCGGATCACCTGATTCACCAAACTTATCCTGAACACCAATCCTCTGCATCGGAACCGGCTCATTTTCAACCAGCACTTCCGCTACTGCCGAACCAAGACCGCCTAAAATTGTATGATCCTCAATCGTCATGATGGCTCCTGTCTCTCTGGCCGCCTTAATTACCGCCTCATGATCCAACGGTTTTATGGTCGCCATATCAAGCACTCTTACAAGGATGCCCTGTTCTTTTAATATCTTGGCTGCATCCAGCGCTTTTTTCAGCAGAATGCCGGATACTATCATCGTCATATCGTTTCCGTAATCTACTACGGTATTTGCTTTCCCCCATTCGAACCGGTAGATTGCCGGATCATAGATATCGGCTACCGGGTTCCTATGGAGCCTCACATAGAGAGGTCCTTTAAAATCTACTGCAGCGTGTGCCAGGGCTTTTGCCGCCACTGCATCGGCGGGCTGCCCCACAGTCATGTTGGGGAAGGAGCGCATAATCGCCACATCCTCTATCGCGGCGTGGGTGGCTCCGTCTCCGCCGACCTGCAGCCCTGTATGTGTGCCAATCACGGTAACGTTCAAATTCGGATAACACACGAAAGTTCTGACCTGCTCGCAGGCTCTCATGGATGCAAATACCGCAAATGTCGCAAGAAATACTTTATTACCGCAGGCTGCCAGTCCGGCTGCTCCGCCCCCCATGTTCTGCTCGGCGATTCCAAAGGAAAATTCTCTTTCCGGAAAATCTTTTCCGAACTTTTCCAGGCCGCATGCTTTAGTGTCGGCGTTGCAGACCACAAAATTCTCATTGGTCTTTGCTATCTCTATCAGTTCATGGCCGAATGCCATTCTTGTCGCAAGTGTTTTTGCCATCACACAACACCTCCTTCCTCAATCTCTGCAATCGCTTTGACAAGCTGTTCATCATCCGGCGCGGCTCCATGCCAGGATGAGTCATCCTCCATAAAGGAAACTCCTTTTCCTTTGACGGTCCGCATCAGAATCACGGTTGGACAGCGCATTGTCTTTGCCGTATGCAGGGCTGTTAATATATCTTTCATGTTATGTCCGTTTACTTCCACTACCCGCCATCCGAAGGAACGCCATTTATCTCCCAGCGGTTCCACCGTCATGATGTCGTTTACCCAGCCATTAATCTGGACTCCGTTACAATCCACAATTGCCACCAGGTTTTTCAGGTTATGGTGGCTGGCCGCCATGGCTGCCTCCCAAACCATGCCTTCCTGTATCTCTCCGTCCCCCAGCATGACGTAGGTCATATAATTCTGATGATGGAGTCTGGCCGACAGGGCCATGCCAACGCCAACCGATAAACCGTTCCCCAATGAACCGGCCGACATATCGATTCCCGGTACTTTATTCATATCCGGGTGCCCCTGGAGAATGGAGTGATACTGACGCAGGGTGTTCAGGAGTGCGGGGTCGAAGAATCCCCGGCGCGCCAGCGATGCGTACAGCACCGGGCAGGAGTGGCCTTTGGAGAGGATGAACCTGTCACGGTCCGCCCACTGCGGCTCCTCCGGCTTTATATTCATTACGTGAAAATACAGGGCTGTCACCATTTCTACCGCTGACAGAGAACCACCCGGATGACCGGCTTTTGCCGAATGGATCATGGAGATGATATCCTGCCTGATTTGGACTGCCTGTGTTTCCAGACGTTCCACGTCACGCTCTGTAAAATAATTGCGATTTTCCATAATTCAATCCTTTCCTTAAATATTGCCATATTTATTTCCTGTACTTTGAAGCCGCTCCCGGGTTGGCAGGCTAATCAGTTCAGTTCTTGTTTCTGTACTGATCTTACTACACCTGTAAGGAAAGATCCAATTCATCTTCCTGACAGTTACTATCAGTAAAAATGATAATAAGAAAAAACAACAGCCTGTCATAATCCCCCGGTTGAACGCTCCCCACTCCGGCAGCAAAGCAATGCACATCCCAACCGCAAATAATACTCCGCTGACTGTTCCCATTACCATTGCTGTAAAACTGCTCTTTTCATAAGATTTCACCTTACTTTTATTATCTCAACAGTTGTTTGTTTATTATATTTATACTATAATAAAATCACAGTCAAAAAGCACTCCGCATCATTATCATCCGTGTTGGAGTAATAGCGCCGCAGGGCATAAAAAGTGGGGAGGTTTTATGAATATTAAAAACAACCGGCGGAGACGGGCATCAAGAGACGCGATCGAGAATATTTTTATCGAACTGCTTCAGACAAAATCACTGAACGAAATAACGGTCTCCGATATCTGTAAAAAAGCCGGATTAAACCGAAGTACATTTTACGCCAATTATATGGATATCTATCAATTGGCGGATACAATACGGGAAACACTGGAGGATAACCTAAACGATTTATATCGGTCTGAAATTGCCGGCGGCTATAACAGCAATGATTATCTGCCCCTGTTCCGCCATATCAAAGAAAATCAGCCTTTCTACAATACCTACTTTAAACTGGGCTATGACAACCAATACAAAATTTTAAAATATGATACCGATCTGGCTCGGGAGCACTTCGGCAACCGTTTTATTGATTACCACTGTGAATTTTTCAAGAGCGGTATCACTGCGATTATTAAACACTGGCTTTCAAACGGATGCCTGGAAACACCGGAGGAGATAAACGGAATTCTGATGAGCGAATACCGCGGACGCAAAATGGAGGAAACCTGATGGAAATTTATACTATGAATTATGTTCTGGCCGTAGCAGACCTGGGTAATTTTTCCCTGGCTGCCCAAGCCTGCCACGTGGGACAGCCAGCTCTGTCCCAGCAGATTGCCAAACTGGAAAGAGAGTTGGGCATCACCTTGTTTTACCGCAATTCACGGGGCGCGACTCTGACCGAGGCGGGTAAGGAGTTTGTAATACGCGCCCGGGAGATCATCCGCCGCACCGAAGCACTGGAAGCGGAAATGGCCTTCTACGCAGGCCTCCACAAAGGCAGTCTGACACTTGGGATTATCACCAGTCTGCAATGTATCGATTTCGGTGATATGCTGTCCTCCTTCTGTTATAATTACCCGGATATCTCAGTCAATATCCTTCAGGACGGCACACACCGCCTGGTGGACCTGCTGCTGGAACGCAAAATTGATCTGGGTTTCTTAAACAGGCCCCTGACTGAACTGCCGTCCAGCCTGGACTTCGCAAAGCTGGGAGAAGACTACTATTCCCTGGCGGTTCCCAGTCTCCATCCTCTGGCAAAACGGGGTATTGTGAGCCTGTCAGAGCTGAAGGATGAACACTTTATTTTTCATCAGAGCGGCCAGGTGGCATCGGAGCTTTGCCTGAACGCCTGCCGCGACGCCGGTTTCGAACCGAACATCGTCTGCCGGTCCGGCAGCCCAACCACCGGCCTCTATATGGTCCAGGGCGGGCTGGGAATCGCTTTCCTCCCTTCCGAAGAATTCCTCTCCCGTTCCCTGAATGGAGTGACAGAACTTAAACTGGAGGAACGGATTGTAAAAGAGGTAGGCATTGCGTGGAGAAAGGACTCGTCGTCACCGCTTTTGGATGCTGCAGTGCAGTTTGCTAAGGGGTGGGTTAAATAGAGATTTAACTGAGGTTGGGAGGACGCGTCCGGAACGGACCATGTCCGGTGTGGTGAGGGGGATGGCTGAGTCTTCCGTCCCCG
>OASZ01000803.1_pt1 | contig 18555 bp, 21 predicted proteins | sample 1501241 | NCBI WGS metagenome assembly OASZ01 (sample SAMEA2579926, study PRJEB22360) | human gut metagenome | biome: human gut; feature: human-associated habitat; material: faeces | place: Denmark | collected 2008/2010 | reverse complement strand
TTGGGGTCCATGATGTTCTGGCCTATCTGCGCCAGAGCCACCCGGAACATGCCGGCCAGTTCACCGTTTCCGATGTTGTCAAATGTGATTGCCATGCTTGCCTCCTTTCTGAAGCTTTATGAAAAGAAACTGGCTGTTACATCACTTTCTGACGCCGTTTCCTGCTCCTGATGTTCTCCTCCGACCAGTTCTTCGGTTTCCACATCCGCTGCCTTAGTATCCACAAAGTTCTCCTCGTTTTCTACATATTCTTTTGTTCCATCTTCGCGGATAACCGCCATATCTGCGTCCACCGCCTGGACAATGTCAATACTCATTACACCCCATTTACTAATCAGCTGTCGAAGCATAGTTTTAAAGGCCATTTCATCAAAATTTTTGGACCAGAACGTATACTGACTTCCCTTTTCCAAATCCCGCTGATACCCAGGACTGAACTTCTTTGCGTGTGCTACCATCTTTTCCCGGCTCCAGTACATAGACTTGCGGAATCCATTCAGATACTCAAACATCGCATAATAGCCAACGGTTAGCGCTTCCTCACGGGCCTCTTCATCCTGTATCAGATTCACTTCAATTTCCTCATTCAGTGGATCGAACCGGATCAGCTCTCCCTCTTTAATGGCCATTACATTCAGCTTTTTATATTGACCAGAACGAAGAGCCAACTGAATATATCCTTTATATCCGAGTTGGAACTGAGCCTCCTTGGCTCCCTTCTTTCGGTTGTCATAGGGGACAAGATAATACTGCCCAAGTTGCGGACTGGGTGAAAGATTCAGGGATTCTCCCAAAAGAGCAGCACTTAAAATGCTTGTATTCGTGCATTCCTGTAGCGCAGGCGTCGCCTGTACGGCAGATACAATACTGGAGATAAAACGGCTGCCGTTCTTTCCTCCAATCACGCTGTTAATCTGGTTCTTTACCGCATCCTGTGTCAGGTAGGCGGTAAGCCCCTGCTTAGGGGCTCTATTTGCCAAACTGTTTCCTACTGCCATTGTTTTATCCTCCTCTTACTGCTTTGGTACCGGCTCGAACCGGATGCCGTTGGTTTTTAGATACTGTTTTAATCCTGCCAACTGAATAGAAGTTGCATATACACGAAAATCCAGAACATGAATCGACTCTTCCACTATTTCAACCGCCGGTACAGGAACTGCAGTTTGCTGACTCTCCGGCTCTGCGGTTTTCTCTTCCTGTTTCTTCCCTGCTGCCATTACGGCCTGGGCCTCTGCCTTTCTTCTGGCCTCCTGTTCCGCTTTGGCCTTTGCGCGTTCTGCCTCATATTCTTTTCGCTTCTGCTCGGCTGCCTCCAGGCGGTTCCGCTCTGCAATCGCTTGACCAATATCATATGTACGCAAAAAGACTTCTTTCATATCTCCCGCATAAGGACTGTCCACCTCGTTAAGAATTGCCAGTCCCTCATCTACCTTCTGGATCATCTCCAGAATATCCTCCTTTACGGATTTCATGGTCGTGGATGCATTTGCGTACTCCGGTTTGAAAACCCTCTCGAAAGGAAGATATTTTTCTATGTCATGGATATTGTCATCATAAAATTCCCGTATCTTCGCTGTCTTTTCTTCCCGCTGGCGACGCTCATAATCTTTCACCTGGGTGTCAATGTTGTCGATGGCCCGCTGGACAATGGCCACCAGTTCCTTCTCTTCCTTTTCAAACTGCTCATAAGGCACCATGACCTTTTTCTTAAGTTCTTTGCGCTTCGCCTCCATCGCGTCCACAAACTTGTTCAGTTTGGCGCGGTCCGCCTTGGCTGCCTTGATGGCATCATCCGTGTATACCGACACTGCATACTCCTCAGAGGCCACAGTGATTTCATTTTTCAGTTCCTCAAAATTCCACTCTATTTTCTGTATAAATCCGTCATCCTGCGGATTATATATTCTAAGCTCCATATCTTCTTCCTATATCGCAGGGAGAATCAGATCTGGCCGGCGTCCTGAAACTACACAGTCCCAAAACCGCTTTTCAGCGTCCACCAAAAACCGGATGTCCTCCCAGGCGTCCTTTCGATTAATAAAATAATGTTTTGTAGTGATTCGCAGTTCACCGCCCCACTCGCTTTTTAGCTGGGCTTTCAGAACTGCAAAATCATACTCAGTCACTGCCAGATAGTGCAGCACCTGGCAATAATAATTGTCTGGGAGCCGATCCCTCCACTTCTCTTTCTGCATGCTCTGCAAGATGTTAGTGGTCTTGATTTCCAACACACCGTGGCGGCCTTCCTCGTCAATCAATTCCCCATCCAGCGAAGCATGCATCCACGGAAAATCTGAATTTAGAAACATGTTGTTTTCCTCATAAAGAACTTGGTACTGTGGAAAATCAAGAGAAAAGAGGCCGCGCAGATACTCCTCTGCTTTAGTCCCATATTGGACATAGTCACGCTCCGAGATATCCTCCGGGATAATTAACCCCATCTTCTCTTCCCATAACTGCACATTGTCCTTATAAGGGTTCATGCCGACACAGGCGCTGGCATCGGAACCGCCAATGTGGTTCTTTCTGGCTTGCAGCCATTCCTCGCGGCTGTTGAATTGGTACTTTCTGACCGGCATCCCATTTCCTCCTCACAATCACACGGCTCCCCAGGATCCAGATGGGCCCCACAGTGCGGACAAACTTTGTAATAATTCATCTCCCTGCCTCCCCTGCCAGAAAATCACGAATACTGTCTGTCATTTCGTCAAGATTGCCTTTCATATACTCGCGAATTGCACGGTCAATCCCGTCGTTTATTTCAATTAGGCTGCCGCATACAACAACCGGATCCTCCGACAATCTTTTGATTGACTCTATTACCATGCACTGCAGTGTCTTGGTTACCGCCTGGGGATTCCCGCTACCCACAATCATGCTTCTTGCGGATACTTCGCATCCCCTGGATGTTGAAATCTGTCCCAGAAACAGATTTCCTTCGTACTGACGCGTCTTACCATCATGTTCAATTGTTACTTTTACCATTGCATCCTCCTGTCTTCCCTGCTATAATCAGGGTGTAAAATGATTTTTAATTACCTGAGCCTGTCCGGTTGCCTCCGGCAGGTTCTTTTTCTTTCTCGGCATCAGTTTCCCCGTATAGCGGCTTACTCCGATGGCGGCCCCAGCTCTATTTGTCCTGTTTCTTCGTCTACTCATTTTGGCCTCCCTACTGGTTTTTAAAAGTAACCGTCATCCCTGGGTATTGCTCCGTCAGCATCTTTTTTGCATCACTGACCATCACATTCGCTGCCAATGCCCACTGCACAACATCACAATGCTTTTTACCATCCAAGTAACACCATATGGTTGTTTTCTTTCTCTTCATCTTTTCTTCCTCCTCCCTACATCCATCCGGCCGCCCGCAGGAACACCCCGGCCGCAATAATCCATCCGTATGTCATCCACACCATCATGCTGGTCATCCGCTCTACTTGCTTGTTTGCTTCTGCCTCTCGTGCCTGCTTGACAGCCGCGGGGCCATCGTTATAATGTTTGTGCATTGGTATCACCTCCTTTACATAATGGTCTTGCGCTGCTCCTCTGGCACCCCAAGCGCTTCGCAGAGCAGCCACAGCTCTCCCGCCCGGAAGGTGGCTGGCTCCGCTTTCCGCTTCTTAAATGTCTCTACCGGCATATTAATCGCCTTCGCGATTCCGGCATTGGTCATATTCCTGCGCGTCTTATGTTCGCTAATTATTGCCCGGACATTCTCCGCTCTCTGGTGGGTGTAGGTGGCATAGGCGGCCGCTTTTTGTTTGTCTGTCATCCCCTCACGCTCCTTTCTCATCTGTGCTACCCTCAGAAAAAAGATAATCCACTGTACACTGAGGAAAAACTTTTTTCTTAATTGCATACATTTCGTTTCTTTTAAATTCGGTGGTTCCGTTCGCTTTGTTTTTTAAGGTTTCATAGTTAATTGCTGTCATTTCGGACAATGCTTTCAGAGTTAACTTTCGTCTTGCCAACTCAGCATTTAAATTAGGAAACATTCTATCACCTCCGTTTGTTACCCTGCATCGTAATACATTTGCATTATATACCCCGCATCGTAATATGTCAACCCTAAAGTGTTGCTTTTTTATTTCACAGGGTATTTTTTTACTTTACAAAGTAATAGAAATGTTGTATATTCATTTTATAAGGAGGTTAGTTATATGACGTTTACAGAAAAATTAGATATGCTAATGGAAAAGAATCACATGAATAAGTCGGAGCTGTCTCGTATATCAGGAATCCCATATACGACTATTGATGGATTTTACAAAAAGGGTTCAGACAATATAAAGTTATCTACATTAAAAAAAATAGCAAAGAGTTTTGATTGCAGTTTGGACTACTTAGTCGATGATGACGTTGTTGATAACGAGCCTCAAACTATTGCCGCGCACAAGAACACAAATTGGACACAGGAAGAATTAAATAAAATAAACGACTTTAAAAAATTGTTATTAGCTGCCAGATCAAATAAAGGGAGTGATTGATTTTGACTTATGAGGAACTTCAAATTGAAAATGAAAATTTGAATATACAAGAGTTAGATCTTTCGGAAGTATCTGAGCTTAAGGGATTATACATAGATGGAAATATTGCTATTCACAATTCTTTGAGCGAAACCGAAAAAGCTTGCGTCCTTGCTGAAGAACTTGGACATCATTATACAAGCAGCGGAAATATACTTAATTTAAATATCGCAAATAATCGTAAGCAAGAATATGTTGCTCGACTTTGGGCCTATAAGAAACAAGTCGGAATTTCAAATATTATCAAAGCCTATGAATACGGTTGCAATACTCTAAATGATACTGCGGAATTTTTAAATGTCACGGAAGAATTTCTTATAGAGGCATTGGAATGCTATCGCCAAATTTATGGGGACGGCGTTTCTTTTGAAAATTATCGTATAAAATTTGAACCGTATTTGCAAATTAATAAATATTTATGGGAATCAATGTGACTCAAAGCGGAGGAAGAAGGTAATCTATGAGTATAAAAGGGAAAAGCAAGGAATTGTACGTTGGAAATTCAGAAGTAAGCATTCTTGATTTTTGGGGAAATAAAAGGGCGATCAAGTACAGTGAATTAAAGCAGGTTAGTTATCATTATGCAGGAAAATTTCGTTCCGGGTTTATCAATTTCATTACACACATAGAAAAAAATGAGAAGGTCTATTTTAGTGCCAACGCAAACGCACCTATTCGAAAGACTATCGACTTTATAAAGGAACATGCTCCTAATGTATCTATTATAGAATTGGAAAGAAAAGAAAATACGAGCAATACCAGGAAACAACCTGATTTAAATTTTAATGATCCACTAACAATGAACGCATTAAAATTGATAATATCAAGACAAAAAGCTTCAATTGGCATGATACAACGGTCACTTAATATCAGTTATGAACGAGCAGCAAAAATAATGGACGAACTTATTAATTCGGAGATTGTAAGTAAGCCGCATGGCACCGCTCCATTTAAAGTAAGATTATCTCAAAAAGACTTTGAACACCTGAAAAATACGCCTTTTATTTCAAATACTACTAACAGAAATTTTGATTGTATGAATGGGTATGACTTCGAATTGTTTTGCACTGACCTATTATATAAAAACGGTTTTAGTAGCGTTATAAGGACACCAGGAAGCGGAGATCATGGCATTGACATTCTGGCTGAAAAAGATGGAATTTCATATGCTATACAATGCAAATGTTATTCTGAAAATATAGGAAATAAAGCGATTCAGGAGGCTCACACTGGTAAAAGTATATATAAAAGAGATATTGCTGTTGTGTTATCAAATCGATATTTCACCGACCAAGCAATTGAAGAAGCCCGGATTTTGGGCGTAAAGCTTTGGGATAGAAATATCTTAATACAGTTGATAAATAATGTAAAATAAAAACCGCCCGGTGCTACCAACACTGAACGGCTTTTACATAGATACTCTTACCGGACTGCTCCGGAAGATATACTTTATCTCGCAAATAAATTATATCATCCTCAGAGCGTCCTGGCAAGGGGCGTATTTTTTATACCCAAAAGTTGCGATATCGCAACAGGAAAGGATGATATTATGGCAACAGCAAAAAAACTACCATCAGGCTCCTGGCGCTGCCAAGCCTTCAGCCACACCGAAAAAGTGATTGATGAAAAGACAGGAAAAACCAAAAGCAAGCGGGTCTATGAATCCTTTACATCTGATGACCCGTCGCCACGCGGAAAGAAAGAAGCAGAGGCCGCAGCCGCCCTATTCCAGCTTAACAAGGAGAAACGGCCAAAGAGCCATGAGTATAGGAACATGACCCTGTCGGAGGCCATTGACGCCTACATAGAGAGCCGGGAGGCTATCAACCGGTCGCCAACCACAATACAGGACTACCGCTGCATCCAGAAAAATGCCTTCCAGGATATCATGGATTCGAAATTAAAGGATCTGGACGAAGAAATCTTACAGGAAGCCATTAATGTGGAAGCCCGGAGGCCATCAAGAAAGCGCGCCAGGAACCCGAAGCCAATATCGCCAAAACGTCTGAAAAATGAGTGGGGCCTGGTCACAGCCGTGCTGAACAAATATCAAAAAGAGCTGAACTTTGAAAAAATCGAACTGCCACAGGTCATGGAACGAATAGTGGAACTCCCTTCCGCCGCCGACGTGCTACGCATCATCAAGGGAACGGACATAGAGCTGCCGGTACTCCTGGCGGCGTGGCTCTCTTTTTCCATGTCGGAGGTCCGCGGACTGACGAAATCAAAATCCATCAGCGGGAATTATATAACTATCCGTGAGGTAGTTGTCGATGTTGGCCGGGAGACGAAAAGAAAGGATATGGGAAAGAATCCTGCCAGGAACCGGAGGCACCGGATACCGCCTTACATCAAGCAGCTTATCGACCAGGTGGATGGAGACATCCTGGTCCCTATCAGTGGCCGGGCCCTGTATCACCGATGGATTAAGCTACAGGATGACAACGGCATGGCACATATTACCTTCCACGACCTTCGGCATCTCAGCGCGTCTGTCATGGCTTTGCTGCGGATACCCGATAAGTATGCCCAGGAGCGCGGCGGCTGGAAATCTGACAAGGTAATGAAAAAAATCTACATGCAGACTTTTTCGGAGGAACGCGAAAAGGTGGATAATATCATTGATACGTACTTTGAAAAAATAGTCGAACCGGAGGAAATTAATTTGGATATGAGCAAGTATCAGGCGTGGCTTACCCTATACGATAAAACAGATTGTCGAGAGTCAAAAAAGGAATTTTTAAGGTTCATGCAACACGAAATGCAACACGCATTAAAAAAAGTACCGTAGTTACGGTACTTTTGAGAGCGCGAGACGGGATTCGAACCCGCGACCCTCGCCTTGGCAAGGCGATACTCCACCACTGAGCCACTCGCGCATAATATTATATGTCTCTCAGGTTCAATTAACAAACCTGTCAACGAGAAGTATTCTATCATAATTCACGCTCAATGGCAAGCACTTTTTTGCAATTTTTTTATTTTTTATTCCGGTCCGGCGCCCCTTATATTATAATTCCATACTTCTTAATCCGGTACTGCAGGCTCTGCCGCCTCAACCCCAGCGCGTCCGCCGTCTTCGTGATATTATATCCATAATGCTCCAGCGCCTTCTGCAGAACCTTGTGTTCATAAGCATCCATGATACTCTGAAGCTCCACTCCCGGCATAAACCCCGAAGCTTTGTCTTCCCCTGCCGGCTGGAAAGTCTGCACACCCCGGCTCTCCTCACCGAATTTTCTCAGATAGCCTGGAAGGTGCTCCCGCCGGAGCGTCTCTCCGTCCGCCACATTCTGGGCGTAATCCAGCACATGGAACAGTTCCCTGACATTGCCCGGCCATGAATAGGACCGGAAGATTTCCATAACCTCGGGAGAAATTCCGGAAAACGAGTGAACGTATTGAAAGGCCGTGGCGTCCAGCCTGTAACGGATCAGCTCCTCCAAGTCCTCCTTATGCTCCCTGAGAGGCGGCAGTTCTATCATCACCGTCGATAACCGGTAAAACAGATCCTTGCGGAACTGATTATCAGCAATTGCACGGAAGGGATCTTCATTGCAGGAGGAAATAATACGTACATCCATTCTTATGTCCTTCTGTCCTCCCACTCTGCGGAATGTATTTTCCTGGATCGCTCTGAGTATCTTGGACTGCATACTCAGGCTCATGGAATTCAGCTCATCCAGAAAGAGCGTTCCGCCTTCGGCCTCCTCAAAGTAACCCGGCTTATTCTCGCTGCCAGTGAAACTTCCCTTTTGCGTGCCGAAGAGAAGGCTCTCAATCAGGGAATCGGGAATGGCCGCACAATTGAGGGCGACGAACCTTTTATCCTTACGGCCGCTGGCCCGGTGAATACTCTGCGCGAAAATTTCCTTGCCTGTTCCGGTCTCCCCCACCAGAAGAATCGAGCTGTTCTGGGACGCCACCTTTCTGGCTATGCCGACCGCCTCTTTTAATTTTACTCCATGGCCGATTATATGTTCAAAGGTGTATCCTGTAAACCGTGTATAATGGGAATGCTCCTCATAGAGCTTCAGCGCCTGTTCAATCTCCTGCATCTTTTTATTATATCTCTTCACGATATCGCTGGTCTGCTCAAATACAACGGAGCCTAAAATCTCCTTTCCTTTCCGGATCGGATAGGCCGTGTTCGCCGTGGCAATCGATATCCCGTCACTGGACTTATAATGATCCACCCTGTTGATTACCGGAGACTGGGTCCGGAGGCATGTCATAATCGTGCTTATATTTTCATCCAGATTATACATGTCCAGCAGATATCTTCCCTCAATGGAGACATCCGAAGGTATATGGGCAATTTCCCGGCTGGCTTTATTAAAGAATACGGCACAGGCGTTCTTATCATAAATCTGGATCCCGTCTGAAATATGATCCAGCGTCTTGGCAAACAGATACTCCTGATCATTCCTTTTTTTGAAAAAGAGGTAATATCTCTCCTTTGACACCTTTATCTTTTCAAAAGTAAAATGATCTTCATCCCAGAACAGCTCCCCATCCTGGTCCTCGTCCGCCATCGGAAATACACCCGAAGGTTTTTCACCCCTCAGTATCCAGTTTGAAAACAGCAGCCGGTACATATCCTCCGACCGGGGATTCCCCCATTCCGTTCTCAGCATCACCTGATTTTTGTCCAGTACAAAGTAAAAATCATAAATTTTCATCCCGTTCCCTCATCTCAGCACGTATCTTTTACGAAACATAGTACCACTAAAAAGATTCTTCCGTCAAGTTTAGATGCCAAATCATTTGGCATTAAGCAAAATAGTTTGGCGCAAATCGACTCATTCTTTACAGAAAACGCTTCCATATGTCACTCTGTTTTTTTTCCAAAGCAGACAGCCGCAAATTTGTTTATTTTTTAATTTCTTTCAAAATACTGTTAAATACAACGAAAATTGTGTATTACTATAATATATTTTTTACCACTCCGGCAAAAACAAAAAAAGTTGGCACGGTTTTTGCTTTATATAATATCAGAAAAACGGAAAGGAGAGTATGGAGTTCCATGGGGGAAACTCTATACAACAAAAAACATGAGTGAAAAAAATTCAAATTCTAAGCCGATCCGGTGGAGCGTATTTATTCCCTGCTTTTTAATCGTAGGCGGGGCCGCCATTCTCGGTATCGTGAACAATGCATGGCTCACTGAAGTCACCAAGGCAATTTTCACATGGTCTCTGGGTAACTTCGGCTGGCTCTATCAGGTAATTGCAGTTGTAACTCTGATTCTGGTAAGTCTTCTGTGCTTTTCAAAAATCGGTACGATTAAGCTGGGCGGACCTGAGGCAAAAGCAAAATATTCATTCGGTTCCTGGTTTGCCATGACCCTGACGGGAGGTATTGCAACCGGACTGATTACGTACGGCGTTAATGAGGTTCTGATTTATTTCGGCAATGTATACGGGGAACTGGACGGCTACGGAGTTCAGGCCTATTCCAATGAGGCAGCCTATTTCGCAATGGGCCGCAGCTTCTATAACTGGACCGTTATTCCTTATGCCATGTATGCACTTTCCGGCGTTATCATCGCCTACATGTATTTCAACCGCAAACAGGAATTATCCGTTTCCGCTTCACTGACACCGCTGTTTGGCGAGAAGGTGACGAAGGGCTTCTGGAAAGCGCTGGTTGACGTATTATCCGTACTGGCAATTGCACTCGGTCTGGCAGCCTCCCTCGGCGCAGGACTTGCACTGATTGGTACGGGACTTTCCGCAGCCTACGGCATCGCGCAGGGTCCTGTCGTATGGTTCATCCTTACGGCAATCATCACAGTAACTTTCACGGCAGCATCCGTAGCCGGTATTGATAAAGGAATCAAGTGGCTGGCAGGCATGACATCAAAAATTTTCTATGTGCTTTTAATCCTTCTCTTCATCATCGGGCCGACCGTTTACATCCTCAACATGGCAAATGTAGGACTCGGCTACTGGCTCGACCGCTTCTGGATGTGGGGATTCGACCCTTACACAGTAGGCGGAGAAGCGCTTGTTACCTGGTGGACGATGTATGACTGGGCAATCTGGATCGCTTATGCTCCTTTAATGGGTATCTTCTTTGCAATCATTGCCTATGGCAGAACAATCCGGCAGTTCCTGATTATCAACTGGATTCTCCCGGCATCTTTCGGTTTCGTATGGTTCTCCGTATGGGGCAGCACAGCTCTTGACTGGCAGATCAGCGGCAAAGCCGATATCATCGCTGCCATCAATGAAGGCGGAGCCGTATCCGGCATCTGGGAGTTCTTAAAGCATGTACCGTTGGGAGCAATCCTGATTCCTGTTATCATCATCACCTTGATAGCCGCGTTCTCAACAACGGCCGATACCATGTCAACCACGATTGCGGCCCTCTGTACGGAAGGCGCCCGCCACGATGAAGAGCCGGCTCTCTGGCAGAAAGTAGTCTGGGGTGTCTCCATCGGACTCATCGCCTGCATCATGGTTGCATTCGGCGGCGGTTCCCAGGGTGTGGACGGAGTTAAATACCTGGCGGCCTGCGGCGGTTTCGTCGTACTGGCTATCTTTATCCTCCAGGTGATCGCTTCCATCAAAGTGTTCTTCTTTGACCCGCAGACGAAAAAGGACATTGAAGAATGCGCCGAATATACGGATAAAAACATTCAGGCCGGAACTGCCAAAACCGGGGAAGCCTGAAGTAATATCCGGGCAGAGTAACACGCAGACAGAGTAACTCTCTATGAAGGTAAAATCAAATCAATATGGAAAATAGTATAAATACAGCCAACAATATAAAAAATATCGTGTTAGGCGCTCCTATCACACTGGACGATTTCATTGCAGTTGCCAGATATAGCGCAGCCGTTGAATTCTCGGAGGAATATTGCAGACGAGTGGAAAAATCCCGGGAACTGGTAGAACAATGGGTTTCCGAAGAGAAAGTCATGTATGGAGTCACCACCGGTTTCGGCGCTCTCTGCACCAAAGCAATCGGTAAAGATGAAACGGCCAAACTCCAGGAGAACATCATCCTCTCACACTCCGTATCCGTCGGGGAACCGTTGTCTATTGAGCGGGTCAGGGGAATCATGCTTATGGTGCTCCAAAATCTGGGCCAGGGTTATTCCGGAGTCCGCCTGACCATTTTAGAATATTATAAAGACTTTTTGAATAAAGGCATCACCCCCTGGACACCGGGAGACGGAAGCGTCGGATATCTGGCGCCGGAAGCCCATATGGCCCTTGTGCTGCTTGGCAGGGGTAAGGCCTGGTATGAAGGTGAACTGCTGGAGGGCGGCGAGGCGCTTAAGAGAGCGGGAATGAGACCGTTAGAGCTAAGCTCCAAGGAGGGGCTTGCCCTTGTATCGGGAACCACCTCCCCCACCGCTATGGCTGCCCTGGCGATTTACGACCTTCTAAACGCGGCCAAAGCAGCCGACATCATCGGCTCCGCCACACTGGAGGCATGCAAAGGCGTGATGAACGCCTTCGACGAACGTGTTATGTCTGTCCGCCCCCACAGTGAACAGGCTAAAACAGCAGAAAATGTGAGAACGATTTTAAACGGCTCCGGTATTATCGAAAAATATAAAGGCAGCCGCGTACAGGACGCCCTGTCCCTGCGCTGCATTCCGCAGCTTCACGGCGCTTCTAAAAAAACACTGAAGGATGCAAAGGAAGTCATTGAGATTGAGATGAATTCCTGCTGTGACAATCCAATCATCTGGCCCGGACAGGGCAATGAGGATGTCATCTCAGCCTGCAATGCGGACTCCTCCTATGTGGGAATCGAAATGGACAGCGCCTGCATTGCCGCCGCTGCCCTTGCCAAGATGTCGGAGCGCAGAAATAACCGTCTGATTGACGAAAGCCTGTCCGGAAATCCGTGGTTCTGCATCAAGACGCCGGGCCTTAATTCGGGCCTGATGATCCCTCAGTATACGCAGGCCGGCCTGCTGAATGAGATGCGGATTCTGGCTACCCCCGCAACCATCGACAACACGCCTACCTGCGGAAACCAGGAGGACTATGTGGCTATGGGATACAACGCCTGCAAAAAAGCTGGCTCTGCAGCCGAAAAGCTGGAGTATATCCTGGCCATCGAGCTGCTTTCCGCCTATGAGACGCAGCAGTTCCTGGATACCGACGTTAAAAGGAGTGCAGCCACTGAAGCTGTTATGAAGGAAATCGGCAGACATGTCCCCATCATGGAACAGGATATGTTCCTCCATCCTTACATCGAATACCTCAGGGAACTGATTCATTCCGGACACCTGATCCGGATTGTCGAATCCATAACGGGTACGTTAAACTGATTACTATCAAATCGCTATATATAACTATCTATCAATTAAAAAAGGAGAAATGTGCAGATGAAAAGCATGGAAAAAAGACAGGTGGAAATGGATTTAACAAAAATTTTTCTTACTCCCCCAAATACCAGAAAAGAAAAAATCACGCTGCTGGTCATGCTGGTAGCCACTTTCGTTATTTTTTTCGGTCCCATCTGCTTTTCGGCCATTCCTCCTGTAAAGGCGGTCCTGCTGGCCTGCATGCCGTCCTTTTCCCTCTCCTGGGGCTGGATAGTTTTGCTCCGCTCCCTGTTCAGGAAGGAAGATTTTGCAAAATAGGATTTCTCAGGCAACGTTAACCTGCACGCTCTGCGCACAGGCCGCCGCCATCACTAAAGACCCGTCCGGGACTGTTACGTTCCGGACGGATCTTTTAGTTTTTATCTGTAAAACAGCTTTGTTCCGATATTCGAAGCGAGCGCTTTCTCATAGTACAGCTGTCCCAGCGCGATATCGTTGATGGAAAGACCTCTGTGCCAAAACAGGATTTTTTCTTCATCACTTTCCCTTCCTGCTTTTCTTCCCGCCACAATATCTCCCAGCTCCGCGTACAGCGTTTCACCGGTCAGCTTGCCAGCTCTCACATGCGGACTGAGGCTTCCCAGCCTGCCGCCTTCCCTGCACTGCCCCCAGTCATCAACAACAATTTTATCCATGACATCCGTCAGGGTTATCTCATTGGCGCAAATAGTTCCGTAAGGAACTACAAAATTTCCCGGCCGGATCCATTCCGTCTTCAGCAGAGGCATAGGTTCCATCAGGCGGGTGGCCTCCACCATAATATCAGCGCCCTCCAGGCATTCCCGGCTGTTTTCCGTAGTCGTTATCTTTTTGTGTAACCGTTCTTCCAGGCTCTTTGCGAAAGATTCCATTGATTCACGTCTTCTGCTGTTTATTCTTATCTCTTCAAAATCATAGAGATGGTCAAGCAGGACAACATTCCAGAACGCCGTTCCGCGGCAGCCTAAATGGCCCAGGATCTTATTCTTCTTTTTGGCAAGGTTTTTAGCCCCAACCGCGGTTATTGCCCCTGTCCTCATGGTGGTAATCGCAGTTGCGTCGATTACGGCATAAGGCGCTCCCGTTTCCGGGTCAAACAAGTTCAGCAGTGACATTTCAGAAGGAAGATTTTTTTCATAGTTAAAGACATAGTCACCCACAATCTTGACTCCCACCGCATGCTTAGGCTCAATATAGCCTCGCAGCACATTAAAATGTCCGTGGTATTCCGGATTCGGATGGATATGAACCCGCGGCTCAATGGAGGTTTTTCCTTCCCCCTGTGCTTTTAAGCTGTCTTCCACCGCATTTATAATTTCATCGTTGGTAAGATTAATTTCTTCAATATCCTTAGAATTCAAATATAAAATTTCCATATGCTCCTCTTTCTTCCTGATTGTTCTCTAAAATCCTTTACTCCTTTAATTCACCGCTCATAAAAAATGTTTTAATAAATGATATAAGCTGTAGTATGAAAACCCCCAGTACGATAAACGCCCCCACCGATGAAAGCTGCCTCAGGCCGTCAACGCCCCTCACACCTCCGGCAAGCGCTCCCATAATAACTGAAACGGAACCTATGATCACTCCCCATACCAGTTTCAGAGAAGCAGGAGCCTCATCGTTGTTTCTTTCCTGTGAAACACAGAGGGATGCCAGCGTATGTGTAATCGAATCTGCCGCGGTACAGAACGAAAGAATCAAAGTGACCATTACTACCGGTATCAGGACGATTCCCATACGGAATGGAAGATGCTGCAAAAATCCCCATACGGCGGCGGTAGCGTTATTTTCCTTCAAAATTGTGACCAAGTCCACAACACCGTTCATCTGCCAGTTCAGGGCCGTTCCACCCCATACGGAAAACCAGACAAGGCCGAAAACAGAAGGTAATATCCAGTTGATAATCATAAACTCGCGGATTGTCCTTCCATAAGATATCTTAGCCAGAAATAATCCCATTACAGGCGCATAGGCAATCCAGACCGTCCAGTCAAACAATGTCCACCAGACCGTGAGAGCTTCCCCTCCGATATCAACCGGATCAAGGCCCCAGACCCAGAAATTTGTCAGCCATTCGCCGAGGCCGATCGGCAGGGCTTTGCAGATATCAACAACAGGTCCTGTCGCAAACAGTATGATGAGCAGGAAATAGAATATTTTACTGTTAAATGTAGCCAGCTTCTTTATTCCCTTGTCAATTCCCAGCCAGGCCGCGCCGGTAAACAGGGCGGTGACTGCAGTACCCAGGATAATCCATACGATAATGCTCGTATCAATTCCATATACAACCTTAAATCCTGAGAGGACAAAGGAAAGTCCGGTCCCCAGTCCGGTTGCCATGCCGAGGACTATACCTATGGTGCAGAGAGAATCAATAATACTGGCTATTGTATTATTGTAGACCTTGTCTCCAAAAAGAGGTTTCAGGGTTGCTACAACCGAAAATTTTTCTTTCTTATTAAAAAACAACCAGGCGATCAGCAGGCCCGTTATTCCATAAAATGAATAAGGTACGAATGTCCAGTTATAAAAGCATCTCCCAATAGCAAATCTTGCCGCCTCCAATGTTCCGGGCTGTATTCCGAGCGCATCCAATTCGCCGTAAACATTTCCAAAATAAACCATGGGTTCATTGATTCCCCAGTTAACGATACCCACTGATATGCCTCCGGTCAGTGACATTGCAAACCATGATTTAAAAGAATGCTCCGGCCGCGCATCCTTGCCCCCGATTCTGCGGCTGCCTATTTTTGAAAAAGTGACTGCCGCAACTGAAATCAGACAAACCATTGCGACAATCTGATAGAGCCAGCCAAACTTTAGCAGAGAAAACCGGAAGACACTCTTACATGCCGCCTGAAGCCATTCATTTTTAAAAATACCGGTAATTACAGCGCAGAGCATAAATATGAAAGTCGGATAAAAAACCCCTTTTCTCAGCAAAATGTGTTTGGCTCCCGTTTTGACTTTTCCATCTGTCATTGTTTCATTCCCCTTTCCCCTTACTGTTTTAGTCTTCCAAACCATTTAACACCGATTTTAAAAAGTCACCCGATTTTAAAAGCGTATACGCCTTATCGATATCAATTGAAAGAATTCTGTTATCCGAATCGTAAAAATCAACCACACGCCTGAGTGCCTTATATCCGGCCCCGGTTCCTTTTCCGCAGTTCCCTGCATTTCTCAGGCTCATAGCCTGTCCTGCATGCAAAAGTTCTATTGCCAGAATGTAAAACAAATTATCTATAATTTTTTTATCTTTCTGCATGACAAGAGGCGCATTGGTACTGATATCCTCCATGTCACCGGAGAGGGAATACGTGTTCATTGTTACTGGATTTGCAAGCATGCGTATCTCTGCATCCAGATTGGCAAAGCTTTTTTGAATGGTGGAAAAGGCGATTGTGCCTTCATCCGGTGTCAGGTGCCGGGATAATCCCGTAAAACCGGGACTTGCCAGCTTAATTGTTCTAAGGCAGGACAGCCTGGATATGTGGCAGAGCGCGATTCCCAGATTCTGCATGCCCAAAACCCAGCAGAGCGGATCAAAGTTTCCATTGGAGGCAATATCGCCTTCTTCATAAAGCAGGCATGGGTTGTCATCCGAAGAGTTACACTGGATGGTCAAATTGGAGGCGGCGTAATCCATAGCCGTTCTGACAGCTCCGTGAACCTGCGGAACGCATCTGTAGGACAGCGGATCCTGGAGCGGACGGCCGGAACACGGTTCATACAAATAACTGCCTTTTAGATACTTCCTCATGTCTGCAGCAGTTTCCGTCTGACGGTCATACCGGCGTTTATTATGTACCCCCTCCCGCAGGGATGAAACATTCCCGCTCAATCCCTCCAGCGACATGCAGGCAATAATGTCTGCCGTCTTAAGCAGCAGTTCGGTTTCAAATAGTACGCTGGCTGCCTGTCCGGCTGAAAATGCGTTGGAGCTGATGACTGCAAGACCATCCTTCTCCCTTAATGTTACAGGTTCAATTCCCTCCGCTTTAAAAGCATCCTTTGCTCTTATCTCCTTTCCCCTGTAATTCACAAGACCTTCTCCCATCAGGGCCAGACCCAGGAATGAAAGATTTACGATATCTGCTTCTCCCACCGAACCGCGCTCCGGAATTAACGGATGGATTTCACGGTTCAGCATCTCCTTTAAAAGCACGGCAATCTCCGGGCTCAGACCCGTACACCCCAATAAAACAGTATTCAGGCGGATCAGCATGGCTGCCCTCACATCCTCCTGCGGAGCATAAGGTCCCACTCCCACGGCGTGGGAATGCATCATATTACTGTTAAACCGGATAATCATTTCACTGGTTACATTTTTGTCCTTATTCCAGCCGACTCCACGATTACAGCCATAGATCGGCACTCCCCTGCCGGACAGTTCAAAGACCAGTTTCCTGGTGTTAACCAGCAGTTCCATTGATTTCTCTTCGATTTCAACAGGCCTGTGCTTATGGCTTACCTGGTAAATATCATCCAATGTCAAATTATTCCCAGATATTGTAAGCGCATTTTGCATACTCTTCCTCCTTTATTTTTATTAATATCTATAATCCGGCCGTTTTATATTTTCGATTATAACACTTGACATATTTTCGGTAAAACAGTAAAATATGATAACATCATAGGCAAAATCGATAGTTGGGAGGCTTAAATGACAATCAGAGAGATGACAATATTGCTAGAGGTTGCAAAATACAACAATATGAGCGCCGCAAGCAGAACTCTGTACATTTCGCAGTCCACTGTCAGCCAAACGATACTGGATATTGAAAAAGCTTATAATGTAAAGCTTTTTGAACGCCTGTCCAAAAAACTCGTCATTACGGAACAGGGAAAAATATTCATCGATTACAGTAAAAAAATCATAGGCCTGTATACGGAAATGGAAGAAGCCATTAAAAATTCACTTGGCAAAGTGATCCGTATCGGCACCACTCTTATCACCATTTCCAGCATCCTGAATGAGATCTGGTCTGATTATCATTATCATTGTCCCGATGTAAAAACAAAGATGATTGTAGACGATAATTATATTCTTAAGAATAAACTGTTGAACGGAGAAATCGATTTCGTACTGACGGAAGAAATTTTTGATCACGAGTATTTAGTATGCAGTAAAATTGCTGAAGATGATTTTGTGTTTATTTACAATGAACACAGTGAATTCTGCAACAGGTCCTCAATTTCTCTAAAGGATCTGTCGGAACATCCATTAATCATGCGGGAGAAAGGCAATTCTACCCGGGAATATTTCGAACATGCCTTAGCGGCCAGGGGATATAAATTCCAGTTGAAAGAAGTATATCGGAATATAGACTCGATTAAGTTTGAAGTAAACAACAGCAAAGCATATTCAATCATGGCTAAAAAATTATTTATTAATGATGTGAAGCTGAAAAATTTAAGGTATTGTACGATATCTGATATGGAATTAAAGCGGTATTTTTATATTGTTTATCATAAAGATACGTTTCTTCCCCCTCATTTCAAGAAGTTTATCAGAGTATGCCACTCGATATGGAATAATCAGACCGCCGATTAGGCGCAAGATACGCAAAAACCCGGAAAACCTCTTTACGCTTGGTTTTCCGGGTTTTAAGCAACAAAAAAGCGGGTGATGGGAATCGAACCCACGTATCTAGCTTGGAAGGCTAGTGTTCTACCATTGAACTACACCCGCAT
>OASZ01000796.1_pt1 | contig 18818 bp, 19 predicted proteins | sample 1501241 | NCBI WGS metagenome assembly OASZ01 (sample SAMEA2579926, study PRJEB22360) | human gut metagenome | biome: human gut; feature: human-associated habitat; material: faeces | place: Denmark | collected 2008/2010 | reverse complement strand
AATATTTCATCTTTATTTTCGATTTTTGAAGTGTCAACTTATTCAGTACACTACAGATTGGAGTGACTTGACCACAGCAAATGTTTCAATTAACCTGTTCTTTCAGGAAGCAATAAATCATTTATAGGTCAATAAAAGCTGAGTTATCAACTATTAAGACCTGAGTTGTTAGCTATTAACACCTGATTTATCAATTATTAATGACTGATATATCAATTATTAATAGTTGATATGTTTGATATAATATGTTGTAAATCAAAGTGTTATATCAAGGGGGGATGCGTAATGCACTGATACGGAGTGAGAGCAAGAGGTTGCTCTCACTCTGCCACCACACTTACTACCACACCGGAAACATCGATGAATAAAGGGATGCAAGTGAATTGTTAGAGCATGAGAGTAAAACTGCTATCAATTTACTGTGAGGGTGCTGCCTAGGTGTCATATAGATAAATATAAGAATTCTATATGTTTGGTGATATGTGACTAGTTTTTCAAATTCAAAGGATATTACAACCTTATTTTTTATTTGGATAAATAATAATAATTGCCTGTGGCAGGAAGAGCCAGAAACCGGAGACTGGTTCAATAATGCAACCGATTACAGTAAGTAGTAAAATAGAGTAACCTAAAAATACGGGTGCCGGTTTTTGTTCTTTTTTGATATAATATTGGAGTGTTTGCCCCAAAAGGATAAGTATTACTCCACAAATCAAGAACCAAAAGGCGAATCCTTGACTATAATTCTCTCCAATAGAATTTACCAATCCATTTCTGAGCATTTCCGAAAAAGCATCTTTTCCGATAAATAGTGCATAAATCGTATGAATGATTCCTGTCGCTGTTAAAAATGTCCCACTATATTTCCAAAGTTTCATGTTTTTATTATTTATACTTGGTTAATGCTGCAAATATAAAGGATAGTAAGACATGGGTATTGGATGAATTCGACTTTTTTATTTTGTATAAATGATAGTAGTCTCATTATCGGGTGGCAATGATAAAAAGAAATTTGGAGTACTACCGGATAACTTTTTCATTTCTCTTGATAAATGAGAGGCATCATAATATCCGGCTTTTACTGCTACTGATAAAAGGTTGTCGAATGATTCGTTCCTCAATATTTTAATCGCATTCTTGAATTTTACTATACTATTATATTTTTGAGGAGTGAAACCTGTATGTAACTTGAATTTTCGTTCAAAATGTCGCTGGCAAAGATTAACTTCGTTCATTAAATGGCTTATGGATATCTTGCCTTCATGCGCATTAATTTGATTCACAGCATATGCGATTTGTGTATCCATTGTATGGCTGCTTTTATATAGGTGCTCTTTCAAATAGCGTTCTATTAAATTAATCTTGCACTGAATACTCTGTTCTTCGAATAACCTTTCAGCAAAAGAATCGCTGAAAATAGTATCTAAGTCATTCACACTTAACCTTATATTTGTCAATTCGCTGAGAGAAATTTTCATAAAACGGGATAGTCCGCATGGACGAAAGCGAACTCCAAATGTATTGATAGTACCTGATGATGTTATTAATGCTGAACAGATATCCATGGGACCAATAAAATAAGAATGATAAGGCTGCATGATAATACCATGATTAACAGCGTTTTCTAATATAAACATAAAGTCCGTACATCCATCTGTAGATAGTTTTATTTGCATACCTTGTTCTGTTTGGCCTTTGAATTCCCAATATCTATCAACGTAGGGAGCAAGTATATGGCATGGTAAGTATTCTTTGTACATATTTAGAAAGGGTATCTGTTGAAAAACGATCTGATAGTACAAATATAAGCAATTGTATAGGATTCCTATTGTACGATTTCGACATTTGTATTTGTTTTAGATTCTTTATAATAGGAAATTCAGGTCCTTATTGTACTGCTTTCGGGTAGTTGTGAAAATGGGCATTGATTCTTTTTCTGTTTTTGCGGAGAAGTAAGCTGTGAATATTCAATTAGGTTTTACCATATTCCTTTAACTTTTAGTTAAGTCTGGTAAAATAAAGAAAGAGTTTCGAATTCATCTATGCGTTTGTTTAATCTTTGGCTTTTCGGAAATTTCTTCATAATATGTGATTTGAAGTAAATGGTATAAATATAGGGAGGATATAATTTAAACCGTTTTTCCTAAGTTGTAATTTTGTTTAATGACAATGCTATTAGACCAGTGAACTTTGAAAATTATTATCTTTGTTGTCTCATGTAATGATATGGGTTTAGTATAGAATGGTAAATGTTATAATATGTGATTGACAGATGGATATTGAGAAATTAGCTACATCAGCCGTTACTGGATATATTTCTAAGACCGATTACTTGTCTCCTTTTATAAATGAAGGGGATAAGGAACCATCATGGGATGGTAATATTTACGTCTTTAATAATCGTTCTAAGAGCAAATGCTATTTAATGGGGAAGGTTGCTGTTCAAGTAAAAGGAACATATGTCGGAAAGCCTGTACTCAAAACTCACTATAAATATCGTGTGGAACTTTCTGATTTAAAGAACTATGAGATTCATGGTGTAGCTTATTTTGTAGTTTACATTGACCACGAAAGAGAACCTCATATTTTTTATAATTTGCTACATCCTGTTGATATTGAAAGAATTCTAAATAGAAGTGTTGGTAAAAAAGGTACTAATCTTGAGTTTAAAGAAGTACCTTCTATTCATGATATAACTTCGGTCTTGATAAATTTTATTGATGATTGTAACAGGCAGTCAAGCTTTGTAGCGAGTCCTAATTTTGAGTTATTGGAGTTAGATGAAATACAATTCAAACAACTTTCTGTTAGTTTTTCTGTAAGTTGTAATGAAAACAAAGTGTCTTCATTGTTTAAGTATATGTTTTCTAATGAAGTGTTTTTGTATGAGAAGTCTCCATTAGCAGGTTATCCGGATAGACCTATTGATAAAGTTTTGATTCAGGCTTTTAGTACTAATCACAATGATAATGTATCTATTGATGATGAAGTCTTTTTTACGACTTTTACCTCAAAATATACTAAAGCTTTTCAAGAAATCTCTTTTGGTCAATGCATTAGTATTATAATAAATCAAGATAATACATATTCGTATAATGTAAATTTAAAAGGTTCGATAAAAGAGCAAATACATACTTTGGAATTTCTGCTAAAGTTATCAAAGTCTTTATCTTTTAATTTAGGAAAGATCAAATTGCATATAAATGAAAATTGTTTTGATGTTTTAGGAATGGAGGAACAATATAACTATTTGCAGAGTATTTTGCAAGTTCTAAACTCTTTAAATGTGCAGGAGGATTTAATAATTGATTATGATAACTTTGATGACTGTTATGAAAGTGCGCTGGCTGTCTTGATAAAGGTGATAGTAAATAAACTTCCATATATCAATTCAAAATGGGCGAATATTCAGCGTGTAAATATGCGGATTTTCAATCTTTATCTGCCGTTGGTATTTATAAAAGGTCTCAATGGAGAGCCTGATCGCTTTGTTCATGAGCTGACACAAGATGTAGAATTAACAATGCAATATAAGAGTAAGAATATTAGGATGCCTCAGTGCATCTTATTTAGTATACGTGACTATGAATATATTTCTTCAATATATTATGATACTATTTTTAATGAGTTAACAAGTTATGGAAGTCATGAGATATTAGATGGGAGAATAAACCAAGCACTTTTAAATATGCTTTCTGCCTTTGATAAGACTTGTAATAAGAAGTTGTTAGATAAAGCTATAGAATTGTCTGAATGGATATATTCAAACTGTATATCATTACCAATGGAAATTAAATTGATAAACAAGCTACAAGCAATCAAAAGAAAACGATCCTTAAATATGGAAGAGCTAGCAGAACTTGAAGTTTTGAGCATACAAAAAAATGATGCAGAGGTTAACACTGCAATATATTTGCTCTTAGAGAATGTTGAAAAGGCAAATATATGTTACAAGCAAATAGAAAAAAAGAAAGCTTTTAAGAGTTTTCCTATATTTAAATTCATGAATAAACTAGCTATTTATTAAGGATGTCTATGCATCTGAATTAAGTGACCAAAGGTCAGTGGTTTTCTCTATTTCGTAATATTGGTATATCCCTTCCTTCACACCATTAATACGAGGAAACTCCCTGTCAACATCCAATTCATCTACGGCACCTGTACTGATTTTACCATCAACAGACATTAACATAAAGAGGGTGGTAATTGGTTTTATTTTTCTAATATTGTTCATTTTATAATAGATTCAGGAATTTGTCATTTTTTGCGAATCCTTTGTTAATCCAGTAGGTAGACGATTCCGGCATAATCGGCGGGAATATCATCGATGCTGTAATTGGGCAATACCGTGAACCCACCGCATGACACAACGGGAGCTTTTGTCACCGACACTGTTTTAACCACGTACTTACTCTCGATATCAGGTCCACAACCGTAATTCAGGTAGGGAGCAATGTACGCTCCTTCCCAATCGACAAAGTCTTTGAGTAGTATAAATAGAATCTCTTGTTTCATTATTCATTGTATTTTAGATAATTTATTTTAATCATTTATACCATGTTTATACGGGCAGACATTTCGGCATTGCCAGCAACGAAGTTCCAATACACCTTTTACGGTAATATAGCAAACTTTCCGGCATCCTTTTTGACTAAAATTGTTTTCGTCAGTGAGTGCTCCCGAAGGACAAAGATCGACGCATAGGTTGCAGTTGTTGCAAACCTGGTATGTCGCCAATGGATCGGGCTCTAATTCCAACGAGGTTACTACTGCCGTAAACCAAAGCAGATTCCCGTACTTATTATTGGTAAGCAGGTAGTTGCGAGCTATAACTCCAAGCCCGGCAAGTTCGGCAGCATGTTTAAGTGACACACGCGAGCGGAAATGTCCATCTACGAATTTACCGCTAAGAGAGACTATTGACACGGCTTTGTATTTGAGTCCTTTGAGTTCGGCTGCTACATCCGCAGCAACCTTATCCATCTTTTTAACTGCCTCATTGCGTATATCCGTATATGTTCGTATATCCTGTTCGAGAATATCTTTGGGTAAAACCATTCCAAGAGAGATGACTGACTTAGCCGTTGGCATAACATCGGTTGGGTGATATCCTTTCGGAGCATTTACAAACCGTTCGACCGAGGCAACTCCCACCAGATCAGCTCCAAACGAGCGACATAACTTTTTAATCTCTTTATTTGTCATTTTTTTTGCAGTTGTATTATATCAAATAATCCCCAGTGCTATTGCGATAAAACTAGGACCATTGATTACCCCATGTAGAAATACTCCTGTCCATGTGTTCTGTGTCTTTTGTACCACATAAGGCTCTATATACAATAGCGGTAATAACATAACAAGTAGTTGCCAACCAAACGCTATATGAAAAATTGCCCAACCAGTGCCATGTAATATCCACGTTTTGTCTTCGAAAGTCTTTTCTTGCCGAGGTAACAACACACCTCTCCAAAAGAACTCTTCGCCTCCGATATTGAGCAACCAATATGGCAACCATGCAAGCAATAGCCAATATCTTCCCGGTGAAAGCGGATCCAAAGTCATAAACGACGGAGTATGGTTGAAATCCGAAAAAAGGACTTGCATCGCAATCATAATTCCACTTGTCAAGAGTCCGATTACCACCAACGCCAGAAGTGAATAACGCCAATCTCTACGAGTCATAGGTCTGAATCGTAGTCGCTCCACAAAGGTCTCTTTTGTGAATTTGCCCCCTTCTTTGCGAAGCATCATCACGCCGGCAATAATAAGTGGAGTGAAAACTCCAAGCCCTCCGCAAATAAACCAGAAGATAATGGACTCCAATCCGGCAACTTCCGAAAGAAACGGAATGCATAAGTGGGTTATCACCCCCATAAGCATGGCTGCCGATACGAATATCAGTGTCGATGGCATTAATCTCAATGGTTTCATTTGTATTCTATTGCTTATTATTTACAAAATTTCTTATTTTCAATCGACAGAATGTTCGGCAAAGAATAATCCTTTCCGATTCAAATCCAATTTCTTCATTTGGAGAATAATACAAGTCTCTTCGAAAGGAACGATAATCAAGAATGGTAATATAAACCATAGGAAAGAGAAGCTACCCATAAAAATATAAATAAAAGGAATACAGTATATTAATAAGCCTACTATTTTATTCCCGATAGTATGAATTGCACCAAGTTGATAGAACTTGCGGTACATAATCCCGATATTAGCTCCACGAAGTAAGGCTACAGGCATCAAGAATGGTATAAAGTCGGCTAATGCATTAAAATCCCATAAACAAAGCATAATGATTACTACCGTATACATAATAAGATCTGCAAGAGAGTCTAGTTTTGCTCCCCTAGTACTTTGCAGGTTCATTTTACGTGCTACATAACCATCAAGTATATCACTGAGTCCACATAAGGAATAGAGTATCATAAATCCATAGTAGTTACTTACAAATAGTAATAGACTCAATGACAGTGGAATTCTAATTAGACTTAGTATATTAGGAATATATCTCATGCAAATGTAATTTTTATCAAAGCTGGTTCTCATATAGTCAACCTCTGTAGCTACTTCGTTATTTGTCCCATACTCTACAACTCTATTTCATAAATACGTGATTGCTCTTCCCATGGATGATAACCATCTCCAATATATCGAAAACCATACTTCTCGTAATATCCAACATGAGTGGTGCTCAGATATAAACTCCTGAATCCAAATTTCCGAGCATCCTCTTTGGCTTTTTCTATAAGCATTTGCGCATAGTTATTACCCCTATGATTTTCGTCAATAAATAAGGCGCAGAGCCACGGATATAAATCCATTCGGCTGATAAAGTCATTGGTAATAAGTCCCGCACATCCGATAAATTCGCCCTCTTTTTCCAGGACGTACCACTGAGGCAGTGGATGTAGAGCATCTACACAATGGCTTATACAATCGCTATATAGAATTGGCGCCATTTTGTTCCAACATTGCTGTAAATACGCTATAATTTGTTGGGTGTATTGAGGTTGTTCTCTTACTGATATTATATTCATAATGTTGTCTATTATATGTTCCTTTTTCTATTTGCAGCAATTATAACTAATGCTTGCGGCAAAAACAGCCAAAAACCGGAAATCGGCTCTATGATACATCCAACCACAGCGAAGGCTAAAATGCAATACCCCAAAACCAGAGGTGCAGGTTTCTGCTCTTTTTTGATATAGTATTGGAGTGTTAGCCCCCAAAGAATAAGTATAATCCCACATACTAAAAACCAAAGGGCGAAAGCACGGCTGTAACTGTCATCTGTGGAGTTTATTAATCCATCTTTTATCATGTCCGTAAAATCCTCTTTCCCAAGTAATAGTGCATATACTGTATGGATTACTCCTGTTATAACAAGAAATGTCCCACTGTATTTCCAAAGTTTCATATTTTTATTCATTGTCATAGATAATATTTTATTAATGTGCTTTTATAGTCTTTATTACTTTCTCTTTTTCTTATAGTTCTGATGGAGTTGTGTTTGCCAAATTTTTAGCTTCTTTTACAAAATGGGAAAAGTCGGTATATCCCAATTCGTCGTATAAATCATAACTACCATTTGCACGATAGTTCTTCAATGCAGTTTTAAAGCGTAAAGCTTTAAAGCATTGTTTGGGTGATATACCTAATACTTCTTTGAAATATCTATTGAGTGTAGGATTTGACACCCCAACTTCCTTACTTACTGTGTTCAATTTGTAATTACGGTTATTATTGATATAGTAAATTGCTTTTATTACAGTATTGAGTTTGAAATCAGAACTAAAGATTTTCATATTACTTAAAAGCCAATTCTCTACAAACTGAACTCGCTCGGCAAAAGAGCTTCTCAATTTTAGTTCGTCTATTACTTTTTGATTTAGATACTTTTGCAGCGACAAATGATTGTCCACCAAAGTTGAAATATTTTTAGACAAACAGGAGTACAAAACTCCCGGCTTGAATTTTATTGAAAATTCATGGGTTCCGGGAGCGTGTATTACAGTGATCGCTTCTGTTAAGCTACCAGATATCTTATCCCCCGATGTATCAATTATACCATGTTCACGATGTACTTTGAATGTCTGACTACTATCGGAAATATAAATTGAAACTAAGATATTAGCATTGGGCAAAGCCACAAGTGAAAATGGAGTTATAGAATTGTTAGGAGTACATATTTCAAAATAATACTCAACAATATCCTTTAATTCAAAACAAGGATATTTAATCTCTACCTGTTCTTCATCTTCAAATATGACTTTACTCTTTACCATGTTTATTTAGTTAGGTGATATAATACCTGAATACCAAGCCCGAATGTCATCATTCGCTCTTTTTTGTTGGTTAATAGCTGTTGTGTCCAATCAAGCAATCCACCGTCAGCAATTTCAATAGTATTGCCGCCGATCACTATTTGCTGCTTTATTCTGAAACCATGGTAATAGTTATTGTCATGTTCCGGTGCTATAACCAAGACCTCAAGATTACTATTCTTTTCCCGGACATACGATATTGATTCCATTATAAGCGGGCTTTGACTGTCATAACCTTTGCATGGAATAATCTCATAATATATTTTTTCCACACCGTAACTTTTACATATTTCATACGATGTAGTTAAATGTTTTAATAGTTCTTCTTTCTCAAAATTAAAGCTACCAGTATCTCTACCACACGAAATAAGGGCGAGAACAGTAAAATGAGGAGTGAAATTAGGATTATTAAATACCTGTGTCCTTATTACTCGTGAAATGTTACTGTAATTGTAAGTTTTGTTATCTAATTCTCCTTTTTTCTTTAACGATGCGTAATGTAATGCTATTGCATTCGTCGGGTCTGCCTGTACTTCTGTGTTTCTTAAAGAAGTAAGGACTTTTTTCTGATCTACTGTTGCTATAATACTACTTGTCCCAAACTGAGCGACCGGGGAAAGTTCTATGGGTTCAAATCCTCTACCTGCTATTAATTTATAGCACCGTAATTCATTTTCTTTATATTTTAAAACATCTTCTAATAAGGCGGGCTTAACAAGCTTGTTGCCCTCATATTTACTTAGTAAAGACGAGGGAGTTTCCTGCTGAACACGCTTGTTAAAAACGTCCAGTAAAACAGTGTTCAGTTCCGACCCGCTTAATTCATCGGACAACACTTTAGCTATATCCTGCAAATCTAACTTACTAATAATGTGATCGCCTATATCTTTTTTCATTTTTTTCTAATACTATATAAATATTCATCAACTATTTGTCCCTCTTTTATAACTGAGGACTTAATAATGTCTTCCTTTTCAAAACCTGTTTTTATTATGTAATCGTATCATTTTAATATGCTTATTGTTTTTTGCAAAGGTAATCTCATATGTCATATTAATAAGTGTAAAAATGAATCAATCTGCTAATTCTTTTTTAATAGCCTAATCATTAATCAAATTGTTCTAATAGTTAATCCTGAATTTTATCTTTTAGTTCTTTTTTTAATTCTGATGGAATATCATTCCAGTGTAAGTTTAATAGAGCTCCTTCTAAAGAATAGAGATAATAGCACACAGGTATAGTCTTTTCAGGATGTTGTTCACGTATCTTTATAAAAGCTTTGACAGAGGTTGTTTCTGCAAGATCGGCTAAAGTGAATATACCAATTTCATTAAGGTATTTCTCGATAGTTGCACCTATGTTCTTCGCATTTCTTAAATTGTTGTCTATTTTTGATTTCATTTTTACTATGGATTACGTAATATATATCTTCTTTCTACAAATATCGGTAATATTTTATCATTTCGGCAATACTTATTCTACAATGATTCAATAGATCGCTTTAAACATCTGATCGGTACCCAACCTTCCTTGGTTGAATTTTCTTTTCGACACCATAACCAACCATTTAGGCATCTTGAGCCGATTACTATCTCGTCTTGATTTACTAGTAACCCTAAGTTCAAGTTATAAATGCGACAGTTGATTGAGAATATCGTGTAGAAATATAATTTTAGAGAGAAGAAGATGAAAAAAACTCATCTTTCTTCTCCCTTGGAAAAAAAGTTTCTATCTTACTCCCTCAATCTCCTACCAAATCAGTCGTATGATGAAACAGTTTACCGAATTACAAAGATACGAATTGCAAGCGTATCTGCAAGCAGGAATAAAAAAAGATGAAATAGCTCATAAACTGGGCATCCATCGCAGTAGTTTATATCGTGAACTTCGTCGTAATAAATGGAACCCCTCAGACGTATACGATGCAGCCTATGCCCAGTATCGTTATGAGCTTCGTAAAGAGCAACGCGTCCATTCGAAAAAGTTTACGACATATATGGAAGCTAGAGCTGAGACCATGCTTGTTCAACTTGATTATAGCCCTGTGTGTCCCATTGTCCATAGAAGTTCCTGCTGCTGTTAATATCGCTATATGCTTAAAGTGAGAAAATAGATTGGTCAATAGACTTCTCATATATTGTTTTGTACCATTCTTAGCTAATTCCTCAGTTGTCCTTATCTCTTCGATAGGTCTTTTTTGCTCAATGCCATTAATGTACCAATAGTCTTCATTAAAACTAATGCTTTGATTTCTTGATATATACAAGTATTTCATATCGGATAACCTTTATTATTCTACAAATTTGTTAAGTTCTTCTTCAACTTCCTCAATTGTTGGCAATTTACTTTTCAGATTATCAGGAAGTAACTCCTTTACATTAAACTCGCTAACCCCAATTGGAGAGGATATATTTTGCAATGCATATTCTACTTCAATCCTATCTTTATCTCGACAGAGTAGCATCCCTATGGTCGGATTATCATATTCTCCTCTTAGCGTGTTGTTGATAAGGTTTTGATAGAAGTTTAGCTGTCCCAAGTGTTCAGGTTTAAAGTTTCCATTTTTAAGCTCTATAACTACGTAAGCTCTCAAAGGTATATGATAGAACAAGAGGTCGCAGAAATACTCCTTGTTGTTCAAGTTCAAACAATATTGCTCCCCTACAAATGCAAACCCTTTACCTAATTCAAGAAGAAACTGAGTAATGTGAGTTACAAGTTGTTTTTCTATATCTCGTTCTCGTGCTTTTTGAGATACAGACACAAAATCAAACCTTTACTACTTCCTGTGCCATATCCGCTGTTAGGGCTGGTAAGGTCTGCGAGAAGTTTGTTTGTCCTTGTCCGTAATGTTCGTAGAATTGTTGCTTGAACTGATTTTCTAAAATGCTTCTGCTCCAACTATTAGATAGAGTTTGATGTGCATAGAATAATGCTTCTTCTATATTTTGAGCTTTACTAATTATCACCTTTTGATGTCCCCAAGGAATATCAAAGATAATCTTATAATTATCAGCTATTTGTAATTGTCCCTCAACTTGGGGGACAATTGAGCTATTGGGCGAAATATGCATTTGCCCTGCATAAAACTCATAGAAATTCTTACTGTAATATAGGTTCTGACGGGAAAAGCCCTGCATGTCAGGAAACTCATTGCGCAAGTCTACTGAAAGCTTATTTATTACCTTGTCACCCCAATTCTGTTCTTTCAGTTTTTGAGAGATCATTTGTCCCAACCGCCAATAAAAGTGTATCAACTCTGTATTGGCTGTTTTTATCATTCGTATTTTGGTAGAACGAATTTGCTGTTTGATGGCTTTTAGCCACTCTATATATTCGCTATCTATTGCGTTTATAGGATAATCCTTCATGTAACTATGTTTTTTGCAAAGGTAAATAAATTTATGATAGTATGTTTTTGAAATACATTCTTTTAGCACGGTTTAGATGAAAGTCATGAAACGGTCTTGAAGTATTTCTCTGAATTAAAAAGTATTGCATTTGTGCTTGATACCGGAAATCTGTATCTATTAATATTGTATAATTTGTATCTGTATAACAGCTAAAAATGAAAATATCCCGTACTTGCTCCAATCGCTTTGAAGCAAATTCCTTATTGCATATCCGGTTTATTTCGTCCTTGTCAAGATAGCCTCTTTCTATATACTCGAATTTCAGCTTGTAATGGGCGAACGAGTCTGCGGTTATCAATCCTGTGCCTTGCGCAAAGTTCACCACTGTACGGAAACGCTGTATGAACTTCATTGCCGTATTGGGTGAACAGTCGTGGTTCTTTATTATATACAGGTAGAAGTTCTCAATAAAAACTTTGTTGATTTTGCGTATAGGCAAATCCGATACACGATATTCGTCTTTCAGGAATTGGGTCAGGCGTAACTTTGTCAGTTCGTATCTGCTATACGTTTTTTGGGTGGCTTCTCCTGCTTCGACCTTTTTCTTGTACTGGTCGTTGTGTTGCTCGAAAAAGGAAATGATAGTCAGTGCTTCTTCCTCTTTTCCCAAAAGTGCATTTTTCACGCTTTCGGGGGTAACATAGCTGTCACGCATTAACTGGTTGTGGAAGTGTGAACGGATATTGGCTTTGATGTCGTCCAGCATGGAGTTCAGCCTTTGTATTTCCATAGTTTTACCTACGGCTCTGCCGGATTGCCAGTTAGTTTCTAAGACCTCTAACTTGGTATTGAATTGGGTTTGTTTGCCGTCGATTGTGATACGGGCATGAATGGGTACTAAACCATTCTTTTTCATCTTGTCTTTTTTCAGGTAAAACAATACGCAGAAAGTACTTTTTTCATTCTTCATAATCTCACTTTTTTTAGATTGCAAAACTAATTTTAATCCTTGATAATGAGATAAATGGAATATAGACAAATCCCGTCAAAAGTAAGCCATTTTCCGACAATCGTACCCCCTAATCGTTTTTTGGGGTAGGGGGTACGATTTGGATACTGAGGCTGTGTCTTTTCGTGCCCTTTTTTTGTCTTTCAAGCAAGACTAAAACATAAAAAAAAGTCCCGCAATATCTTGATATTGTGGGACTTGTCTGTTTTTTGTCGCCTTTTGGCTTTGTTCCTATGTGATCCGCCTGGGATTCTCCTTTCAGAGTTACCACGCTGATATTTAGAACTTTATATTTTTAGCTTCAAGCATATCCCATGATTTATCCCACTGATTTTTTACGTGCTTTTGCCGTAGTCTGCTCATGGAGAATACTGAGGGCAAAGATAGTTTATTTTTTGAATTTACAAAATAGTTATACTATATATCAGATTTTCCCAACTGTGAAATAATATCATATCGTACATAGAATTCTTTGTGCCCTTGTTTTATATCAAAATAAGGAATCATTTCAGAAACAATGGGAACGAATAACCTGTTTTTAGTAATAATTGTAGTTGAAGGAATTGTGACTCCACCAGTCATGTCTTCATCCAATTTTTCTTTGAGTTCTATATCGTAATATAATGTTATGCTATTTGAAGCGTGGGTAAATATATAAACAATTTTGTGCATTCCCCAAATGACTTTTGTAGTATGTGGCTCAAAGAAAAAATCACGTTCTCTGTTGAATAATTTATCTGAAAGCCCTAAAAAGAAGGTGAAATTATTCAGTTGCTGGTATCCTGCATTTGTTTTCAAAATTTTGCATGTGGTTTCATTGGATAATATTTTAATTGGTGGAAGTGGTAAATATTTATTTATTTCTATATTCTCATTGTTTGAATCACCGTTGCTGGAATTTGAAATGGAATGAGTAATTAAAGGTATTTCCGCTTCTACCGTTCCAATTTGATTCTCAGTCACAGTTTGAGTCTGCAACGTTCTATTCTTTGTTGAGACTTTAAAAACCTCATTCATAGAGATTTTTCCTGCAATATATTCTTTCATTAAATTCTCAATCTCCCCAAATTCATCATATTCAATTGTATATAATTCTTTGCTCTTTTGTAGTATCTTAAATAATGCATCTGCGCCTTGCCGTGTTGAAGAAGGAACAAATGGCGAAATTTTCTGATACAAAAAATTTCGAATGAAATCTTTTACAAAACCATCAAATAGGCGGAATTCTTGTTGGTACACTTTTAAAACCTGCTGTACATTTCCTGATTCTCTAGACAAATATACATAAAGAGTATTGTTTTTTTGTTCTACCATATTTGGAACACTATGACTAATCTCGGCAAAAACAACCTTAGGATCTTGTATTAGATAATCCTCCTTTAGAATAGATACAGCCCTGAAAGTCAAAGCGGATTCTGCAGAAGATAATTCTTCAAATGAATATTCTTTCAAAACTCTAGGATTATCTGATATTGGCTCAATTCTTTTCAGAGATAACATTTGTTGTTGAATATTACGTCTGGGGCTTTCGTTACTAAGTAGTAATAAATATGAATTCTCGTTAGCATATTGAGCAATTATTTGAGTATCTGAGCCTGTGTAATAATAAACTTTTTTATTATCTAACTCTTGCGCAACATATCCAAATTCTATTCTGTCATCATTAGGTTGACGTTGTATTCTAATTTTATTCGCTAAATCATAGCGTCTTGTATTATGAATGTACATTAAAAAGTTCCGATTAGAATCTGCTATGTCATATTTCGAAATTTCCTCTGCGATATTATTTTCAATTAATTCAATAATCCTCGAAACATAATTAATGCTTTCTCTACTTAATGCTTCTCGACCTGCCGTTGGTAATAAAAAAGAGAGATTAACAAATCCACCAAGATTAAAAGTTGAATTGACAGGTATAGTTGCTAACCCAAAATTGTTACGTAATCCAAAAATGGCATTCGTATTTTGTTCTAAAAAGACATCTCCAATTATTTCCTGTTCTCTTATGAATATATTATTTGCTAATACTCGAACCTGCCCATTAGAAAAATTTGATATATAAATGTATAATTGAAATTCTATATCGCTAGTTGATACTCTTTTATTTACAGTGATAGTATTATCTGCAGTTGGAATATTTATATAGCAATTTTGGCTAATAATATTTCCATTTAAATAAACAGGAAAACGAAGATATTTTACATATGGTGACAAGTAGTTTTTTGCTCCTTCTTCCGTCAATGTTTGTCCTGATTCTAATGTTGCACACACTTCAGTTCCATAGTCAATAAGTCTATCTTCGGAAGGTTCAATGCTTATACAGTCGTCATTAACAGATAATGTTTCCTTTATAGCGCGAGAAATGTGAGTTATATCTGTTTCATATGCCCGAGACTTTACTTCTAAATGAGAACATATTCCAAAATTCGCCATAGCACCAATACCAAATGTACCAACAACTCCTGCTTTTCGGGCTTCATCATTATTTTTTCCACTAGAACCTGCTTTCCAATAATTATTTTCAATAGTATCGTAATCCATTCCGATACCATTATCTCTAATGATTATCTTAGAATCATTAAGAAAAATTTCTATTTTAGGCTCAAATTTTGGATCTTTTCTCAATCGCATCAAGATCGCATCGTAAGCATTTTGAACATTCTCTCTTAGTAAAGCATACGGAGAATCGTATATATCTTTTGATATAACACTTAATATCTTTTGAATTTCAACTTGAAGTTTTACTTTTGCCATCGTTTACTTATTTATTAATCGTTGAGCTTCATTTCTTAAATATGTAATAGATAAATCTACACTATTACAAATAAAAGAATTACGAAGTACACTATTTATTTTTGTCTTTTCATTCATTTCAATAGTCGCATTTAATAAAGCAACAGCTTCTTCTACATTCTGGGGCTCGATGAATATTGAGTATATTTTATCATAATCTTGTAATTTTGATAAAAAATCCAATAAAAACTTTCGCACTATTTTATGTGATGTACCCAATGAAATTAACTTTTCGCATGTTTGATACAAATTCTCATCACTTTCAGCTTCTTTAAGAATTTTGTCAATCAAAATATCCATATTTATTTTATAATCAGGTAACTTCGGCAGATTAAATTTTATATAACTTTCCCTATTTGAACCAATACTACCTTTATTCCATGATGGTATGGAGAATATATTAACATCCTGATCTTCTCTTGAATGAACAGTCACATTTATTTCATCATCAAATGTTATTTCAAGAATATTATATTGTCTTTTAGCTCCATAAGGAAGTTCCTTCTGACCACCGTATATAGTTCCTGCACTAATGAGGAATAAAGATTCTTCATTTAAAAAGCTTTTAAATTCATTCGCTATGCCACAAATATGTTGATGACCATGTAATCCAAGAAAAATTTTCCTATCAATCATTGCAGACAAAATTCTCTTGTCCAAATAGTTGCTTTCATTAGGAGAGCCTGTTGTATGATGATGCCAAACACCTATTAATAAATATCCTCGTTCGTATAACTGTTTTAATTCTGAATTTAATCGAGTTAGACAAGTCGGATGAATACACCCAGAAGTATTTAGATTGTCTAAATAGCAACAACTATTAAATCCTATAAAAGCTATTTTTAGATCATCTAATTGATAAATACAACTTTGTTCCTCTGGTTTCTCTGGAAATTTACGTATGTTTTCATAGAAATTATCATAAAACTCAGCGAAATTCTTAAATCTTTTATTGTAAATGTCAATATCTGTGATTTTGTAAAACTTCAAATTAGACCAGTCCCACCTAACCATAGATGAATTATCTCGAAGTTTTTTATACATATATTTTACATCTTCTTCGAGGAGTGAAACTTCCATCATACTTGTTTTTGAAATTTCTCTATTTATGTCGTGGTTACCAGGTACTATTACTATCTTTCGTTTATCTCCATTTAGGAAAATATCAACAAGTTTTTCTAAAAATAATTTAGCTTCATCATATTGTCTATTTATCTCAGAATCTGCATTAGCACCTTCTGCTCCTTTAACAATGTCTCCACTAACTACTATAATATCAGGCTTCCTAATTTTTTCAGTTTTCAAACATTTATCAATATCATTTTCAAGAGATGCCAATAAATGCTGATAATCATCATTCTCATCTTTGTGTAAATCCGAAATATGTAAAATCGAAACTTTATTCATCGTTTTTATGTATCAAATTTAATTAAGGACTTCTTTCTATTTCGATTTAAGTCCTGAATAGCTCTAAATTATAACTTAAATATTAGTAAAGACCATTTATGCGCTAAAAAAGGCACTGAAAATATTATTTTAATATTATTGTGCACTTATTTTTAACGAGGAACATCATCACCTTGTTAGTATCTATCTACCAAATAATCAAAGCACTTTACAAAAGTATCAATAAAAGCCCAATTAGCCAATTTCTTAAAATGTTTTTTGCAATATATTTTTAAGAGATAAAATAAAAATCACAGCTTACGTCTTCTCTTCTTTTTTTTCTTAGGTATTGATGTTTGTTCTTCTGGCTTGGATGGGAAATTTATTCCCGAAGAAAAAAAAGAAATGGACGAACTGCATGTTTGGTTATCTTCTTGATTGAATGATGGATTGATAGTAGTATGTTTCTCTTTTCTGGTAACAATATTGATATTCGTATTGAAAACGCCATTACTCGCTTCCTTGTTTGTAAGATTGATAGAAGGCAAGTTGTCTCGATTATTATTTTGATTGATTTTTGTTTTTATTTCATTGGAATGAAATTCTTGTTTTTGCAGTTTAAGTTGTTTTGTTATGTCGCTATTTTTCATTGTGTTATGATGGCCAAATGACTCTATCAGTTGGCGACTGTAGCCGAACAACCGGTCAAATCCCTGCTCTGCTTGCAGGATTAAATTCACACGGTCGAAGCCCCCTTTGATTATTCCGCTCTTAGTATTCTTGTGATTGGTAAGTGGCGATAGCTTCTTTTTATTAGATTGGTTTTTCCGGCTTACTATCAAATGACAGTGCATATTCAATTCATCATCGGAGCGGTTGCGGTTAAAATGAATCTTACCGTAAAACTTAATATCCGCTTCGGATAGTCCTTTATTGAAGTTCTTGGCATATTCAGGAATAAATACTTCACGAATATAACGTTTCATGGCTTCGACTTGTTTCTGTTCTGTGTTACCCATTGTTCGGAGTTCCTTTTCCGATGGACTGATATGAATAGCGTAAAACTTAGCATCCGTTTTTAGGAGTTGTCCGATATTACTATCTATATCTTTTATGACCTGTGATTTATAGATATTATCGTCTGTCAGATTGAAAAAGTCTTCGGTATAAATACCTTTTTCTATTCGCTCTAAATCTTCATGCTCCAAATAATTGGCTAACTGACGGCTACTGCCAGCATTATTATATGTTCCGTTTGATGGTGGAGCAAAATCTATGTGCATAATCTTACGTGTTTATCAGATTACTGATTTCAGCTTTCAGGTTATCTTTTCTTTTGCTATCCATCACACCGCAAGCGGAAAGTTCAGAATAGAGTTGTATTAGGTGAAGTAACTTTTTATAATCCCGTTGGTGTATCTGATAAAGTGCATTGATCTGTTTGGATTGGTTGTTTATCACATCGGCATGATTACAGAACTGTTCACTTAGCTTTTTAAGCACAACTGTTTGTCTCTCCTGACTGGTTCCCAATTGAGAGATAATGAGAGTTTCCAAAGTTTTGCAGATAGCATCGAAACGCAAAGCGATAGAATTGGTTGCCCGTATCATTGGATTCAGTTGTTCTTCTTCATAGTGACGGATGAAGCGAATAATATCATCCTGTCTCTTATTTATTTTCGCCAGTTCTGATTTTACGGATTCAGGAGCTTCGGAAGGATTAATGTGTGCCTTATCAATATACCCAAATGCCAACTTTACAACTTCACTCTTTTTCAGTGAATATCGTTTGCATATCTTTTCTACCAAAGCTGCCGTTTCCTTGTCTATGGAAATGGTAGTGAATATCGTTTTTCGACTGTTGTTTGGCATAGTAATTACTTTTTTATAGAAATATGAACTATAATAAGAAAACTGAATATGGTTAACTATAATTAGCATAGTTAT
>OASZ01000766.1_pt1 | contig 19733 bp, 20 predicted proteins | sample 1501241 | NCBI WGS metagenome assembly OASZ01 (sample SAMEA2579926, study PRJEB22360) | human gut metagenome | biome: human gut; feature: human-associated habitat; material: faeces | place: Denmark | collected 2008/2010 | reverse complement strand
GAGGTGATTTAAAAAAAAAAAAAAGGGGGGACTCCCCGCCATACAGGTGAGAAATTTATATAAAATATACCGTGTCGGAGAGACAAAGGTATACGCCTTAAATGGTGTGGATTTTACAATGTATAAAGGGGAATTCTGTGCCATCGTCGGTACCTCCGGTTCCGGGAAATCTACACTTTTAAATATGCTTGCGGGCCTTGAGAAGCCGACAAAGGGGGAAATTGTCATTGCAGGGAAACATATTGAAAAGCTGAATGAGAACCAGTTGGTTTCTTTCAGACGGGAAAGGGTCGGCTTCATCTTTCAGTCCTATAACCTGCTGAACACAATGAATGCGGTGGAGAATATAGCGCTGCCCCTGTCGTTCCAGGGAATTCCCAAGAAGAAAAGGATAGACAGGGCTAAAAAATATCTGGAATTAGTGGGCCTAGAAAAGGTCGGCAGGCATATGCCCAACCAGATGTCAGGAGGGCAGCAGCAGCGTGTGGGAATTGCCAGGGCGCTGGTGGTTCATCCTCAGATTATCTTTGCCGACGAGCCGACCGGAAACCTGGATTCCAGGACAACGATGGAGGTTCTGAAACTGATGCAGAAGATTGTGCGGGAACATAACCAGACGCTTGTCATGGTCACCCATGACAACCATCTCGCTACATATGCGGACAGGATATTTCATATTATCGACGGAAAGATCGTAAAGATAGAAGAGAATCACCAGCGAGCCGGTGAGGAGACAGAAGACAGGGAGGGTGCTCAGGATGAATAAATGGAAAAGACTGCCGGTTATCGCATTGCTTGTAATGCTGCTGGCGATAACGGGAACCAGGACGGTAACGGCCGAGATGCTGGATATGAATGAGTTTAATGATGATATGATTACCGTTAACAAGGTGCCGAGAGGAAAAGCGGGAAGCAAGATTTCGATTAAGATGACAATCCATAACACCGGCACAAAGGGTGATAACAACATAGAGAAAATCAGGCTGGCCAATTCTTATGAATATGAGCGGATTATGGAGCGGCAGTTTGGAGAGGCCGACGACGGCGAAGACGGCGATCTCCGCTGGTACGATAAGTCCTTCCCGTTTGAGGCAGATTCTTCAACCTTCAAGGAGAAGGATGTCAACGTAAAACCCGGCTTTTCCAAATCGGTCACATTGAGCTATAAATTAAGGCGGGATCTGGCGGCAGGATACTATCAGGCATTCTTTATTATTGACGGAGGTACGGAGGTCGGCGTTAATATCTGGGTTTCCGCCTATGACGGTTCCACTGAAGAGGATGAAAACACGAAAATCGAGTATGATTTTTCAATTGGAGACGGCCAGTTCACTCCTTTTGCCGCTTATAATCAGGTAATGAATTTTGGCGTCAACCTGACGAATACGGGATTAAAAAAGGTCTACGACGTGCGGGTGGAGATGCAGCTCGATGCCGATGTGACAAAGTTCCCCTTTAATATTAACGAAGGAAATTACAGCCGGAAGATGGGGGATATGGAGCCGGGACAGATGGTTACGGTTCCCTACAGTATGGCGGTACGGGAGGACGTAAAGTCGGGATTCTTCCCGATTCATTATCTGGTATCCTACCGGGAAGAGGAAAACGGTGATTTTTCAGAACCGGTTGACCTGATCTATTATGTACGTGTCCAAGGAAAGGATGAGGATGAGCTGTCATCTGATGCGGGAGATTCGGACAGGACAAAGGCCAGAATTATAGTGGATAGCTTTTCAACGGTACCGGAGGAGGTCTATGCGGGCCAGCCTTTTGAGTTAAGGGTCAGAATGAAGAATGCTTCATCTAATGTCACCTCCAGCAATATCATGTTTACCTTTGCCTCGGAGGAATCAGCGGACAAGAGTCCTGTATTCACATCGGATTCCGGTTCTACCTCCATGGTAGTCAATCAGTTAGGACCCGGAGCAACGACGGATCTTTCCATGGTTTTTAAATCCTCTCCGACCGCGGAACAGAAGTCCTATACAATGACAATCGTTGAACAGTATGACAGTCCTGAATTTAAGAATGCAAAGGAAGAAGTGAAGATATCAATACCGGTAAAACAAATTCCAAGACTGAATACAGGAACAATTGAAGTTATGCCGGACAGTATCAGTGTCGGTTCGGAGACGAATGTCATGTTCGGTATTAATAATACCGGAAAGGTTCTCTTATATAATGTCATGGTGCGTTTCGAGGCCGATTCCATCCAGACCACAGATGCCTATGTCGGAAATATTAAGCCGGGTGAAACAGGAAACCTGGACACGATGGTCTCAGGCGTGGCCCCAACCGAAGATGACGGAAAAGTGAAGATTATTATTACATATGAAGATGAGAATGGTTTGACGACCGAAGTCGAGAAGGAGATGCTCCTCTTTGTCAATGAGCCGATAGATGAACTGGGAGGAATAGAAGCCGGGAATATGGGCGTTGATGGTATGGGAGGAGGCAGCGGAATGGATGGAGCCGATGGAGAGCAGACCTTTTTTAATCGTTATAAGAAGGTGATTTTCCCGGTTGCAGCACTTTTAATTATTATTATTGGAACAACCGTAATCGTTATTAGGAAAAAGAAGAAGGCAGCGCAGGAAGAAGGAATGGACGATGAGATTCTATGATCTTTTGTCAATGAGTGTCAATAGCCTGCTGAGGAGAAAACTCAGAACATTTCTTACAGTTCTCGGAGTGGTGATAGGGACAGCATCGATTGTAGTTATGATTTCCCTGGGAATCGGACTGAATAACTTCACGATGGAGCAGTATGAATCATCCGGCAGCCTGACGGCGATACGTGTCTATAATTATGACAGGGGAGGCTCCAGTGATAAGCAAAATCCAGAAGACAGCTTTATGACGGATGAAACGATGAAGCAATTTGAGCGGATTCCCCATGTGGTTTCAGCTTACCCAAAGATTAACATGTCTGTGATTATGAAGCAGGGGATCTATGAGGGGAATGTCCAGCTTATGGGGATTCCCCTGATGGCCATGAAGGATATCAAGCTGGGCCAGGGAACGCTTCCTTCCCCTGATTCACCAGAGCTTGAGATGGTGGTGGGAAACATGGCGGTACAGAATTTTTACAATGCCAAAACCGGTAAGGGGTATTATGACTCCGGAGAACTGCCGGATGTGGATTTTATGAACAAACCGGTATTTACAATCTTTGACACCAACAGCTATTACCAGTCGAAGTATCCGTCCGGCGGGGATGAGCAGACTGCGGTAAAACCGCCGAAGAAATATATGCTGAAGACAGCCGGGATTGTTGAGGGAGGGCCGGAGGACTGGAATGAATACAGTTATGGCATATATGTTGACATTGAAAAGCTGAAAACCCAGTTAAAACAGATCTTCAAGAAGAAGCCGATACCCGGTCAGCCGACGAATAAAAAGGGTAAGCCCTATAATTACTTTGTCTATGAGCAGGCAACCGTGAATGTGGACGACATGAAGAATGTTATTGAAGTTCAGAAAGCGATTAATAATATGGGATACGAAGCAAACAGCCAGATGGAATGGCTGGAGCAGTCCCAGAAGCAGTCCAATATGGTTCAGGCCGTGCTGGGCGGTATCGGAGCCGTCTCCCTGTTTGTAGCGGCGATCGGCATTGCCAATACGATGATGATGTCCATCTACGAGAGGACAAAGGAGATTGGTGTTATTAAAGTACTCGGATGCGCAATGGGAAATATCAGAAGCATGTTCCTGATAGAGGCCGGATTTATCGGCTTTGTCGGCGGAGTTGCCGGTGTAATCCTGAGCTACGGCGTATCATTTCTGATTAATAAATTCCTGGCGGGAGCTTTGCTGTACGGTATGTCCAGCAAGCTGTCAATGATACCGCCGTGGCTTGGATTTGCTTCCATCGGTTTTGCCATATTGATTGGTATGCTGGCCGGATTCTTCCCGGCGCTCAGAGCCATGAAACTGAGTCCGCTGGCGGCAATCAGGAATGATTAAAACCACCTAGCCAACTGTCGTCACATCCTGTTTCCATCTCCCGGTGGCAATATAGGCGAATACCAGGATTCCGCCCCCGAGGGTGGCGGCAGGGACGGCGATTCCAATTCCCAGGATTCCCATATTAAGACCCAGCGCAAGAGCCCAGGCGACGGGGATACGGATAACAATTCCCTGAAGAACATTGCTGCACAGAGTGATCAGGGTATGTCCGGTACCGGTGATAAAGCCGTTGGCGGAAAAGACAAATGCAGTCAGAAGGCCTTTGTACGGCTGAGCCTGAGATTCCTGCGTGTCAGCCGGAATATACTGCTTTTTCTGATCAGATATGCTGCGGAAATGACAAAACTGACTGCCTGGGACAGTACCGTTGCCCAGGCGGAGCCGTTCGGGCCCATTTTGAAGCCGGCAACAAATAAAAGGTCAAGAAACACATTAAGGGTCCCTGATATGGTTACAAATATCAGGGGCCTTTTAGAATCTTCGGTTCCGTTCAGAACCGAACTTATGGCATTGTATTCAAATACAAAAAAATTTCCCAGCATGCAGATTTGCATATAACTGCATGCATTCTCAAAGGACTCGGCGGAAGTTCTAAGCAGAATCAGGAAGGGGCGGGCGGCAATGTACATGACGGCAGTCATAAAGACGGCGGCTAAGGCAAACAAAGTCAGCAAGGCTCCGAGCGTCTGCTCTACAACCTCCCCACGCCGCGCTCCGACATATTGGGATATTAAGACGGTTCCCTCCTTTTCTTAAGTTTCTGGTTGTACATCTATTATGATAAATCACAAATTATAATTCATAAATTATCAGTGCATCCGGTTTTCCGGAACTTGTTCCGGTTTTTGGCTGAGGGTTGAACTGTGCAGGATGGTGCAGTTTGATTCGAGAGAGACGAAGTGCCACCATTTGACGTATAGACAATTGAATAATCCCTCCTGTTATGATATACTATGAACACTTGATGAGGTTTCCCACGAATCTAGTGTGAGTCATATCTGGACACTTAGCGAGGTATTATACGAACTTAGTGACCGGGATATACTATGAGCACTTGATGAGGTTCCCCACGAATCTAGTGAACATGATAGCTGGAGGCATATATGGATAAGCAGGACAAGATTGCAGTACTGATTGACGCAGAAAACGTTTCTAAAAAGTACATTAAACTGATTATGGATGAAGTGAGCGACTATGGGATCGCTACATACAAACGGATTTACGGTGATTTTACAAATCCCAGTGTTATGGCATGGCAGGATGCGCTCAGAGATTTTGCACTGACGCCGGTATTTCAGTTTAACTATACGAAAGGAAAGAATGCGTCGGACTCTGCCCTGATTATCGACGCGATGGATATCTTATATTCGGGAAAAGTAAATGGATTCTGTCTGGTAACCTCCGACAGTGATTTTACGAAGCTGGCGATTCGTCTCCGCGAGGCCGGGATGATTGTAATTGGAATGGGGGAACAGAAGACTCCGAATTCTCTGGTATCGGCCTGCGAGACATTCAAATTCCTTGATTTACTGTATCAGGAGAGCCTGGAAGAACAGGCGGAGGACGAGAAGCTTTCTGAAGTTAAGGCAGCAAAAGAGGCAGAACCGCCTGCGGCAATCCGTCCCTCGGACGAACGCGATACGAAGAAAGCCCCGGAGGCAAAGACAAAGCCCCACCCGGTTGAAACTGCGGATACTCCGGATGACAAAGCCGACAATTTAAAGGATGATGCCAGACTCAACAATGTGCCGACGAAGGAGGAAATCGGCGCTGAGATAGTAGCCATTATTGAGTCCAGATCCGATGAGAACGGATGGATTAACCAGTCGGAGATAGGAACGGTACTTCCAAAAAGAGTTCCTGGCTTTGATCCGCGAAACTATAAATGCAAGAAACTGGGCCAATTTATTGAAAGCTTTGATTATCTTGAGACAAGAACGATGAAAAATCCGAACAACAAATTATTAAAAGTGGTTTATGTAAAAATAAAACAGCAGTAAATGAAAGTCCGAAATCCCGGAATCCCCGGAGATTACGGACTTTTGAGTATTGAAGGCGGCGGCCTGTGCGCGAAGCATGCAGGTTATCGCTATTTATTTGCCTATATCGCGCCCTTTGTCGAAAAAAATAGAATTTATCATTTACTTTATTAGTAAAAATATAGTATTATATTATTTTGTAAAAATAGATCGGATTCGGCAGAGGGAGGAATAATGGACGTTGAAGTTTTTGACGGAAGTGAACCGGCATATAAACAGCTTTGTGAGAAGATTATAAAAGCAATAACGCAGGGAGAGCTTAAACCTGGTGACAGACTTCCCTCCGAAGCGGCGCTGTACCATTCTACCGGACTCTCCAAGGGAACGATCCGCATGGCCTATGAGGAGCTGGAGCATAAGGGGTGCATTAAAAGAAGCAGGGGAAGCGGAACCTATATTCAGGAATGGAGATCGGAAAGACAAAAAATGCAGGCTTACAGGGAGAAGGTTCTCAGGGCCGGAATACCGGCTGAGGAGGCATTTCAGCTGATTGAGGAGGCATGCCGGAAAAAATTCAGTAAAAAGGAAGAGGTACAGGCTGCCCTTTTTGACTGCACGCCTGAAATTGCCGCGGATATCTCCTGCAAAATAGAGGAGCGATTTAAGTTCCTTCCAGTGTGTTATGACGTTTATGAAGTCCTTGAAGCATTCGGCGGTATTGTCCCGGAGGCAGAACTCTGGCTGACGACGACGGCTCATTATCACGAATTACAGAATCTGGCAAAGGCCTATAATAAAACACTGATAAAGTTACAGATCACGGTAGATGACAAAGTAGTGGAAACATTGTCGGGGCTTAGCGGTTCATGCATAGTGGGAATTATCTATGAGAGCCGGGATTTTATTAAACATGTAAGCCTTCTTACATCATCTCTGTGTAAGCATAATACGTATTTTATCTGCCGGAAAGACGAATGGAAGGACAGGAGGAGTTTACTTGATTCAAAGCCTGTCTGTTGGATTGTTCCGGCCCGCTATGAGGAAATGAAGACGGAGGCGGAAAAAGAGGAGGATATGGATGTACTGTTTTACCGTTATAAGATACTTCCTGATTCCTATACAGACCTGGAAGCATATCTGCAGGAGGTATAGATGAAAGAGAAAACGCCGATTTATAGAAAAATCATAAAAGATATCCAGGATAAAGTGGAGGACGGAACATATCAATCCGGTCAGAAACTTCCGAGCGAAAGGGAATTATGCAAGCAATATCAGGTCGCACGCGGTACGCTGAAAGCAGCTCTTTCACAATTAAAGCAAGCCGGACTTCTGGAACAGGCGAGGGGAAGCGGGACATTTGTAAGAGAAAAAGGAAAAAAGCAGTCCTGTTATCAAAACGCTAAAAAACTGGTCGACGAGCTTTATGCAATGCACCTGACGGAGGAAGAAATACTCCGTCTGGCAAGCGAGATATTATTGGGGCAGATGGATTATTGACATCGGCAGTGATGAAGAAATGAAATGCCACATCGGAGAAGCGACAGAGGCGGTTGATTTGAATGGCAGGCTGATGCTCCCCGGGTCCCAGGACTGCCATACTCATGCCCGCCTGGCGGGGCTTTATAAAATGCCATGGTTTCTGGACGTGGGGGCGGATAAGGTGTCCTGTCTTGACGATCTCAGAAAAATTCTCGCTGAGGCTGCGGCAGAGACGCCAAAGGGTCAGTGGATCATGGGAGCTCTGCATGACCGTCAACTGGCTGATGGGACTGAAGTTAGTGATGACGCGGACGACTGTCTCCGGCATCTGCTATAACAAGGGAAACGGCTGTACGATTGAGGACGGTAGCAGGATGTATACGATTAACGGCGCATACCAGAACCACAGAGTCGTTTACCGAAAAGGTGACATATTTAACACTAGAAAAAGATATCTGAAAAAGAGGGGGATTTGCTTTATTCTGGAGCAAGCCCCCCTTTTGCATATGTATGAACCTCATTTAAGCAATCAAAAGCTCAATATCATTCTTTTTTAAAATCTCAATCCATTCGGAGGAAATTCCATCATCTGTAACAACCGTATCGATATCTGCAATTTGTGCGAAAAGAGCCGGTCTTATTTTATTGAATTTAGAGGAATCTACCAGCAAAATCCGCTTGAGGGCGGCGTTGATAATTGCTCTCTTCGTGTCAATTTCATAGTGATTTCTGCAGGTGATGCCCAGAAGCTCACTGACTCCGGCAGATGAAAGAAAAACCTTGGTTGCCCGTGTCCGGTTAATCAGACTCAGCCCCTCAGGGCTTTCAAACATCTGCGTATTTTCATGGTAAATTCCACCGGCAAATAAAAGGTTCAGGTGTGAACGGCGAATTAGTTCACTCATGATATTGATATTATAACAAAGGACGGTAAGGGGGACCTGATCAGGTATATGTTTCGCGAAATGTTCGGTCGTGGTTCCGGTATCAATAATAACAGTATCTCCGGCTGTCAAAAGAGTTGCCGCTTTCTTTCCGATCCGTTCTTTTTTTTCATTATTGACCAGCTTTTCACCGACAAGGTCGTATGGGTTTTGCTCATTATTTCGCTGACTGTCGGGATTAAAGATAGCGACTCCGGATATATAATGGATTACATTATGTTCCCGCAGCTCGTACAGATCACGGCGGGCCGTCATTTCAGAAACCTGAAGATAATCGGCAATATCCTTCAGGGAAGCTCCATTACAGTCTTTTAAATAAGCAATGATGATTTTCAACCGCTCGGTTTTCTTATTGTTATTATTCATATTCACCTCATATCTTCTCCTTTTGTTAAAATGTTACGTTTGTATCAGTATACCATTGTGAAAATATACTGTAAATAACAAAATTGAAATAATATAACATTTTAAATTGAAAATAAATAAAATTAAATCGATATAATCCGATGAAAATTGAAAACTGACGGAGAGGGAAAAATGAAAATGTTAATTTTACGATAAAAATGTCGATAAAACAAGGAAAAATTCAGTAAAAATTGCTCTGAAATTGACAATTAAATACGATTAAATAATTATTATTGACAGATAAAATATGATATGTCACCCTAATATCAAGAAAAAGAACAAAAAACGACATGATATTAGGGTCCAAACTTACAAATGTTATGAAACTAACAAAAGGAAATTTAACAAAAGAAATCCCGACAAAAGAAAGAGGGGGAAAAATGAAAAAAACAAATGTCAAAGGGGTTGGGTTGGCGGGCGTCATTACTGAAATTGTAACTCCCTGGAAGGCGGACGGTACATTGGATTTGCTTTCTTTAGAGCGGATGGTAGAGTTTCAGCACCAGTCGGGGATAGCGGGAATCTATCTTCATGGTATCAGTGCTGAAACAGCCTTTATGAGCTGGCAGGAAAAAACAGAGCTGGTTAAACAGGTTGTAAAATTTGCACGGGGAAGGATACCGGTTATAGCGAATCTATTTTGCAACGGACAGGATGAAGCCCTGGAACTTCTCCGGTATTATGTGGAATTCGGGGTTGATGCGGTCAGCATGTCACAGCCAATGATTTATTCCTATTCAGAGGCAGCTCTGGAGGAATATTTTTCTACACTCCTGGAAAGCAGTGAACTGCCGTTTTATCTGTACAATATGCCCCAGGCCGGATATGTGCTATCACCATCTCTGATCGGGAGACTGGCCGGAAAATATGGGAATCTGGCCGGTTATAAGGACAGCACTCAAAATGTAATCCATCAGCAGGAGGTGATATCAGCCGTTTCACGAGATGATTTTTCAGTGCTTGCAGGAAGCGACGCTACCTTTTATTCCACATTGGCATCAGGAGGAAATGGGATTGTCTCACTAATATCCGGTATTTACCCGGAACTTATCATTTCACTCTGGAGAGCCTTTGAAAGTGGGGATAAAGAGCAGGCTATGGCGCACCAACTGGCAATTATGAAGGTGAGAGCGGTTTTAAAGGGCTTTCCGTTAATAACAGGATATAAGGCTGCAGCCAAAAAGCTTGGAATTATAGAAAATGATACCGTGCGCAGGCCGCTTACCCCGATGACTGACAGGATGGCGGATGACCTTATGGGACAGCTGAAGGATTTGGAAATTGTATAAAGGAGGAAGACAATGAAAGGTGAAAAATTGTTTTGGGGAGCCGGTACTGAATTGACCATCAGCTATCAGGACGACGGTTCGATTGATCATGGGGCAATCCGCCATATGGTAGACTGGCAGATTCAAAAGGGCATCAGGTATCTGTTTGTAAACGGTATATCCAGTGAATCTTATATGATGACCTATGAAGAACAGGAATCGCTGGCTAAGACAATGTGCAAAGAGACAGGGGGCAGGGTCCCGGTTATGTGTAATGTGATGATTCCGGGCTATCGAGACGCCGCAGAGATGATAAAACGATATGAGGCTGCCGGAGCAGATGCAATCTGTATCACACCGCCCTATCTGGCGGAATATCCGGAAAAGGCGCTGGAGGAATATTTTGCCGCTTTAATTGAGTCCTCCAGCTTGCCAACCTATATTTACAACGCACCGCAGACCCACAATATGCTGTCTCCGGGACTCTTATCCAGGCTGGCTAATACATATCCCCATGTTCGGGGCTACAAAGACAGTACACAGAGCATCACACATTTGGAAACGACGATGGGGCTGATTCAAAAAGAATTTGACTATATTGCGGGAAGTGATTCTACCATATTTACGACACTGGCTCTTGGCGGCTGCGGCATTATATCCTTTATAAGTATTGCATTTCCGGAACCGGTTATCGAACTTTGTGACGCTTTTTTTGCAGGCGATTACCAGCGGGCCAGGGAGTGCCAGGCTTTTATAATGAAAATCAGGGAGATACTTAGGAAAGGAGGCAACAGCGCCGGCTATAAATATGCATCAGAGCTTGTGGGGTGTCCAATCAGAGGAACGCGGTACCCGGATAGTCTTCTGAACCTTCCTGAAAAGCTGAAAAGGGAGATTTATGGAGGGCTGAAGGAACTGGAATTAATACCATAAGGGAGTAATGGGGATGGAAAAAGTATTTGTTATAAACAGCTATTTCTGGCTGCATAGCTTTTACGGCAGAACATTGCCGGGAAACGGTGAATCACTGATTGGTACAGGCTATCGTCCTTCAGGCGGAGGTAAAGGCGTGAATCAGGCTTTTGCCGCAGCATATGAGGGCTGCCATGTTGAAGCAATCGGGCGAATAGGAGCTGATTATGCCGGCGAAATGTGCAGAAAAGAGTGTGCGTCGGTAGGGAGGATAGGCTGCAATTATCTTCGGATGGATCCGGAACATGCTACCGGAAGCGGCTGCATCCTGCGCGATGAGGACGGCGGAAATGCAATTGTTATCGTACCGGGGGTCTGCGACAATTTCTCTAATGAAGATTTTGATGCTGCCAGGGAATATATAAAACAATGTAAAACAGGCGGTTTTCAGCTCGAAGTAAATCCGGAGACAATCGGATATGCAATAAAAGAAAGCGCAAAGCTCGGCATAAGGACATTTCTGGATCCGGCTCCGGCCATTGTACTGCCGGATGAGCTTTATCCCTACATAAGCTTTATAAAACCGAATGAACATGAGGCGTTAACTCTGACGGGAATTCAGGTTCACAGCTATGAGGACGCTAAGGAGGCGGGAGAGAGGCTCCTGGAAAAGGGAGTAAAGGAATGTGCAATTATAACAATGGGGGAGAGAGGCTGTGTGGTAGTAAGCAGAGAAGAGAGTTATGTTGTACCCTGCCCCCGCGTTATGGTGGAAGATCCGACCTGCGCCGGAGATTCATTCGCCGGCAGCTTTATCGCTTCGATTGCAAAGGGGAAAACCATAAAGGAAGCAGTCATCCGGGCATCATGCCTTGCTGCGCTTACTGTTTCCCGTTCAGGGTCAATGTATAACTGCTTTTTTGATTCACAGGAGCAGCTTGATAAAATACAGAAGGAATATCTGGAGACTGTAGAGGAACTGATAGAAAAAATTTAATCAGATAACAAGGAGAAAACAATGAACAACAAAGAGATTCTGGGACATATTGATCACACATTATTACAGCCAACTTCTACATGGGAGCAGATACAGGTGATTTGTGAAGATGCGATTCGTTTTGGGACGGCGTCTGTCTGTATTCCGCCGACTTTTGTGGAACGGGTGCATAAAGCATATCCTGATTCGGGAGCTGAGATGGGTATTGGAGGCATATGGTATGGAATCGGTTGTGCTCTTTCCTATGTGGTACTTTCATTCACGATTAATGACTTTCTTTACAAAAAGGGATATATCTCCCTTTCAGATTTCCTGAGAGAACGTTATGGAGACCGGATTACCACCCTGGTTTACAGCCTGAGCACGGCATTTTCCTTTATCGGCAACATGGCCGCACAGATTATGGCGGGCAAGGCCCTGTTTATCGCTCTTGGTCTTGACGGTAATGTGGGGGCCGTCGTCATAACTATCGTAGTTTTGTTATACTCACAGATTGCAGGGCTGTGGGGAGCGTTCGCCACTTCTGTCGTCCAGACGGGTATTATCCTTCTGGGGCTGATTGGCACTACAATTTTTGTGCTGATGCAGGGCGGCGTGGGAGCCATTGTGGAGGCGGTAGAAAGCGGAGCGCTTCCAAAGAGTTTTTTTACCGCTGTACCATTTGACAAGGCGACACTCATCATGCTTATTGTTCCAACCTGTCTTGCGATTTTTACGGATCAGTGCGTATTTCAGAGAGTCAGTTCCGCAAGAAGCGCGCTTACGTCCAAGGCGGCCCATCTTTTCTCTACGGTTTTAATGATTCCTCTTGCAGTGATGCCGGTATTTATCGGAATGTACGGAGCTGCCAAATACGGTGTACGCGATACCTCGGCGTTTTTTGCCGTAGTTCTCAACAGCCTTCCTGCAATTCTTGCAGCGGTTCTTGTAGCGGCCGTAGTAGCAGCGGTAATGTCTACGATTGATACATTATTTATCGGAGTATCGGCGGTTGTGCTTCACGATTTATATAAAGGTTTTATCAATCCGAATGTATCGGAGGAGACAATTAAAAAGATGAATGTAGTTTTAAATATTATTGTTGCCTGTTTTGCACTCGTGATTTCATTGAGCTTTACAAGTATCGTGGGTCTTCTGTCTTCCACCTATACCTTCCTTGCTTCTTCCTGTCTCGTTCCGTTCCTCGGAGGCCTTCTGTGGAAAAAGGGTACGGCAAAGGGATCGGTTTGCAGTTCAGTGGTCGGCATGATCATCGTAATCCTGAATATGCTGGGAATACTGCCTCTGCCATATGCAAGCGTATTTCCGATTCTTCCGGCGTTCATCGTGTATGTAGCAGTCAGTCTTTGTTCACAGCAGAAAAATGCGGAGGCTTAATATGAATAAAAATAATAAGGCGTTTATACTTGGAAGTTATCATTGCTGCTATTCGTTCACCGCAAAGGAAATGCCTTCCATGGGGGAAACTGTCATGGGGTACCGGTTTAAAATGTCGGGAGGTGCGAAAGGGCATGGCCAGATGCTGGCCGCTGCATTGGCCGGTGCAAAAGTAAGCGGAATCATGAGGGTGGGAGATGACGAATACGGCCACCTTTGCATTAAGGATTTCGAGAGGGCAGGTATTGACTGCACACATGTTAAAATAGATAAAGACCATGCTACCGGCGCCGCCGGAGTCATGCTGAATGAAAGAGGGGAAAATATTATTATCGTGGTGCCGGGGGCCAATGCCCAGATTACCGCCCGGGATATTGACGATGCAAAGCCGATGATCCGTGGATGCTCCGTAGCCGGTTTCCAATTTGAAAATAATTTTGATGCAATCGAATATGCAATTAAAGAAGCCCATGCTTTGGGCGTGGAAACCATGGTAGATCCGGCCCCGGTAGTGGAATTTGATGAAGAGCTTTACCGTTATATTACATACATGAAACCCAATGAGCATGAAGCTTCTCTGCTCAGCGGTATTCAGGTGTCGGATTATGAGACAGCTGTCCGGGCGGGGAGAATCCTTCTTGACAAGGGGGTCAACAAAGCCGTAGTAATTACGATGGGGGGAAGCGGAGCGGTTCTGGTGGAGAGAAACGGAGAAAAAGTATTCCCTTGTGCTCCGGTTCCGGTGCGGGACACCACCAGTGCGGGAGATACCTTTGCAGGAGCCTTCGTTGCCGGGCTTGCCTCAGGTATGGAGCTTTCCGAAGCAGTCATTCATGCTGTCTGCATTGCTGCCTGTGCCGTGAAAAGAGGACCGCAGGAATCAATTTTCGAATTTTTTCCGAAGGAGGAAGAACTGGAGACAATGAAAGAAAACTACAGAAAAATTCTGTGATCGGCAGGGAAGCATAAAATGGCGGGTAAGGCAGATACGGCCCTGCCCGCCGGCAGAAGAGAAAAGGATGTGAACAGTAAGAATGGAAATTACGAAAAAAAGTGTGGAACATATGCTGGACGGTTCTATGGCAGCGGCAAATCCGACGATAGAAGAGGCAATTGCATTTACCAAACGGGCCTCTCAATATGAATTTGCAGGAATACTTGCTTCGGCCTATTTTATCAGGCATGTTGCCGATATTGCCCATGAAGCGGGAAGAAAGATTGTGTCCGTGGTTGATTATCCGATGGGGGGAGCGGTGAATACGATACGCCTGAAGGCGGCAAAGGAGGCATTCAATGCCGGAGCGGATGAACTTGATGTATCAATGAATATCAGTGCATTTCTAGCGGGAGAGTATGAAAGGGTAAAAGATGAAATTAAGGCAGTTCTTGACCTGGCGGGGGATGATAAACTGATAAAAATTATTTATTTTGCTACGCTGCTAACCCCGGATCAGCAATTAAAAGCAGCCGAGCTGTGTATCGAAGCCAATGTTTCGTTCCTGAAAACAAATACAGGTCATGGGTGCAGAAGCACGCCCGGGGAAGTGAAAAATATCAAATCACATTTTGGCGATGCGATTAAGGTTATGGTATCGGGCGGAGTCAGAAATGGGCAGCAGGCAAAAGAAATGATACTGGCCGGATGCGACAGAATTGCAACGAGCGCACCGTTTCAGATTTTAGACACCTTCGAATAGGAGAGAGGTACATGAGAAAATCAGAATTATCGGAAAAGATGATAGCAACTGACCTGACAATCGGCCATACACAGGAGCAGGTGAGAGAATTTGTGGAAAAAGCGGTTCATTATGGCCTGTACGGCGTCTGCGTCTTTCAGAACATGGTCAAGACTGCGGTTGACACGGCACAGGGACGTCTGAAGGTATGTACGATTACCGGTTATCCATCGGGCATTGATGTACCGGCTACAAAAATAGCGGATGCTTTTTTTTCCTCCAAAAGCGGCGCCGATGAAATTGATATTGGGGTCAATCTGTCGGCTGTTAAATCAGACGACAAAGAGACGGTAATCGAAGAATTAAAAGAGACAGCCGGATTAATCCATGTGGAAGGCGCCGCATTATTTGCCGTTCTGAATACATATCAGCTTGAAGAACCGGAAATTTCGGAGCTTGTAAGACTTTGCGAAGAATGCGGCGCCGACGGTCTGAAGACAACTTCCGGCGATTCGGTCATTCCCAGAAAGACAACAGCGGAGGATGTTAAAAAGATAAGGTGCGCTCTGCAAAAGAAGCTGCCGGTCAAGGCGGAGGGACTGATTGAGACAGAAAAAGAGGCACTTGATTTACTGGAGGCAGGAGCTGATATCGTATGCAGCAGCCGGGCCTTTGAGATTCTGGATGCGATAAATGACTGACAGAGGGAAAGGATGTGAAAATACAGTGAAATATGTGATAAGCCATGAACCCGCAGCGGGAGGACAGATTGCCTATACAGAAGATTTCTACAGAATTGACGGGGAAATTCAGGTATGGAATCTGGAACACCTGAAAAAGCTGCCGCCATTTGAAATACTGATCATGAAAAGCAGGAAATCAAGACAGCTCACGATTTGTCCGGAACGCGAATATGCAGCTTTGTTATTAACCAAAGAGTCTCGGGAATTTATTAGCTCTCTCGGCGTTCATACGATTATAACCGATACGGAAGAAGTAGAGGATACAAGCGGTACAGTCAGGATTTTACAGGCAGAGACACTGAACGAGATACTTCCGGGTTATTGTACCTGTAAAGAAGAGAATGGAACAATTACAATTGGAGATATGGAGAGGGGATTTTTGCCGTTGGGAGTCAGAAGAGACGGGAGCCTTTATTCACGAATCCAGTGGGCCAGCACGACGGAGAAAACCCCATATTACTGGGTCTGCAACCTGATTGATGACGATGTGGAGAGACACGGAGGAACATGGGGAGCCAATACGATGGGGCCTGCCAATGCCATTCTCGACTTTTTCGGAGAAGAGCAGGCAATTGAAACGGTCCGCATCTTTCATAATGTCGGTTCTACCATCAGCATTGAGGAAGAGATGGCGGAGCATATCCGTCTTTACGTCAGCAATGATGAGCGGTGCAGCCGGTTTGGGCGGGAGGATCAAGACATAGACACGGTACACTGGGAAAAAATTCTGGATATACACATGGAGATGAAAGAAAAATGGAATACCTATTTTATTGACAGGCCGGTGAAGGCAAGATATCTTCGCATAGAGCTGGTCAGAAATTTTGGAACACCCGAGGATGTACCCTGGACGGAAACGGCAGAATTGAAGGTATTTCCTTGTCTGCCTGATAAGCATTTTCCTGGCTTTGAAAATGAATAATATAATAGAACTGCTGGCTCTGAGCTATACCTTTATAAGTGATTGTAGCGTTACCTATGGGAGTATATTTCCTTTGCTGCCCTCCGCCGCCGGTTATATTGTTGTGATCTCCGCCTGAGGCAGGCCGCTTCGGCGGCTAAAAGAGGGACCCGTACGCATGCGGGTCCCTCTAAGCTATTTTTTCCTGGAAAAATTGTATGCTTTCATCGTTGTGCGTACGCTCTTTCCACGCTTATTTTCTCTTTTAAAGCCAATCATCCGGCCGGGATCGGCTTCACCAACCAGGATACCGGGTTTTTGTTTTTTTGCCAGAACCATAATGTCTGCCGCATCCTCTCTTGTGAAGAAAAGCCGCCGGATCCTGTCACCCTTGCTGATATGGAGGGCCACCAGCTCCGGATGATTCCTATCCTCAAGCGTCACGGAATCAATCTGCTCCCAGCTCCAGAAATCATACTGTGTGGTAATATGCATCTGATAAAAAATTTCAAGCCCGCGCTTGGTGATTACCGTATCCTTTTGCATTTTTAATGCAAGTATGTATAACAGGCCAAATATAAATGCAACGCGATACGGTGTAATGACTCCTGCAGCCAGAAGCAGGCCGGACATAAACCAACTGCCTGCCGTAACCCATTTGCTGCGCTGCTTTAATTCTCTGGCATGATATTTTGGGCCGGCTGTTAATTCCCATGGGAGATAATCTGCTCTCGTTCTCACATAAAACCATTCCTTTCCGTTCTACTGTTATCAGTGGTCAGGCTTTCTTTACGCCGGTTGGGACAGGGGCCTTGCCGGCAGCACGGAGAGCTTCCAGTCTTTCAAGGGCGTACGCATGTTCTTTGGGAGGCGCAGCGGCCGCTTTACGCATTGTGGTCTTACCGAAAATGCTGGTATAGGCGCCGTCGGCCCAGAACACATTGCGTTTCAGGCAGGCGGTGATCCCGCCGTAAATCGGATTCAGAAGATTTACAAATGCATATGGGAAATATACGAAGGGGTGCACGCCCAGGGTTGCATACTGATAAGCGCCGCAGCCGGTCCACGGGAACATAACGGCCCACAGGGTCCCGCAGTCCTCAAGGGTACGGGAAAGCATGTTTCGGGCCAGGCCCATCTCATCGTATTTATCTCTGTACAGGGGGCCAGGAACACCAATTCCCAGGAACTGGTCACACATGGTAGCGTCGCAGAACAGGGATGTGACCAGGGTTAATACAACCAGACCTCCTACATTGTGGATTTTACTCTTGATACCGCTGAAAAGTGTTTCGACACAGCCGCACCGTTCCAGCGCTCCGCCGTAGGCTACGGCCAGCAGTATCAGGTTGATGGTCCACATCTGGTGATCCATGCCGCCGCGGCTCAGCAGATTGTTAGCCAGTTCATTGCTGCTTTCAAATGTGGTTCCGTAATGGAGAATGTTAAAAATATCACTGACATTAGTGATTCCCTGGAAAACAGCCCCAAAGAGGACACCGCAGCCCACGGAAATGGCGAGGCCTGGCAAGGCCGGCAGTTTTAACACACATACAACGACAACCACAACGATGGGCAACAGAAGCACCGGATTTAAGTTGTATCCGCCTGCAAGAGCCTGCTGGAGTTCCAGGGCAACCGTGTTGTCATATCCGGTCGTTGAATAGCCAAAACCTATGATTGTATACAGGACCAAAGCAATCACGAAGGTTGGAGCCGTTGTTGATACCATTGCGGTAACATGATCAAAGAGGCCTGTTTCCGAGACTGCGGCGGCCAGATTGGTGGTATCTGACAGCGGAGAAAATTTGTCTCCCACATAAGCTCCGGATATAATCATACCGGCTGTCAGCGCAACCGGCATGCCCAGGCCGGCTCCAATCCCCATAAAAGCAATACCTATGGTTGCGGTGGTGGTCCAGGAAGAACCGCAGGCCAGACCGACAACGGCGCACAGGATGCAGCCGACCGGCAGAAACAGCTTTGGAGTCAGCAGATCCAGTCCGTAATAGATCAGGGCCGGAATCGTGCCGGACATGATAAAAGATGCCACCAGAATGCCGACCGTGCAAAGAATAAGAATCGCTTCCATTGTACGGTTCAGACAGTCCAGCATACCTGCCATCATATCTGAAAAAGAGTGGCCGCAGATACAGCCGATAATACAGGCTACAACAATGGAGACAAGCAGCGGCATATGCGCATCTCCGTAACTGGTGCCGGCCATAAAGTGATACAACATCAGGCCTAACATTACGACAATGGGTAACAATGCCTCAAAAACGTTGGGAAGACGAACCGTACGCTGTTTTTTTTCTTTTTCACTCATTTTAAACCCTCACTTTCTTAATCATTGCATACTGTTTTTCCAACAGGAAAAGCCGCCCCCTGCAGAACGCAATCCTTCTCAATTCCAAACGCCAGACCGTCACGGAGAGAAGAATATATACATTCTGCAGGGGGCGACTAGTTACCTGTCACTTAATACCACGGCACGTCATTTACTATCAGCCCGGAGCCGCGGCATTAACTGCTTTGTTCCTAATTTTCCAACATACAGCTGAAGCAGACACACCTCCTTTCTTACATAGGAAAATATAGTTATATATAATCTTTCGTTACTTCATTTTTGTTTCTGTTTTACCAGATTTTTATTAAGTTTATCATAGTCTCAAAAGCGTCGAAAAAACGTCAAAAACTGTAAAGATAGTGTTAAAAAATGGAGACGGAAACCGGAAGATTTGTTACTATTCACAGCCAATGTCAGTTAAGCAAGATAGAGATTTAACTGAGGTTGGAGGACGCGTCCGGAACGGACCATGTCCGGTGTGGTGAGGGGGATGGCTGAGTCTTCCGTCCCCGTGGGAAGTTGGTTGTGGAGGGGGAATCCGGCCGGAATGAATTCTTACGGGGACCGTTTGCACTTTTCGAAGCGCATAGCCGTGCTAAATTCGTGAGAAACCTCATTAAGCACGGATGGGCTTCCATATCCCCTGCAGAATTGATTCCGCCTCCTTCCCCCCGGTCAGGGTTTCGCCAGGGACGGAAGACTCAGGCGAAGGTTTTCGCACACCGGACAT
>OASZ01000761.1_pt1 | contig 19786 bp, 16 predicted proteins | sample 1501241 | NCBI WGS metagenome assembly OASZ01 (sample SAMEA2579926, study PRJEB22360) | human gut metagenome | biome: human gut; feature: human-associated habitat; material: faeces | place: Denmark | collected 2008/2010 | reverse complement strand
TTTCAACCACGAAGCCGATGGTCTGGAAACGTCCCCGCCTGCCACAATAGCGCTCCAGCACATTCAGCTGGTAATCAAAGCAAATAAGTGTACCGTTTCTGCCTTGTAGTTCCAATGCTGTATTATAGCGGGCAATGCGGGGCATATCGCAGCTGTAAGCAAAAAGCACCGGATCGCCGTTCTTGTCAATAGCGTCATTTTCGATGCGCCAGTTAGACCGCCGTTCGGTCAAATCCAGAGAAAGAATACGGTGCAAATCTTCTTTTTTTTCAGTGTCACAGAGCAAGCGCAGAAGTATTTCACCCTGATGGTCATTGGTAATATAAAAAAAGTGGTCGTAGCAGCCATCCAGCATAAAACAGTCATGCCTTTTCCCACCATTGCTGGTTAGCATCTGGTAGGCCGGTTCCATTCCGTCCCCAAGCACTAAACCGGAAACATCTTCTGGGCGGAACTGGGAGGCAAGACGCTGCTGACATAATACGGTCCACATCAGAGTTTTCATGCGCAGCTCGGATTTATAGCGCCATTTCATCAGACCGGTTCCGCAGTTGTAGATAACAAATATACCCGCTGGTGTAAGCAGCACACCCACGGAACGGGAACTGCGGATTTTGGTGAAATCAATACCAATCTCTTTGATTTCACGGGAATTATAGAACGCAGGTGCTTCAATCTCATCGATAGGTGAATTCTCCGGTGAAAAGATGTCAGGTTTTTCGTTCCGAAACACAGCGGCACCGGCATTTTCCATAGTCACATAGGCTTGTGCGATACGGTGCAGACGCAGCCTGCGGTTGACCTCGCTTTTCAAGCGGTTGGTATCGGTTTCCCCTGTGAGATAAAATGAAAACAGTTCGGGGCTTTCCGACAGGAGCGTGGCTTTTGCTTTTACTCCCAACCGATAGCCCCTCAGCTTATCTCGGTAGTAGGTGCGTAGGAAACCATCCTTTTTTAGAGCAGTGATAACGGACTCCTTGTAATAATCACTGCCACGGAGCCGTTTTAATTGGTCTGCCGGGAACTCACCAGAGATAGCAGTTAAGGCAAGAAGGTGGTATGGCAGTGTATCGGGCTGTGGGAAAGTGTAGTTGTATTTCCCAATATTACTCACTCCTTTCGTGAACGGCTTTTACCGAGACTGAAAACGACTTCGGTAAAAACCATGTGCTGTATCGCACGAAAAGCCCATGAAAAACGTGGCTTTTAGCGGTGCATGACAGGGTCGGGGGAAAACACCCCGAAAACCATCAAAAATCCGAGATGGCTTTCAGGTGTTTTTCCTGTTCAGAAATCCAGAGAGGAAACCGGGCCTTTTCCATAATGGAGATCCGGGTACAGTCCTTTTCTCCAAGCACCGCTGTATTATAAGCGTCACAGAGCAGGCCGCAGTCGTCGGTCATGACAAACGTGGCAAGCACATCTAAAAGCTGCTTTTCTTCAAGGTTGTCATAATCACGAACCCTTCTCGTGGGAAGTGATTGGTCGTAGACCTGAGTAAAACAGACAACGCAATCCCGATAGTGGGGCAGCGTATTTTCTCTGGCATACTGTTCCATGGCAAAGTATAGCGGGTCTAAAAGAAATTCTGTGTTCTGCCTCTGCCTGCGTTTAGGCAGCAGGCTTGGAAGTGACACCGACAGCACACCTCCTTCATAGGCAATCTCAATACCGTGCGCTGATTGCGCCGAGGTCAGGTACTCCGCTTTTTTGATGCCGGTGCTGGCATAAATCAAATGCCGCAGACGGCAGGCAACCGACTCTGCCCGCAGTGCGGCATCCATAGATAAAACCTCGTAATTATCGGGATAACGCTGGATATCTGTGGTGTCCATTGCATATAGAGCATTGTTCAGACGGGAAAGATCGTCCAGAATACTCCCGATGCGTTTTGAAATGATTTTTCGTTCCAATTATGTTCCTCCATTTGCACGTTGATAATAGAGCACCCGTCCGGAAGAAGATACGGTACAGAATCCGGCGATACTGGGAAAATCAAGCAGCGGAATCTGCTCCGGTTCTTCCACCAGAACAATGCGGCGGCTGTCCTGTCTTGCGTCCTGTTTCAGCGCATGGGTGGTAAGTGCCTCCTGACCGACAGCCACATAGATAATTTCATAAATTTCTCCACCTGAAAAGAAAATAACTTTTGCAGGGAATTCTCCAGGAGAATGATATTCCACCCGGTCAATCACATCCAGAAGTACCCAGACCGACTGTATCAGGCTGGAATCTGCCTGGAGTGTTTTGCCATAAGGGAACCAGCCCCCGCTGGTACTTTGCTCGGCTCGGCCCTGCCGTTTAAGATGAGAGAGCAGGCCGCAGACAACAGCGCTGTCTTTACCAGGGAAGAAGCCTGCCAGCTGGCATTGTATAAGACCCGGATACAGAGAAATGAGGCGCAGCAGCTCAGTAGCTTCCTGGCCATATATATCGGCTCTGGTCTTCATGTGGGAATCACCTCCTTTGGACGTAATTTTGGCGTAATACGTGCGTCAATTTAGAAAAAGACGCAGTTTAGACGTAATCTGGACGTAATTCGTCTTATCCGGCATTGGCTTGATTGTCTTGCTGCCGCAGACGGTTCACGATGTTTCTCAGTTCACGTCGGTCTGTGGTAATCAAATCTTTTTCCAGCGGGCTTGCCTTAAACTCCACCATAATATTGTTATTGTTCGTTGAAATCAAACCGTTGCCACGCTCAAAATGGATAATTTCCATGATTTCCGCATCTGACAGATGCAGTGTGTCCTGAACCCGCATAGCTTCATCATCCTCCAGGTTGAGAATAATCTTGGTTTTAGAATTATTGATAATTCCCTTGCCAAAACGCCCCTCATCCAGATTGAAAAAGTCATTGAGATCCTGGCTGGCACAAACTGCACTGCCGCCATAGCCTCGTATCGTCTTGAATATCTCAAGAACGAAATCTCCTGCAAGCCTTGTTCCGGTAGCGCCGGCGCCTGATAAAAGCTGCCAGCATTCATCTATAAAGATGGTCTTTTCTTCGGTACGGTCTTCCTTGGCACGGTCCCAAACAAAATCCAGTGCAACGAACATACCCACTGTAAGCAGATCTCCGGTAAGAGAGGAAATATCAAGTACCGTATATTTATTCTGCAGGGATACATTGGTTTGTTGGCTGAAGGTGCGGGCAGAGCCATTGACAAGGCGGTTGAGGATATGCGCCATCCGCAGAGTATCAGGAGATTGCTTTAATATTTCGTAAAGGTCACCCAGTACCGGCATTTCCCGGTATTGCCCCGGACGTTCAGGGTCTTCCAGGGAAGCATTATCGTGAGTAATGCCTTTGGCGTTGTAGGTGCGGATCATTGCCTCATCTAAAAGCTGGCGTTCTTCATGGCTCATGTCAGGTATCAATAAGCTGAAAAAGATGTGAAGCCGCTGAATTTTGGTTGCCAGTTCGGATAACTGGATGCCCGGTCCGTCCAGGAGTTCGCTAACCGTGTGATCCACCCGGCGAATTTCCATTACATTGATACAGTGTGGGCTTGCCGGGGAAATCGAAATAAACTCACCGCCCACATTGGCGCAGGCCCGGTGGAACTCGTGACCTTTCAGTGGGGCGACAATAAAAATAGGAATACCTTTGCGCCTCATGCGGAGTGCCATCAGCTGCATGGTAAAGGTCTTACCTGCTCCGCTGGTTCCCAGAATCGCCATATTAGCGTTCTTGTAAACTGCGGAATTAAAGATATCTACAATGATGAGCGAGCTGTTGTATTTATTGACGCCCAGCAGAATTCCGTTGTCATCGCACATCTCATAACTCGTAAAGGGATAGCAGCTTGCTGCGCCGCCTGTCAGAAGGTTACGTTTACTGCGCTCATACAATTTCTTTTCCGGCGCAATCAGCGGCAGAGAAGACAAAAACGCCTGCTCGCCACGAAAATGGCAGTTGCAGACGTTCATATCCTGTGACAGCAGGAGCTTTTTCATTTCACTGACCTTCCACTCCAAATCGTCCTCGGTTGGCGCGGTAATAGTAATCATAAGATTCAGGTAATAAAAGTCTTCGTTGTTAGCAAGTCCCTCCTTTAAAAAATATCCACTGCGAATTGCGCTGTCGATATCGTCATAATCTGTATTGGTATCGCTGGCCTCCTTGATTTTGGAGCGGTTAATGCGAAGCTGCTGACCGACTTTTTGAATAATTCTCTCTTTAGGCTGACGGGAGAGGAATATATCTACGTCAATTCCATCACCAGCATTGACAATCAGGCTGAGCCAGCCGGCCGGAACCTGTGTCTTATATCCATCTGAAGGAATCAGCAGATACGCATAATACAGACCATCAACACAGATGTAGCGGGAATGGGTATAGTCAATATGCCTGGGCGCAAAAAATTCCGCAGCCGGGATATGGTCGATTTCATTTTCCCTTCCACTTGCACGGTACTGATTAATTACCTCACGCACCCGGTCGGGCAGCGGAATTACGGCGCTTTCATTCCGGCAGAGCAGATTATACAGCATATCCGTAGTGAACTCGTTTTCATTTTCGGGTATTACCACATCATTCCCGCACTGACGAAGATAATTGGCCGCTGTATGGACTGCACCCTGCAAAGAAGTTATTGCCTCATTTTCCTCATTGCTGCGGCTATTGCTCCATGGTTCATACTCAAAGATAAGGAAAAAACGGCGTGTTACTGCCTCGCGGGAACTGATTTGCTGCACGAATTTTAAATAGTCTTCCTGCATAAGCCGGCATTGCTCGTTGGTTTCCTGGGTCATTTCCTGGCGTACAGTGTCCAAATGGCGGCCAATGTCCGCCCGCCGGGTCAATACCTTAAACTGCAGCTTAACAGGGCTGATTTTCAAGTAAGAGATAAAGGAATAAATGATACTGCGTTGTTCCCTTGCACTGCGTAACAAAAAGTTTATGGGTATAATCTCCACAACCTTGACAAAGCGGTGATCCCTCGTATATATAATACCATTATCAATTTTTTCAATGGGCAGATAATACGCAACCGGATTCAGGCAGGCCGGTTTCTGTTCCTGCTTGTTTTTGCGGGGAGTTTTGTTCTGGGGGACTCTTTCCTTTTTCAGTTTCTTGGCCTTGGAAGGCTCTTTAGTGCGATTCTCTTTTACGGATTTCCGTTTTGCAGGCCGCAGTTTCTGCTTTATCTCATAGGCTTTTACCTCATCAAACTCAGCAGGAAAATCCTCCTGACCAGAACGCAGCTTTTTCTTCCGTGATTCTTTATGCCGCCCCGAGTGATCTTTTTCTTTATCCGGGCGTAGTTTCTGACGCTTTTTTGCAGGGGCAGGCTTATCGTTTGCTGCTTCGGGTGAAGATGATTGTTCCTCTATACCTACCACGCGACGGTTTTTCATGTATTTCAGAAAAATGAACAGGAAAGAGGAAAGGCTTTCACCGGAAATACCAATCAGGGCGACCAGTCCAAGGGGCATTGCAGTCAGACACAGCACAATAATGCGTGTTGTCAATCCAAAGGGCAGGCAGACAAAAACCGGTATCCCTACCACAGCAGAGAGGATACCGGCTTCAATCACGTTTCTTGCTTTGAACATCCCGCCGAAAAAAGTACCCGTATCCACGAAATTCGGCGGTATAATGTAGGTATCGTGGTCGTTGTTATTGTTCATGTATTACCTCACTTTCACAGCCAGGCAGGGATTCAGCCGATAATCCAGAAGGGTCCACCGGCGCCTGCCCTCCGGCTGGCCTCGTTTACAATGATAGATAAATCCCAAAGCTGCTCGCTCCGGGAATAACTGGCGGGATCAGCCACCATGATTTTTCCATCCTTCACGCCACAATAAAGTGTCCTCCGGAAGTAAAGTGGCCTTTTGACATAATCGCCACCACCAGCTTACCCTCAGACAGAGCATCCACGATTCGCTGCGCTTCTGATGCCGTACAGCCGGAAACGGGCAGCCCCCATGCTCCTGCGGCGGCGGGGATCAGCGCATGATAGGAACCGCTTCCCTTGCACCAATAGCCATTTTTATAGGACCATTCCGCCATCTTTACAGGGTCAACAGTTTCATTCGACAGAGAAGATACTACGATGGACATAGCGGTAGGACCACAGCCATAACCGCCGATATTGTCTGTCCCATAAGGCTTGCCGGCATAGCGTTCATCCAACTGGTTGAAATAGACCACCTGCGTAACTCCATCAGAAAAAGTGACGCTGCCCAGAGAAGCAATGCTGTTGCCGTTCCAGCCAGTCAGGTTCTGCAGCATTCCATCGCCTAAAAACAGGCTTAGATTCTGGGCATAGTGATAGGCAAGTTCATTCTGTTCTTCTGTCAGGGCAAACACAGTATCAGCAAAGTAAGATTCACCGTTATAAACAATGGTATAAATCCTCCAGGTTTCGCTGACGGTGTTTTCTTCTCCGGTATCGGGATCTGTTTCCTTGCTTTCCCGAATTTCTTCTGTATAGGTGTAAGAATACAGGTGTTCTTTGTTGGCACGCAGGACAGACGCCATATCGTCAATAGAGATACTGGCAAAGTCTTCGCTCCGGGCCGCACAGTATTGTGAAACAAAGAGAGCGCTGTTATAGATCGGGCCGTAGGAGTAGGGATTGTTGATTTCCATTCCATCGGCACCAGATGCCGTAAAATCTGTTTCAATCCGGTTCGTAACATTTTCCAGTGCTTCAGTTAAAATACTGTTAATGGTAAATGTAATCTCATTGGCAGTCTCGGTAATTACTGTATCGCTGTTAAGAATTGGATTTTCAGTATCTGCGGTTGAAAAGGCATTTGCAAATCCACCGAAAATAAGGCCGGGAAGCATTAAAACAAACATCACAGGAATCATAAGCAGGGCGATGACAGCCACAATGATTTTTCCGACATGTTTACGCCCGGACCACAGAGCACCGGCAACAGCACCATAAGGGCCGCCGACCGCTGCCCCTTTTGCGGAAGCAGCTACCGCTTTTCCGGCTTTTACAGCGCCACGGACAGTATGGGCCACGGACGCTCCGGTTTCCACAGCATCAGCCAGGCCGTTTTTCTGTTCTTCAGCCATTTACATCTTGTCCTTTCTGCGTGGTGTGGGTGGCAGCTTTTTTACGATAGACTCGTTATATGCAATCGAACCATCCGGAGCAAGATAAGGAGATTTGTCCACCGTATCAACTGCATACTGCTTATACCAGGAGGTGCCGTCTGCCGCATGAACCGTAGTATGAGCGCCTTCTGGTGCTGCATATTGGGCAGTATGGTACATTCCGAAAGCAATCCCCTCCGGATGTTCCTCAGAAGTTTCTGTACCGGTAATTCTGCCTCCACCGATTTCCACGTTGGAAAAGGTAGGAATATGTCCGGCATCTTCTCCCAAAGCGGCATAACCCATATAGGAGGACAGCGCCTCCGACGCCTTTTCTCCAGTGATTGTACCCTGCGCTGCAATACTGCCAGTTGCAACGGTGCTGATGATGTTATTCGCAAAATCACCACCTTTGCTGACAGAGCTGGAATATAGTTTACCTCCAACGCCACCGGAGACTCCCTGTACTATTGTTCCCAGACCACCCACACTGCCCGATGGCTTGGATTCCGATGAGGTTGTCGCTTCCTTTATAGCACCGTTGGTAATATTGCGGTTGATTACTCCGGCAAGGCCGCCACTCATAAAGCCACCGCTAAAACCAGCACCGCCACTTCCTCCATTTGCTTTGACATTGGTAGAACTGCGGGAGCTGCCGCCGCTGAAGTGCTGACGGGAAAAGTTGCGCAAACCGCCTATTCCTCTGGTGGCAATCATGGCTTCAGCCAGCATATTTCCGCCCGTATGTCCTACGTTTACCCCCAGGCTCGCCATAAAAGAATCGATTTTCTGTGAAATTTTCAGAAAAGCTACAGCGCATAGGAACCAAATCAGCACATTGCCAGATACAGCCTCTTTACCAACGGCATCAACTTGTGACTGTACATCACTTTCTGATATGGCAGCAAAAGCCGGCTGACAGAACAGGCAGGATAAACAGGCGACCATCAAGGCCGCATATAAAATTTTCTTATACTTTTTCAACGATATGCCTCCTTTACAGTGAAAGTGGATTGGCTATGAATGCCCCAACCATAGAAGTAAACAGCCGCAGACACCAGGCGTTCATAAGTAAAAGGAATATCTGGCCGCCGAGCATACGGCACCAGGATTTCCAGATATTTGAGGTTGTCTGGGAGGCGCCCATTGAAAATGCTACTGGAGCGGTATAAACTAAAACGCCCAATAAGACATAACGCTCCGCCGTTTCAAACAGTAGTTTAAGATAGTTCCATGCCAGAATCAGTACCAGAACCAGTGTAATAAGCGCTACTGCGCCGTTGGCACAAACGCCTATGATAGTCAGCATAACCGAGTTAAAATCGGCAAATTGCAGCGGCGGCAGGTCAGAATCCATGATCCATTGGTAAGGAGTCCCCCCGATGGCTAGTATGATGTTCACAATTTCGTCAGAGAAGTAAGCCAGTAGAATAAACATTACCGAACGGATACTCAATTTTATGGGATCTTCTGCCTCGATGCCGGCTCCCAGACCAAAGTTTTTAAACAACTGCCACACCCAATTCAGCAGAATAATACCAATGGAAAGCGCGACAAAAACATGATACATTGTCTCCGCCGCAGGAAAATACCGCAAAAAAGCAGTCATATCACAACCTAAAGCACCCAAAACCGAAGTAGTAACAAGGTCAAGACCAGCCATTACCTGTTCTGCTATCCATTCAACGATACCGTCTAAAATGCCCATTCACTCACTCCTTTCCGTTGGGCATTGGCAGGCGTCTTCAACCTGTCCATTTGCCGTCTGAAAAGAAAGGTGTGATATAGGCCATGATAAATCCCAGACCGTTTAATATAATCCAGGAAATGCAGATGCGCTTTAGCCAGGTCCGGCTTTCATCTACGGTTTTCCCAGAGCGGGAAAAGTTCATCATGAGCAAAGCAACCGATGCCGTGACGATTGCTGCTACCGTGGAAATCAGCAGTATCTGATTATAGACATCCTGCATGATTTCTTTTGCTTTGGTCCAGACGTCCGTGGCAGCAAAAGCAGGCTGACAGAACATCATGGACATCATCACACACAGAAAAGCCGTGTATGCAATTCTGGCGACAGGGATGTGGTGCCGAAGCCGGTTTCCATGCTCCGACTTGCGTGGGGATTTTGGAATCATCATTTTTTTCAATTTACAGACCTCCTGTATTTTTTTGCTCAAAAGATTGAAAAAGACCACACCCGAGCTGGATATGGTCTTTTAGGCTGCTGGCCTTGGGCGAAAAAAAACACCTTGCAAAAAGGTGTCACTTTGTCGCCGTATTTGGTTTTGGATATAGATTTGAGCATATTCAGTTTAGCACATAAGGATTTACGCCGAAAGAGCAAAACTGTGCCAATTTCATTTCTTTCCTGTGCCAATTAATTGCCATCCTTACCGACAGGAAAAAATTGCTCTAAAATCGTTATACTGTCCTTTGCGGTATATCCCCAGAGGACGGAACTCAGAGCTTCAATGGCTTCTCGCCGTCTGCGATAGTAGGTACGGAAACTGATATCACGGATATGAGGACGCAGTTTTTCAATAATCTCCTCCACATTTCGCAGCTGTTGGGGCGAAAGGAAGGAGTAATACAGAAGCCAATAGTAAGATTCTCCGTTTTTGTGCTTATTCCGGAGCAGGTCAATGGCAGTGTCTAAAAGCTTTAACATCTGATGGCTACGCTCAATGCACTCGGCATGGTGCTCAATATCTGAGCCAGACAGATCAGCTCCAGCAAGATAAATGGAATCAAGAAATTCTTCGATTGAGCTGCCATACTCAATTTCAAACTTATTGCGGACCTGTTGGACGGAAAGCTCCAGGCTCCACACTACATCACGATATTTCTTCAACAGTTTCCAGGTGTTGTGATACAGTGGATTTTCAGTAATATCAATCATTTCATTCTTTTTCTTCATCAGTCTTTCCTCCTCATGGAATTCTCCCTGCAGGGAGAGAGTGTTAATTCAAAAATTGCAACCGGCCGGTCATCGCCGCAGAGAAGTGTCAGCCCCATGCGGCTTATGGATACGTCTCGCGTGTGGTGTATATACACTTCCCCGCAGGCGTCTGATAAAGGAGATAACTTATATTTGGATTTGGGACAGCCAAAGCACGAAATCCCTTGTACTGTCAGGAGTTTCGCCATTTTTTCCAGTAAGATTTGAATGTGCGATATTGAAACGCAGGAGAGCCCTTCTGAAACAGTAACCTCATGTTCTGCGACTGGCTCCTGAGCCTCCGGCTGATTTCCTTCCGCTGGCAGTTCCAGCTTGATATTCAGGACCATGGCAACCTCATCTTTGTCAATCATCACATCGGAAATCTGAAACATGGTAGACAGGTAATTTTGCAGATAAATCACGTTGCCATGGCGACCAGGAAACGTCATAAGAGAAAGATAACCGGCATCAGACAATTTCTTCAGAACACGGCAAACAGTAGCTTTGGAAAGCCCCCACCGGGCACCCAATTCACTGTAAGTTACCAATGGGTTGCCAGTGCCATTGCGTAGATAGATGACCGGTCCCATTTCCGAACCTTGTACCTGTGGGTCGTTATACACGGCAGACATCCACAAATCCAGTACAATATCCATTTCCGAGCAGCGGTTTGTACTAATCAGTTCCGTTGTAAGGGACACCGGCAAAAAGAAAAATCCGGTATCCTTCTGGCAGGGAGCGTTGTATTCCAACACAGTGTTATGCTTTTTCCAGCTGCGGATTTTGTATTTGATAACTTTGCCGCGCCCCAGAGTGAGAAATGAAATCAGGTGCTGTCGCTGAAGCTCCTTCAGAATGCCCAGGGCCTGACATTGAAAACGGGTGCGGAACCATTCAGATACTTCCTTTAAGGTACAGACCCATTCGCCGGGATAGACCGTATAGCTGATACCATCTATGTGACGGTAAGAGGTGCGGAAGTTGGCATAGTTGGAAAGAACCGCAAAATAAAAAAGGCCGGAGCCTCCGCTTACGCGAATGCTCCGGTCGTTCATCAGACTTTGAATAAATTGCCGGTATATCCGGCAGCGTGGGTAATCCACGACTTGCTTGATTTCTAATTGATATTCTGGCATAGTGTCTCCTTGTACTTATCATAGTTTTAATGAGAAAATCAAGGATATACGGAATTGAACGTACCCTATTCCCATTTGCCATCTTGTAAAACAGCTAATTTTCTGCTAAAATCCAAAGGGATTTTTGACTATCTCTTTATAAGTTCTTAAATGCCGCTAAGTCTTGATTTTTCAAGGGTTCGCGGCATTTTTGCTGTCGGGGGAAGCTCACATATACTCTCAAAAGTTTTTAGGTTTTTGCTCTCAAAGGTAGTACGAAAGTAGTAAAACCTCGTCCTGCCTATGCTGCCAGCCGTTCCATTTCAGCCCTTGCGGAAGCGTAGGTTGCGTGTGCGTAATAGTTCAGCGTCATAGTGATATTAGAGTGTCCCATGATGTACTGCAACGCTTTGGGGTTCATGCCCGCATTGGCTAAGTTGGTGCAGAACGTGTGCCGGAGCGTGTGCGGCGTCATTACCTTTGGCAAGGCTTCTTCATGGCACTTGTTGTACTTCTTCACAAGCAGCCGGAACATGGTGTCGTAGTTCGGTGCCGTTTTCGGGTTGCCGTCCCTGTTGAGGAACAGGAAACCGCTGTAACCGTCCACAATCATATCCTTTGCACCCTTACGATTGGCAAGCACACGCTTCAATGCTTCATAGACTTTCTCGCTCATGGGGATTTGCCGGACACCGCTTCCCGTTTTAGGCTTCTCAATGTAGTAGCCCGTTTCCTTGCTCCTAAGAAGCTGGTGGTCTACATTGATTGTCCTGTCCTCAAAGTCAAGGTCGGCGTCGGTCAGCCCGCAAAGCTCGGAAATCCGCAGCCCTGTCCCCAACAGTATCACGATCTCGTCATAGTATTTCTCATAGACGCTATCGCTCTCCACAAAGGCCAGTAGGCTTTCTTCCTGCGCTGGCGTGAGAGGTACCTTTGGCTCCGTCGTATCTTCCAGAACGGTATTAAGCTGGAAGTCAAACGGATTCTTGCGTATGCAATCGTCCTGTATCGCCGTATAAAAGGCTGCTTTCAGAGAACGCTTGTCGTTGCTGATTGTGTGGTAGGCTATGCCCCGATCTCTCATGCGTAAAGCCCATTCTTTCGCGTCGGACATTTTCACGCTCTCAATCGGACACGCGCCCAGCGGGTCGCTCTCCAATAGCTTCATCAGCCGTTCACGGCTCTTTACGGTGTTGTGCCGCACATTTCCCCGGTGGCGGTTCTGCTTCGCGTAGAGCTGGCAGACAGTCATTTTTTTGCCGATAGGGTCTATCCCGTCGTCAAGGTCTTTCTGGATTTCCTTTTCCTTTTCCCGCAGGGATATGTCCTCCCGTTTTCCGGCTGGGGTCTTGTCCGTAGGCACTAACTTCCATGCGTAGACGAATTGCGGTTTTCCAAAGGTATCAACGTATTTGTAAGCATATCGCCCGTCTTTCCTCTGGCTCTCTCCTGAACGCAAAATGCGGTTTTTGCTGTCCCGTCTTTTCTCTGACATAATGCGCTGCTCCTTTCCAAAGACGGAAAGAGCCTTGATATGCTACATCTATTATAGCATATTCAAGGCTCTTTTGCACGGCCTTTTTTCGCAAAAGGTATCAATATTTTGGCAAGGAGATTCGGGCGGTTTACTTTGTGAAAAGGACTTGTAGGTGAAGCAGAAAGTTTCGTAGCAAGCATAGGAAGCGGGTACCCACTTCCGTATTTTCGCCCTCTCGCGCTGCGGCGCGTCGGTTGAAAATTGCTTGTTGGGAAGTGTCCCAAACCCTCTTGCGCTGCTCCTCGGTCTGTACGCTTATAAGACATTCAAGCCGCGCCTTTCTGCCCGCTTACTTCCAACACAATCGGTAATAGGGAATTGCCAGTTCCGCGAAATAAATCCGAAAAATCTCTTTTGGCTATTGACAAATCCCCTAATTTGCAGTATCATATAACAGCGATATATAACGGCGTTATAAAAGAGGTGAGATAATGAACGAAGCAGAGCAGACCACGCTAAACCTGATTCTCTCGGCCGCTATGCAGGAATTTCTTGAAAAAGGATTCAAGTCTGCTTCCTTGCGGAACATTGTTAAAATGGCAGGCGTGACAACAGGCGCGTTCTATGGCTACTATGACAGCAAGGAAGATTTATTTGAAGCACTGGTTGGCGAACATTACGACTTTATTTTAAGCTGCTTTTGCAAGGCGCAGAAAGATTTTGCAGAAATCCCACCAGAGGAACAGCCCGATAATCTTACCTCTACTTCCGGCGAATGTATGTATGAAATGCTTTTGTACGCCTATGAGCATTTGAAAGAATTTAAGCTCATACTTTGCTGTTCAGATGGAACGCGCTTTTCAAAGCTGATTGATGAAATGGTGGAAATAGAAACAAAAGGCACACATGATTATTTAGCGGTACTCGAAAAGTTAGGCAGACCCGCGCCGCCTATTGATGAACGATTGGAGCATATTTTGATTACGGGAATGTTCAATACTTTTTTTGAACTGATTATACATGAAATGCCACTTGAGGAAGCAAAGCATTACCTGAAAGAAATGAGAGCCTTTTACACCGCCGGATGGATGAAAATTATGGGGCAATAAAATCTGTTCCCACTATAATTCTTAATGATGGAAAGCATATGCTTTCCATCATATTTGGCACATTAGTTAGCCATGCCTAACCAATTAGAGGATATTCGAGGGCGTTCACTTTGCCCTCATATCATAAAAAGTTTTAAGGAGGCCTTTGGAATGAAGAAACAGTCAAATCTATCAAGATTGATGGGCTATGCCAGAGCGCATAAGATATTGACCTATCTTTCTTGGATACTGTCCGTAATGAGTGCGCTGCTGGCTCTTGTGCCTTTTTGGTATATATGGCGTATCATTCACGACATATTGGAAGTTTCCCCGGACTTCTCACAGGCAGGGAATGTTACAAGCTACGGTTGGTCTGCCGTATTGTTTGCGGTTATCTCTATTGTTGTCTACATAGCCGCTTTCCCATCAATCCTTTGGGGGGCGTTCCGGGTGCCCGCCAATATCCGAAAAGAGCTTATGCGTCATATTGCAGCCCTGCCGCTTGGGGTAACAGAAAAGTATGGAAGCGGAAAGCTGCGGCGGATTGTAAACAGCTCCAGCGCCGCAACGGAAACATATCTTGCACACAGGCTGCCCGACAAAGCGGGCGCGATTGCCACACCCGTAGGGCTACTTTTCCTTTGACTGGCGGTTAGGGCTTTTAAGCCTTGTTCCCGTTGTGCTTGGTTTCCTGATTATGATGAAAATGACAGGGAAAGACATGGAGAAGCGAATGGAGCAATACCAAAACGCGCTTGCTGATATGTCAAATGAAGCCGTTGAGTATGTGCGAGGCGTACCCGTGGTAAAGACTTTTGGACAGACAATCTTTTCTTTCAAACGATTCAAGGCCGCGATAGACAATTACGAAACATGGGTAATCGCGTACACAAAGGGGCTGCGTCTGCCTATGATGTTCTATACAGCGGCAATTAACGGCGTATTCGCGTTTCTGATTGCCGGAGGCATTCTCTTTACAAGGGGAGGTGTGACAAATGAATTGCTGCTAAATCTGATTTTCTATATTGTGATTACGCCTGTCATTGGTACAACACTCACAAAAATCATGTTTATGAGTGAGGACGCAATGATTGTAAGCGACGCAATCAACAGGATTGATGAAGTGCTGAATGAAAGGCCGTTATCCGAAAGCAGCGTAGATAATCTTCCTAAAGACAATGGGATTACATTAGAACACGTTAGTTACAGTTACGACGGCGAGAAAAACGCGCTCAATGATGTATCGCTTTCGATAAAGCCAGGACAGGTGGTAGCATTGGTAGGAGCGTCCGGCGGCGGAAAGACGACGCTTGCAAATATCGTCACAAGATTTTTTGACCCGCAAAAGGGGCGCGTATTGATAGGAAATATCGACATACGCGACATTCCAAAAGAAACATTGATGGACAAGGTATCTTTTGTATTTCAGAACAGCCGTCTTATTAAAGCGTCCATATTGGAAAATGTACGTATGGCAAAGCCTAACGCTACACGCGAAGAAATCACCCATGCTTTGAAAGCGGCACAGTGTTTGGATATTATCGAAAAACTGCCGAATGGGATAGATACGGTTGTCGGTACAAAAGGCGTGTACCTGTCCGGCGGTGAACAGCAAAGAATAGCGATTGCCCGCGCAATTCTGAAAAATGCGCCAATCCTGATTCTCGACGAAGCGACCGCGTTTGCCGACCCCGACAATGAGGTGCGCGTACAACAGGCCTTATCTGCTCTCTCAAAGGGAAAGACCGTTATTATGATAGCACACAGGCTGTCGTCAATCACAGAAGCAGATTGCATTTATGTACTGCAAGACGGTGAGATTGTCGAAAGCGGCACGCATAGCGGACTGATAGAGAGAAACGGAATCTTTACAAGAATGTGGAAGAATTATTCCACAGCGGCAGAATGGAAAATTGCAAAGGAGGTAAACGCATGATTAAGTCATTGCAAAGACGCTTTGCGTTATCAAGGCAAGGAGCTGTCGATTTGATAAAAGGCTGTATTGCCTGTGTTGCACAGGATATATCCTTTATGCTTCCTGTCGGGCTTCTCTATTACTTTGTCATTGACACCATGAACGGAGGCGTAAATGGAGGCCGTGTTGCCTTTTACGCGGTCGGTGCCTTGGCTTGCCTTACGCTGATCTTTATTGTGACTTGGTTTCAATACAACGCCACTTATTTGGCGACTTATGTGGAAAGCGGCGTAAGGCGTATTTCCTTAGCCGAGCAGCTCCGCAAAATCCCGTTGTCCTTTTTCGGGAAAAAAGACCTTGCCGATTTAACAAATTCAATTATGGGTGACTGCGCCACACTGGAAACAGCATTTTCCCATTATGTACCCGCTTTGGCAGGTTCCCTCATTTCCACAACACTGATTGCAATTTCCCTTTTTGTCTATGATTGGCGCATGGCTCTTGCGGCAGTTTGGGTTTTGCCGATTGCGTTTACAATTACATTCTTTTCAGCCCGCATACAGGAATACTTCAACCGTAAATCCGTAGCGGCAAACGTCGCACTTGAAAGTGGCGTACAGGAGTGTATCGAAAGTTTGCAGGACTTAAAGGCGAACAATGCGGAAGAAAGTTATCTTAAAGGGCTTGATAAGAAAATTGATGATGTAGAAAAACGTCATATCATAACAGAGCTTGGAACGGCACTTTTTGTTGTTTCCTCTACGCTGATATTGAAGTTTGGGATTGCTACGGTTGCGCTTGTCGGTTCTGCTCTGCTTATTCGCGGGGAGATTGATATCCCGCTGTTCTTTATGTTTTTGCTTGTGGCTTCAAGGCTGTATGCTCCCCTTGAGGGTGCATTACAAAATCTTGCTGCGGTAATCTCCACCAAGACGAACATAAACCGCATGAATGAAATCCTTGACCAGCCCATTCAGACAGGCAGCAACATGGTAACGAATAATGGCTATGACATTGTGTTCGACCATGTGGGATTTGCTTATAACACAGGGGAAACCGTATTGAAAGACGTGTCCTTTACGGCTAAACAGGGAGAAGTTACCGCCTTGGTTGGGCCGTCCGGCGGTGGTAAAACTACGGTGTCACGCCTTGCTGCGCGGTTCTGGGATATAAGCAAGGGAAAAATTACTGTTGGCGGTATGGATATATCAAAAATAGAGCCGGAAACATTGCTGTCACTGTATTCTATCGTATTCCAAGATGTGACGCTGTTTAACAACACAATCATGGAGAATATCAGAATCGGCAGAAAGGACGCGACTGATGAAGAAGTGATCGCGGCGGCAAGGCTGGCAAATTGTGAAGAATTTGCGACAAAGCTCCCGGACGGGTATCACAGTATGATTGGTGAAAACGGCTGCGAACTGTCCGGCGGGGAAAGGCAGCGCATTTCAATCGCCCGCGCTTTCCTCAAAAATTCCCCTATCATCTTACTTGATGAAGCAACGGCAAGCCTTGATGTGGAAAATGAAACATTGATACAGGCCGCTTTGTCCAGGCTGATAAAGGATAAGACCGTACTTGTTATCGCCCACCGTATGCGCACCGTAAGCGGCGCGGATAAAGTAATTGTGCTTTCAGATGGCACGGTTGCAGAACAGGGAACACCGGAGGAATTGATGAGCACAGGCAAGATTTACCCGCATATGGTAAAGCTGCAAATGATTAGTCAAGATTGGGGTATTTAACATAAGCCTACACATATACACTATCTGCTGAATCATTACAGCGGGTGGCGAGTAGCACATACAGAGAAAGCTGTCAAGGGTAAACTTCGCGCTTCGCGCCCTTGACAGCTTTCTCTGTATATGCTTATGGGTAATCAAGAGGGCGCAAACGGATAAACCGCTTGCGCCTTCTGTTATTATGGGCTTTATATGCTGGAAATCTCTGTGCGTTCGGTTCCTTTCACTTCCATTCCGGCGGCTCTGCCGCTTTCCCGCAAGGTGAGGGGGTAGGGGGAAAGGATAGGAAAGGAATGAGTAATTGATAGAATCCGTATTTGATTTATCTTTACTTGATATATCTTTATTTAATTGCGTTGGATTTTCCGACGTCGGATTACCCGATGTCGGAAAATCCAATATCGGCTAATCCAATACCGGCAGCGGAAGCTATACGCCCCGCAAAAGGCCGCTGTAATGCCAACACGTCGTTTATGTGGCAAGCTGCCACACCGTAGAAGCCCTTTTCCGGCGTTTTAAGCGGCCTTAGAGCCACGAAAACGGCAAGGGTAAGGGAATTACACTCCAACCCCCGAAAATGGCGTTCTACTGCGTAACAAAACACGAAAGGCAAATAAGTAAAAATCTTTACCCGTTGTTTTCGTTGGCCTGTATGACAAGCCCCTGCTCCAGTTTGTGATCTGTTGCTCCGTGCTACTGTTTTCTTTTGCTCCTGTCCCCGCTCGGAAAGGATAGGAAAGGAATGGGTAATTGGTAGAATCCGTAGTTGATTTATCTTTACTCTATATATCTTTATTTAATTGCATTGGATTTTCCTACGTAGGTTTTTCCAACGTTGGATAATCCAATGCAGGTAAATCCAACATAGGTGGCGAGGTGGTACAGCACAAGTCTTATATTGCGCTCGGAAAGTCACCACATTGCCCGCACTCATTTTGAGGGGCAGACTGTTACGCAGTAGGAGCCTGTTTCCCGTTGATTTAAGCGGCCTTGCAGACGCGAAAACGGCAGGGATAAGGGAATTATACTCTGACCCTCGAAAATGGCGTTCTACTGCGTAACACTGGACACGAAAAAGCGGTGCTTCTACTTCCGGCAGTCGGAATGTAGAAACGCCGCTTTTCATACGTGGGGTACTGCCCTGTCTGGGGGCTGGCTCTCGCGGTATTGCGCATATCAAGGCTCTTTCCGCAAAAGTAGTAAATCGGTAGTAAATTCGGTTGCCCATATCCGCGAAAGTGCCTGTTTTTCAAGGCTTTGCAGAGATAATCAAGGTTGTCCAATAATAATAGCAGGAAATACAGCCAAAGATGAGATGGACGTAGAATCATGCCCGTGTAAAATAGAAGTTCAAAAGCTGTGATTTTATTGGATTAAGAGAGCCCCCATGGAATGCGCTGAATCCCTGTGGAAACGGGCTTTTTAACTCCTAAGCGGAAGGCCAGCGGTTCGAATCCGCTCAGGAACACTGAATACAATGCCGAAAACCTTGATGTGAGAGGTTTTCGGTTTTTTAATTTAACAGGAAAGTTCTCCTGTTAAATTAAAACCGCTCCTCGGAGGACCACAACTCTAAAGAGGGCTTGTTCACTAAGCTCGTTACACTTGCTAAGTGAGCTAATGCCTGCGGCGGTATGGAATAATGTCGCCACAGCGACCCGCCGCAGGCGGTGAAATATGTAATAGCTATCTGACTGATGAATAAGCAATCAATGGCTGCAGAGTAAAAAAGATTATTTACTATTCTATCAGGGTTCGTTCCTGAGCCGGAACGAGCCAATCAATTCCTTCAACAGCAGCGCCTGTGCGGACAGTTCTTCGCTGGCCGCCGCGCTCTCTTCGGCGGTAGCTGAGTTGAGCTGGACAACATCGGAAATCTGCGTGATACTCTGATGTACCTGTTCCACGGAGCGGGCCTGATCGTCGGAAGCTGAAGATATCTGCTCAATAATCATCTCCACCTCTTTAATACCGTCCAGGACATTCTTGAGAGAGACAGCCGTTTCACCAGAAATACGCGTTCCGTGTTCCACTGCTTTTAACGAAGCGGCGATGAGGGACGTCGTGTTATGGGACGCTTCGGCGCTTTTTTGCGGCCAGATTCCTGATTTCTGCGGCAATGACGGCGAAACCTCTGCCGTTTTCACCGGCTCGGGCAGCCTCGACGGCTGCATTGAGGGACAATATATTTGTCTGGAAGGAAATATCTTCAATTGTGCTGATAATTTTACTTATCTCGTTGGAGCTCTGTCGGATGTCCTGCATAGCCGACAGCATCTCCTGCATGCGGCGGTTGCTCACCTCGGCTTCATTTACCACCGTAGTTACGCTCATATTGGCTTTTGAAGTGCTGCTGACATTGGATATAATCTGCTGGGAGATGTCCTCTATGACCGCCGCCAGTTCCTCTGCCGCCGCCGCCTGTTCCGTAGCGCCCTGACCCAT
>OASZ01000759.1_pt1 | contig 19908 bp, 9 predicted proteins | sample 1501241 | NCBI WGS metagenome assembly OASZ01 (sample SAMEA2579926, study PRJEB22360) | human gut metagenome | biome: human gut; feature: human-associated habitat; material: faeces | place: Denmark | collected 2008/2010 | reverse complement strand
TCCCGCGGCATCTATGTGGTACACAATCTTGAAGAACTGAAACAGGCAATCACTGAGACCGCTTCTTTCACCGATCTTCCTGAGATTCTCGTAGAAGAATATAACGACGGTTACGAATTCAATATGATGACCTGGGTACATAAAGGAAAAGTCCATGTGATCAGCATCGCAGATCGCGAAAAGACGGACATCGGACCGGGTGAGATCCCGATCAGCACCCGAAATGTCTATCCATCCTGCCTGTATGAACAGGTGGTTACTCCGGCAACCGATCTTTTACAGTGCTACGCCGACAAAACCGGGCAGAAAGAGGGGGCGTTATCCATGCAGTTTTTCTGGAAACCGGAAAACGGCATCCAGGTCTGTGAGATTGCAGCCCGATTCTTCGGCTACGAACACGAACTGACCGATATGGTATACGGGTTCTCTATCGAGGATCTGCTGTTAAATTACCTGTATGATGTTCCTGCACTGGAACAGATGCTGGATCAGCACGATCCACGAAAACCGATTTGCCACGGAGCTGTCCTGTATTTTCAGGGACGCCTGTTACAGATTCGTGATCTTTCCGTTCCGCAGAAACTAGCATCTCATTCTGTGGTAGAAAAACCATGGATTTTTTATCACGAAGGAGAAGCTGTCATTGCCCACGGACCGAATCCTTATGTGGCACTGTACTATATCTCCTGTCCGTCCAGAAAAAAACTAGATCAGGTTACCGATGAATTTTTCACTTCTATGACCATCCCGTCTTTGGATGGAAAAGAAGTCCTTTATCGTAACCAGATGCCTGACTATCCAAAAACAAAATAAGCACAAAAAATGAGCTTATACAGAAATCATTTTCCTGTATAAGCTCATTTTTTATAGTTATTTTTAATAAGCCGCCCGATATACCAGCACATACGTCAGCAGTACAGAAATTGCTGCTGTCCCCTGTCCGATCCTGCAGATCCATATGCTTATTTTTTCATTTCTGATCAGTTTTTCACTCCAGTTTTCATATCCCAGTGTCACAAAATAGAAAAATGGAAGCGCCATCGGCATGATATAGCGTCCCTGCGCCTGAAAATCACTTGCATAAGCATAATACACCAGCAATCCAACCGGTATCACCATAGTTCCCACCATGCAGATATGCATCCAGTTTCTCATATTCCACCATCTGTTTTTTCTCCATATCTCAGTGATAAGAATTCCATCTGCATCGGCTTTTTTCTCTTTTTTTACAAATTCCGTGGTCAGACAAAATTCCCGACGCAGTCTCCAGCTGTTTCCAAGAATTCCCACTGCAAACACGATCAGATACACTTTACTCCACAGATATGGCATAAAAATATCAAGATGTCCGAACGTTCCCACAAAGCTTACCAGTACCGTAACCAGCCAGTTATGCTGCCATTCTCCAGGTACCCACCAGATCATATCCAGAACACTCATTCCCATATTCACCGGAAGCACCCGATTGGAGGGTTTTAACTCATCGATCGCGTATTTTTCCGCATAGATGGAAGAGGTTTTCATTCCCAGAAAATCTCCGTCATACAGGATTCCGCTCCGGATAAACCACCATCCGGCCACAAGAAAGACAATTCCCAGCATCAGGCAGCCTTTCTTCAGCAGCTGCTGCCAGTCCCATTTCTGCTCTCCACACTTCATCATGCAGCCTGCAAAAAATACGGCGCTCATCAGAAGGTATCCATATGCGTTGTAATAAGACAACATACACAATCCCATGGCAATTCCCATCTGTACACAGACTTTCAGGGTCCAGCCTTCCTTACACGCCCTGCACCAGCAGTACAGGATCCAGGCTGTCGTAAAAAGTGCCAGTCCATCCGTATTGATATAAGAAAACAGAAAACAGGTTCCCGGAAGAAAGCACACCAGAACTGTAAACAGCCTCCCTGTCTCTTTTTTCCGAAATAACAGTTCTCCTATTTTCCAGGTAAACCATGCCATTCCGCATCCCAGAAGGACATTCACCATACGCGCCGCAATCACCGTAGCCCGAAAACTGTCCGTAAATACCTGCACAACCTTTGCAAATACTGCTCCTGCCATATAAGGAAGAATTGGATTAAACGCATAGGAGATGCCCCAGTTGGCATTCCGTATCTCCGGATCCCGTCCATCCGGCAAGGTTCCATGCTTTACAATAAATTCGACGATCTGGTAGCGCATACTTTCATCCGGTGAGGCATCGAACGGTGCCGCCAGCGCCCAGGAAAGATAAAATACAAAAACCAGAAGTACAAAAATCCATATTGCATATTCTTTTTTCACTGTTTTTACTGTTTTTTTCATTCCATCACCCTTTATGCCTGAAAATAACCAGTTTGCTTGCCACATAATTCAAGATGATTACAAGTACATTTGCCGCACATTTAATCAGTACGTCATTGAATCCGCACAGATCAGCAAAAATAAACATACATGCCCAGTCCAGTATTCCCGTAGCCAGACGACAGGAGAAAAATGAAACTATCTCTTTCCCTATTTCTTCCCTTGTACTGGCTTCGCTGTGAAATACCCATTTTCTGTTAGTAAGATATGCAAACAGAACCGATAAAATCCATGCAAGTACAGTACTCACCATAACCGATAAACCAAACGGATGCGCAAAGATCCAATAGCTCACAATATTAACAAGCGTTGTCAGAACGCCGAAGACACCGTACGGAATAATGTCTTTGTACTTGTCCCATAGCTTTTCTATATTCATCTTTTCCACCTTTCTTTTTAAAAAAGCAGGTACATTTCCACCATGCACCCGCTTCTTTGGTTGTTTATAATCGTTTCAGTGAAAAATCCTGGCTGTCTAGGGTCAGGTTTGGATTATAGAACGGATCGCCGTTCTTCAAAATCTCCGGCCAGCGTTTCTCGAAAGTGGCAATCTCCTGATTGAATCTTGCCACTTTCTCCGGAGTATCTTCCAGTCCTCGGGATTTGGATTCGTAATGATACAGTTCCGCATATGGATTATAGACGATCAGGTATCCTGCCTGTCGAAGTTTCATACAGAAATCAATATCGTTAAATGCCACCTGCAGTTCTTCACTCAAACCACCGACTTTCTCAAACGCTTCCCGTTTTACCATCATACAAGCCGCAGTCACCGCACTGTAATCCTGTGCACAGATGATCCGGTGGCAGTACCCGGTAAATCCACGCTTCTGCTGTACAAAACAGTGTCCTGCGATTCCACCGAAACCGATGACCACGCCGGCATGCTGGATCGTATCATCTTCATAATACAGTCTCGCACCCACAGCACCCACATCTTCTCTGGTACAGTAACCAAGCAGTTCCTCCAAACAATTGTCGTTGATGATCTCGGTATCGTTGTTTAGGAGCAGGAAATACTCTCCTTTGGCATACTGTACACCGAAATTATTGATGGCAGAATAATTAAAGTGGCCTTTATAATACACCACATGCACTTTCGGATTGACCGCTTCAAGCTGCTCGTAATATGCAAAAGTTTCTTTTTCTTCGCTGTTGTTCTCTACGATAATATATTCATAATTGGTATATGTGGATTTTGCTTCGATCGAATCGATACACCGTTTCAGATCATCAATATGATCTTTATTCGGAATAATGATCGAGATCAGTGGGTCATAATCCCGCAGGAATTTTGTCCGGTAGAGTCCCAAAAACTCTCCCTTGCTCACTTCCACTTTTACACCAATCCGGTCATAATGCGCCTGCACCGCCCGTTGTCCCGCATCAAATGCATACAGCTTGCTCTCCGGATTCTCCGATGTGGAATCTTCATGACATCGCCAGTGATACAGGATCTTCGGAATATGATGGATCTTTTCCGCTCCCGCATGTTCCACACAACGGAAGATAAAGTCATAATCCTGTGCTCCGTCAAACTCTCTGCGTAACATTCCGATCTCATCAATCAACGTTTTCTTCGCCACAAACAAATGGCAGATATAATTGACCGTACACAGCAGATCCACGTTATAATCCGGTTTGAAATGTGGCTGGAAGAACTTGTGTCCGTCCATCGTCATCTTATCTTCATCCGAATACAGAACCTCTGTCTCCGGCTTCTCATTCAGTGCTTTCACACATTCATACAGCGCATGTGCCGCCAGTTCATCATCATGATCGGCAAATACCACAAACTCACCTGTTGCCGCCTCGATCGCAGCATTCGTATTTTCTGATATCTGTAACTTTTCCTGATGATCGATGACTTCGATTCTGCTCTCTTCCTTCTGTAACTGTTTTAACAGTTCCCGGATCGGAGAATCCGCACCGCTTCCGTCAGACAGGCATAGTTCCCATTTGCCATAAGTCTGCGCCTGCAGGGATTCCACCAGCGCACGGAGATATTTTTCCGGTGTTTTATAAAGCGGTACAACCACACTGAAGGTCGGTTCCCAGGAAAAATGTTCTTTTCGCTGGTGTTCCAATTCTGCTTTACTTGGCAGATGCTTTGGAAGCCATTTCTGATAGATCACAGCGGCTTTATTTTTATTTTTCACTTTTCCGACCACTTTTTGGGCAAGTGCTGCCGGACCGTGCAGTTTCAGATAACGGCTGCCCTTTTTGCAGTATTCATTCATCTTTTCTGCGGCAAGCTGTACCGGCTGCAGGGGAATCTGTCTTCTCACCCGTATCGAACCTGCCTCAAAAACAATATAAAATTCTTTCAGCTGCTGGTAGTGCAGTTCAAAAAAGAACCCACATTTTTCTCCTACCTCTGCCTCCGGATACTGGTTCTGTACATCGACACGTTTCAGGTGCTGGATCTCACATGGAATTCTGTTTCCGCGGGAATTCTCCAGATAAACTTTTAGCGGTTTCGTATAAGCTGCCCAGCCACGCACCCGGCAGATGCCGAGTTTCCGGTCCACTTCGGAACTCTCAATGAAATACTGAGGCATACCCTGTCTTCTGATCAGCTGTTTTACCGGAATTGAAAACCAGACCTCTTTTTTCCCGTTCTCTTTCGCATAAACCACTAACTTTTTATACTGTTCCAGCTTATCTGGAAGTACAATCTCCATCTGAACACGGATCGCATCCACCAGATCCAGATCCTGAAATCGTTCCAGGGCACTGATGCGCTCCTGCTGCTTCAGATTTACCTCCAGTGATTTCCCGTCCAGTTCCGCTGCCGCGGTATGTTCCTTGGGCCAGGTGCCCTGCAGATGATAGATTTTCTCATCTGAAAGATCAAATCTTTCTTTTTCTACTACGAATACTTCTCGCTGCATAGTAATTCCTCTCTTGCATCTTTTCCTGTATTCTGAGTTACATACTGACACATCACTTTTTTATGGGCTTTTTCACCCATCTGTACTCTGGCTGTCTTCTCCTCGATCAGCGTTGTGAGCGCTTTTTTCCACTCCTCCTTGTCACTGCAAAGCCAGCCATCCACACCATTTTCGATCACGCCTTCCATCTCCCGGTTTCTGCTCATCACTGATGGCACTTTCACCAGTGCGGCTTCCATCCATTTGTTTTCGGACTTACTACAATGGAAGATACTGTCCTCCAGCGGCATCAGATTGATATCGATACCTGCCATAACAGAAGGTAACTGTTTCCAGTCCATAAACGGAAGTTTTTCCACCTTATTTCCGAATTTTTCCATTTTTCTGTCAGAGAGTACACCAACCAGCTTCAGCCGTACCTCCGGATGTTCCTTCATCACTTCCAGAATTGCTTCTTCCGCCACCTCAAAGTCCTGATCATGAGTTTTCGATCCGCTGAAGTAACCGATGGAAATATGCTCCGGGTCTTTTTCCACCTGCTCTACTGCGTCATGGGACAGAATCTGCATCTCCATGCTTGCACAATTCCGGTTGATTACCACTGGTTTTCCCGGAAATTCTCTTCGGATCTCTCCCGCCAGTGTATCAGTAGAGGTAAAATAGCCATCACACAGTTCCATACAGGAATGAATCTGTTCCGTCGTCTTTTTAAAATCTTTATACTCACTTCCTGTCAGAAAATGCAGATAAGAGATTCTTTCGTAATCAAAGATCAGATCGTCAATGTCATAATATACGTTTAATCCGGTTTTTTTCGCCTGCTCCACTACCTTGCACACCACATCTTCCCGGCTGCAACGGTAACATACAACTGCCCGGTACGCATCCCAGTCCAGATCTTCGACCTCATCCACCTGATAAAAATCCGATCCGTAACCCTGATAATGCAGCTGTTCCCTGAAATGTTCTACCCGATAACGGGAAGCAAACGAAATTTCCTCACCCACAAACAGAATCTTCTTTTCGCATACAGGCATATTCTGACACTTCAGTGTCTGTTCTGCAAACTCCTGTAATTCTTTCAGTGCTGCCTTTGCATCTGTTCCTTTCAGAACCAGACCTTTTTCGTAATGTTTTACCCGCTCCACCGGCGCACCAATCGGGAATACAGCAACCGGCATATGCATGGACATAATCTCTGAAGTTGTATACGAGAAGGTCTCCGGCCAGATGGATGGGATAAAGAACAGATCAATATCTTCTTCCATCGTCAGTCTCGGAAGTTCATCTCTGGTATATCTTCCCGTACAGGAGAATACCGGACTGTCGATTTCTTCATCCGACACCCCGATCAGTTTCATTCGGATGTTCAGGTTCTGCATCTCGATCTCTTTTATCATCTCCTTGACAACATCCAGACCTTTTTTATAACACAGCACGCCGAGCAGACCAATGTTCAGTGTCCTGGTCGTCTTCACCTTCTTATCCAGTGCCGTCACATAATGCGGTTTGTGTGGCAGCACATGTAACTGATACAGATAAGGATAGGTCTTTTTAAATATCTGTGCCGTATCATCAGAGAATGCCAGAATCTCATCACACCGGGATAAAAACTCCCTCCAGTGTGTTCTCCATGCGGTTCCGGACTCATAGTCCAGACATGCATTGCTTCGGTTTGCCGGGATACACTGGTTACAAATCTGTGCATCCGCGCCATGACAGTATTTCCCCTGAGCATCCATCAGATTTACCGCCGGACACATGAAGAAAAAGTCATGAAGCAACATCTTCAGATGTGCCTGATGTTTTTCTTTCAGTTCAAGGATCTGATTCAGAATCTGATAGATTTTCTGATAAGTTACCAGTTCGTTGATCCAGATTTCATCCACTCTCGGAATCTCATCAAGGATCATCACCAGATCTTTGGCAAAATACTGAACCTTATATTTTTTGTATTCATATTCCAGATAATAGCGCATATTATCGATGTCAAACCGGACAGTCAGGAAACGTTTTCCTTCTTTCAGTGCCAGTTTACGTTTCTCAATCAGATATTCCGTGGCACCACCGCCGAGGTTATGATCAAAGGCAACAATCGTCGGTACATCCAGCAACTGATTTAACAGCTGTGTTTCCACATACAGTCGGATCGTTCTTGCCGGATCTCTCCGACAGAAAGCTGCCGTATCGCTGTTATAATTCGGATGTTTCTTCGCCAGTCTCTCCAGATGGCTCTTTAGCAGCCGTAATTTTTCTTCGGAAGAAAAACTTCCGCCATGTTTGTGATAAACAAACAGATTCTCCACCTGTACATTGGTATAACCTGCCTGGATCGCCCGCTGACACCAGTCATTTTCTTCTCCGTATCCTTTGTCAAAGTTCTCCTCATCCAGAAGACCTACTTCTCTGATTGCTTCCAGATTCATACCCATACAGAAACCGATACCTGTCGGCATGGTCGCATACTGCGGACGGATCTGGCGAAAAGCATCATCGATCTGCCATAATGGCATACCTTCAAAAATGACATTATCCTCACAAAAATTAGGAAAGCTGCAGATGGTTCCGCAGGTCGTAAACGGTGTGGAGGATGCTACTTTTTCTTTTGTAAAGATCGGCCACATCAGTCTCTCCAGCCATCCCTCCGGCACTTCCACATCGGTATTGACCAGTGCTACATGATGCTCTGCAATTGCAAGGGCACGGTTTACAGACGGGAGGAATCCCATATTTTTCTCATTTCGAAGCAGAACCGTTCCCTCATGTTCTGCCACGTATCGCTCCAGATATTCCCGTACTGCCGGATCCGGACTCTGATCGTCCACTAGAATCAGACGGTATTTCATCTTTGTCTTTTCAATCCCCGCAAACAGCTTGTCAAAATACTGTAAGCCATTATAAATCGGGATAATAATATCTATCACTTCATCCGAAGGAATCTTCGCATCAAATACCGGCGTTTCTTCCAGATAACGTTCTTTAAAATATCGAATATTGCCGATGCTCTCCTGTCCCTCCAGGGTATACACCTGTATCTCATTACACCCCGGATCTGCAGGGATCTTGCATAACGGATATGCTTTTTCTCCGTCTACGGTGTCGTAAACAACTGCCACTTCCGTTTCCACTGGTGAATGCACCACCAGCACACAGGAAAATCCACAGGATTCTGCCTCCGGAATCTGTAAAACAGCTGCCACATCGCTCCGATATACTACAGTAATCGGTTCTTCCGCCACCACTTCCCCGTTCTGTAAAAAAGCAAGATGCGTGTTCTCCATGGCGTACGCACGGTCAAATGCCCAGCCGATAATCTGCAGCACATTATTTTCATAGCTGAAGCTGTCGATACTTCCCACACAGCTCGATACCGGCTGTTCTGTCTGTTGATTTTCTGTAACCAGTGGGGCCACAGGACGTCCAAGCATCTTCTTCACCAGACGTTTTGTTCTCTGTTTCGGTCGATGCTGAAATTCCATGGCTGCCCGAAGTTCTTCCTGCCTTCTCTCTTCTTCGGCTTTTTTCGCTGCTATCCGTTCTTCTTTTTGTATCCGCTGCTGAAGTTTTCTTTCTTCTTCCCGACGTACCGCTTCTTTTCGATCCTCTTCCAGTTGGATTTCTTCTGCGATCTCTTTCTGCGACAGAAAACGAATTTGACCGGAAATTGTAATTTTCTTCAATTCTGACGGATCCGTCACATGGATAAAATATCCGCCTGCCAGATTCAGGAACACTACCGCATCCGCCGCCTTGTCGATCCGCATACCAAACGGAATTAACTCCCCATGGCATCCGCAGTCAAGTACTTCCACTTTCACCTCACAGAATGTATCACTTAACAGATTCCAGCGGATTCCGCAGATATTTTCTACTTTCTGCAGATCAAACGTAACCTGAAATCTTCCCCGATCCAATTCCACCGCCGTCTCAATACTGTTCTCTTCCGACAGTCCAGAACCTGTATCATAATACAGTTTGCTGCGAAATCGCTTTTTCTCCTGACATGCGCGCACAGTTTCTGACAGATCCACCGGAATTCTCTCTTTCCGGTATACATCCAGCGAATCGCTGCCAACATATTCATAAGTAAAATGCATTGTCCATGCCATGAAAATTTCGCTGTCCGATGGTTCTATACCGAATTCGTGATTCATATCGTCCTGTGTATACAGCGCGCCCAGTTTCGGGATTCGGTAATACAGTTCATGGATCATTCTCCACATGATAAAGGCAACCGGAACTGGAAAGTCAAAAGTCCATTCATAGTCAATGATTTCATAATCATCTCCGAACTCAAAGATATTCGCACAGATCAGATCAATGTTTGCCGGACTTACGCATTCATAATATTCCTTGCCCGGATGTTCTCCAAACACTTCCTTAAAAACTTTCGTCTGGTACTCCGGTTCTTTTTTCCGCTGTGCGAACACATGCTCATATACATGTTTCAGGGTTCTCAGAATCTCATCTGTCTGTTCTTTCTCCACAAGATCACGAATTCTGTCTTCAAGTGTTTTCCCGCTCAATACCGGATACACGATTCCCCCATTCTCATATCTGCACGGAAGATTACGAAATCCTTTTCCTGGTTTCTGCGCTCCTGTTTTTTTCAGTCCTGCTATAAAGTTTTCTGCCTCCGGGCACAGTGGTTTTTTCTCTGCCCACACACTTTCCTCTTTCCGCACCAACTGGGTCAGGGTTCGAAACTCTTTCCTGCGGCCCTGATTCAGTTTTACATATAGAATTTCTTCTTTTTCTTCAAGTTCCTGTTTTCCTGCAACCAGAAGAAAAGAATTCACAAAACGGTCCGCGATCTGTTCTTTTTTCATTGCCTCGATACCGGCGCTTTCTGAAAACAGATCCACGGTTTTGTCCGTGTAGATCGGATAATTTTTCCCATAATGATTGGTGGTCAGTGACGCATCCGTAAAGATCTCCGTTGGAAATTTATAATCCGGATACGGGTAATAAAATTTTTGAAAAGGAAATCCGCTTTTTTTCACAAGTTCCTGCAATTCTGTTTTGGAAAATGTTCTGACACTGTGATTTTCCGGATAACCATTGATTCCAAAGAAGGGAATGTCCGTATGATCTTCCGGGGCCCCGGCAAAATACTTCATTCCCAGCTTATTCTCAATTGCGATCAGCAATTTTCCTGTATTTTTCAAGTAAGAACCCATTTTCCCTAAAAATGTCTCATACGGTGTATCGCCCTCTGTAAAGCTCATGGCATATTCCAGTACTCCATTGACTACCACATAGTCATACTGCTGCCCCAGATCCATGTCATTGAGGTTTCCCACCATGATGGTCAGATTATCTTTTTTCTCATTGCGGTAATAATTGATCTGTGCTCTTCTTTTCGAGAGTTCCACAGATGTAACCTGACCTGCTTTTTCACAGAGCGTACCTGTGATTGCACCACAGCCCGCACCGATCTCCAGAACACTGTCCGATTTTTTGATCGGATACCAGTTCAGTATATTTGCTCGCAGATCTGAGAAGTGATAGATCACAGGAAAAGAAACCTGCTCACTGGAAAGCTCCTCACAGGTTACTCCTTCTTTTGCCATCTTAAGCATCTGTTCTTCAATATCTCCATCTGAATACAGATCTTTTTGCGTATAATACTCTAAGTTCAGTATTGCCATTCTTTTCCTCCTCAGTTACTTTAACGTGACCTTTGAGAACAGATCAAAATATCCGACAGCTTTCTTATCCGTAATGACTGTCAGATTACATACATCATACAACCGGTGGAATACGGTAAAATCGCCATCCCGGTAACCGGTACATCCCAGACACAACATATATTCTCCGGCCTCTAACGGCATCTTCTGTGTAAAGGTGATCCGTCTGGTTTCTCCCGCCTTCTGTGTACCTACCGGTGTATTCTCATACATCGTATTGGTTCCGGTGATCTCCGTTCCTTTCAGATCTTTGATCGTGAAAGCAAAAATCGGTTCCTGGATCGTTTCATGAAAATGAATCTTCATATCCACGGAAAATTCTTCTCCCTTTTCAATCACATTCGTAACCATTCCGGACTTATCACGAATTGCAAAGTCCTGAATTTCTGCTAATTTACTTCCATATTCCAGTACTTTTGGATTCAGATTTAACTGATCTTTCGTACTCTTTTCTTCTTGTACCTCTGGCGTTTCTTCCTGCGTAGTGTTCTGTTCCCCTGGTTCATCATACTGGTTCACCAGAACACGACGATACAGATTGACCATCTCTTTCGCATCGCCTTCTGCCAGTTTTTCTCCTTTGTTTAACAGAACAACCCGGTCACAATATTTCCCGATGCTGCTCAGGTCATGACTTACAAAAAGAATGGTTTTTCCCATCTCTTTAAATTCTTCAAACTTCCGGTAACATTTCGCCTGAAAAAAGACATCTCCTACGGAAAGTGCTTCATCTACGATCAGAATTTCCGGTTCGATATTAATAGCTACCGCAAAAGCCAATCGCACAAACATACCACTGGAATACGTTTTTACCGGTTGGTGTATAAAATCTCCGATATCTGCAAAATCCAGGATATCCTGCAGTTTTGCATCGATCTCTTCTTTGCTGAATCCGATCATCTGACCGTTCAGATACACGTTTTCGATACCGGAATACTCTCCGTTGAATCCGGCTCCCAGTTCCAGCAACGCGGAGATTCTTCCATCCACCACCACTTCTCCCTGTGTGGGATTCAGTACGCCGGTGATAATTTTTAAAATCGTGGATTTACCGGAACCATTCGTTCCGATAATTCCCACGGTCTCCCCCTTTTTCACCTGAAAACTTACGTTGTTCAAAGCATAATGTTCTTTATATCTTTTTTTTCTTGTCAATCCGAGGGATTCTTTTAACCGATCCATCGGATTCTCGTACAGTTTATACATCTTACTGATGTTATTCACTGAAATTGCAATCTCTGACATCTGTAAACCTCTCTTTGATTTCTCTTAAAGTACATCTGCAAAATGTGGTTTCAGTCTCTTAAAGATCCAGGAACCAAGTGCAAACAATACTACTGTTACGATCCAGAAGTATACGGTCCATCCCCAGTGATTCCAGAACCATACGTGACCCAGCATGGAATCACGGTATCCGGTGACAATATAATACATCGGATTCAATTTGAACAGTTTGATCAGCCACGGATAATTTGCCAGCATGTTGACATCCCACATGATTGGTGTCAGCCAGATACCTACCTGTAAGAAAATACTGATGATCTGTGTCAGATCCCGGAAGAATACAACGATCGCACTGGTCGCATATACCAGCCCCAGCGTAAACATAAATGTGCAGAGCGAATAATAAAAGATCTGCAATGTTGCCAGCGACGGCGTATAGCCATACAGGCTGCATAAAACCAGTGAAAACACAACGAAAAAGGCATGTACAAATAAAGCGGAAATCATCTTTACGATCGGCAGTACACTGATTTTAAACACTACTTTTTTAACCAGGTAGTTGTATTCCATCAGTGCATTGGTTCCACCATTCAATGCATCCTGGAAAAAGAACCATGGCACAATACCAGATACCAAATATAGAACAAATGGATAATCCGATACATTTCCTGCTTTCAGACCGACAGAAAAGACAAACCAATATACCAGAATCGTAACGATTGGCTGTACAAACGCCCATACGATTCCAAGATATGACCCTGCATACTTCGTTTTGAAGTCATTCTTTGCCAGATTCATAATCAGTTTTCTGTTCTGTAAAAGCTCGATTGGAAGTGTCAATACTTTCTTCCGGAAAACAAACGCAACCACTGCTCCACCGTCAATCAGTAACAGCATCAGAATATTTTTGATCCACAATTTCTGTGTATAATCTTTCTCGAGAACCGGATACAGTTCTTCTTTATCCAGATGCAGCCACACATAAGAATCTGTTCCATTCGTCCAGATTTTTAATGTTCCGTCATTAGCTTCCAGGCTCTCCAGTTGCTGACCTTCGATCAGCTTCGGATTCGTCATCTCCGGAATCTCTGTTTTCGTATCTTTACATCCAAGATAAACATTTTCAATCGTGAACGTTCCCGGCTGCGTGCCCAGATCCAGACGCACCATATTAAACTGAAATGGAACAGAAAAAATCAGTTCCTGACTTTCTCCAACCTGATCATACGTCTTGACCTGACTTGATTTTTCTGAAAGTTCTCCGGCCGCACTGTAATAGACCTGAATCTCCTGTTCCTTATCGCTGTTCATCGTAAGATGAAGCTCATAATTACCGCCTACACTTCCTCTGTGACATACGATCAGCACATTTAAAACCAGTAAACACAACACGCAGATACCGGCCAGAATCTTTTTCTTTCTTCCCATTTCATTTCCCTCTTATCGATTTTTGTACTCCGCAAAGCTTCCCCACTTCTGATCCTTGTCAGAGATGGTCAGTTCTTCTTTTGTCATTCCTTCCGGCATCGGCCATTCTACGCCAATCTCCGGGTCATCCCATTTCAGTCCGCCTTCATCGTTTGGGTGATAGAAATCGGTACATTTATACGCAAATTCTGCGGACTCGGACAGTACGATAAATCCATGCGCAAAATTCTTTGGAATAAAGAACTGTTTTTTATTCTCTGCGGACAGCACAACACCAAACCATTTTCCATATGTTTTAGAGCCTGGGCGCAGATCCACTGCCACATCAAAGACCTCCCCACTAACTACCCGCACCAGTTTGTCCTGGGGATAATTAATCTGAAAATGCAGTCCTCTTAAAACTCCTTTTTTGGAGCTTGACTGGTTATCCTGTACGAATTCCATATCGATGCCTGCTGCTTTATAATCATTATAATTATATGTTTCCATAAAATATCCACGTTCATCGCCAAACACTGTCGGTGTGATTACTTTCAGTCCTTCAATTTCACATGTTTCTACTGTAATTTTTCCCATTTTTTTATCCTCTCTTTAATAAAATATTCTTTCCTGCAAGCAGGTTTTTAACACAAACGAGCAGTACCCTGATAAAGGATACTGCTGTTTTTATTGCATTGCATATCAATAATTGATCCAGTGAATCAATTTTGATTTCCATGATGTTTTATTATACCATCATCGTTCTTATTCTTCAACTCCAACGATTTTTTCCTGACAGACAGATTTACACAATCATTGCTTTCCATACATCAAAAACTGTAAGGATTTCCAGAATATACATGGAAATCATGATTCTTTTGCTGTATCTTTCCACTCGAAGTGTCTGTTTTCCCTTTAACATCAGCACCAACATTGGCAAAAATGGCAAAAAATATCGTCCCTGAACTCCCGCTACGTTTTTCCATTGAGGCGGTGTAAAATCAAGCCACATACTCAGCACTACTCCGCCAATCATAATCAATGACAGCATGCCAACCAGTACTTTCTGTTTATTCGTCATGTAATCCGCCTTTTTATCTGTAAATAAAGCAAATACCATACACAACAGAAATCCTGTAATATTTATCCAGGAAATTTTCACCTGAAGCCATCCCAACGACTGTCCTATAATTGTTCCCAGATAATACTCTCCCTGTTCAAAATACGTATTAAACAGTACACCCATACTGTTTACCGGATCTTCCAGAATCTGGGCAAGAGTCCATCCTCTTTCAATATCCGAATATCCTGTTCCCGGAGTAGACGTCAGGTTTGCTACAACTGCCCCTCTCAGAAGCATTGTAACCATTCCAATCACAACTATAATCCCTATTTTTCCCGCAAGTACACCGCGCGGATTATTTGATTTGGACGATGGTATCAGGAAGATGATTCCACATACAAAAATATAAACCAGTTTACACGGTGCCATCCACATTCCGACAACAGTCAGAAATGCATAATCTTTCCACGTCACCCTCTCCTTCTCATAACTCAGGTACATTGTATAACCGATGAAAAGAAAACTGAGTGCGTTTACCGTACAGTCATAAGAATACGACGATGCAATCTCCAGACTCATCGGAAACAGCGCAATCACCGCCATTACCATCTTTCCCCATGGCATAAAACGAACTGCCCAGAAAACACATAGCAGATAAAACAACAATGCTGTGATTTTTCCCAGATACAATGTAATCATACCATTTGCATGGAAAAGCCAACCGATTGCAATTCCGACAGCCTGCGGCAGATGCGCAACAAATGGTGCAGCCAATGGTCCTCGATTCAATGCAGCTGGTTCCTGTCCCCCTTTTTGAAGAAGCTGATTATAATAATAGGAAGCATCTGCCAGCGAAATCGCCATTTTATCCTGAATCTGTGCATCAGTCTTTCGCACCAGAACATATCCTTCTTCGTCCACGCTATTTCGAAACAGTATCTTATTCGCATCATAATATGCTGTTGCTATATGACTGTGCTCATCCGGTGCCGTATTGGGTGGAAAAAGTACAATATACATACTTCCCATAAAGAGTCCCAGAACAAGAAAATACCACTCCACTCTCTTTTCTTTTCGCATGAGCAGAAGCCCAAATGCGACAAGCGAGAGACACAGAATTACGCCCACACATGCATATATATTCTTTAAAAATGCATTTGTTGCCTGTAAGTTAAAAACCATACACCCTGTCTCGTCATTCCCGTCGGTTTTTACATGTTCTCCATAAGCCTCATAATTCGTCACCGCCGGAACAATAGCAGAATTTTCCGGGATTGTTACGTGAATAATGTACGTTTCTCCCATAATTTCTTCCATTGGAACACTCAGATGAAATGTCTGGTAGCTGTAATCCCCTACTGTATTTCCGTCAATTTCCCATTTTTGGATCTGCTCTCTGTCCGTCGCTTTCAGAAGTTCCACCTGCACAGGCTCCTCTGCCTGCTGTTCAAGTTTTCGAAACATTACATTAAACTCTGTCAGTTCGTTTTCATCAACAATAAACTGTTGTTCCATTTCACGGACCTCTATGTATCCTGTTTTGTCCTGAAACTGTTCTTCTGATGCTTCAATCTGCAGATAGGAGTGTTGGTTGTTTGCTGTTTCCCGGATTCTCCAGTAATAAACGCTCAAAAGGATTACACAGAGTCCGATCATTGCACACAGCAGACCCAACCATTTTTTATATTCTTTTTTGTTCATTTTTCCCTTCCTCTTACTACTTCTTTTCGTGTTTTTCATCATATCATTTATTCTTATTTTATACAAGTTTTCATTCTTACGTTTTTCTATCGTTCCTTGATTTTTCTATTATAACTGTTATAATGAACATGATTATATGTAACGCGTTGCCTATTTATTTTTTTCTTTCTGCAGCGTGTTATTTTTTAGGAAAGGAGTTGTTTCACAAAATATTATGAAAAACAGATTAAAACACCTGCTATGTGGCGTTTCGGCACTTTGTATGGCGGGCAGTCTGGCGTTTGCATCGCCTTCTGGGATAAGTACGGTTCAGGCAGCTACTACAGATTCTACTTTTCACAGTACAGACGGCACGATTCATTTTCTTACCTTAAATCACAATACTGATGCCATTCTCATCGAATGTGATGGAAAATTCGGTATGGTCGACTCCGGTGAAGACAATGATTATCCAGATGGCAGTGATCCCCGCTATCCTTTACGTGCAGGCATTACCAAAGGACTGGGATTCGAAAATCAGGTGATTTCCTATCTGAAAAGTATGGGTGTTACAAAAGATAACTTTGAATTCTATATAGGAACCCATCCCCACAGCGATCATATCGGATCTGCAGATGAAATCATCCGTGCATTTCATCCAAAACGTGTCTATCTGGAACCTTATTCGGACAGCGATATCACTGATTCCACACATCTGTGGGATAACCTCTACGTTTATGATCGCGCTGTTGCCGCTGCCAAGGAGACCGGGGCAACACTCATTCAGTATTTTAATGCGGATGCACCACTTTATCCTGAGACAGTCACGGTAAAGGGAAGCATTGTCTGGACAGTGCCGGAGGAGCCGGAAGTACCCGAAGAACCCGAAGAAATTCAGAAGCCAGAACAGAGTACCCCGAACGATTCAGATGCAGACACCGAACTTAAAGGGGATGATGATTCTGATGTCCCGGCGCAGGAGCCTGATACTACTGAATCTGATATTTCATCAGATTCTTCATCTGGTTCTGAATCCGAGTCAGAACCAGATGCACCGGCTGCTACCGAAGAACCAGCTATGCAGAACAACGATACTGTCACGGAAACTTCTTCTGAAACCATAAAAGATCTTTCCGCTTCTACGGAAACGCAGAGTGATGTAGTTTCACTTGCAACTGTTTCAACAGCTGCAACGCCGGTCACAGAAACTTCCACACAGAATGATGATTCAGCCTCGATCAACCCTCCGGATACGATGTCAGTTACTCTGTCCTGGGGAGATAACCAGTCTGTAACGTTAACTTCCGATACCACATCGGAACATGGATCTGTTACCAAAGTCTCTGAGAACCAGTGGGACTATGAGTTCCAGTCCATTCCCAAATACGATGATACCAAATCTGCTTATACGTATACCGTTACACCGGAAGCGGATGGTTATTCTTTCTCTAAACTTGGAGATTCTGATTATGATTTCAGTTGTGCACCCGTTGATGCTTCTGCTGAAACAACAGCCTCTACATCAGCAGAATCTCTGAATATCCACCCCTTGGACAGTGGTATTCTGGATGAAGATGTAAGTTCTTCACTCTCCGGTACCTCAGACAATCTGGTTACTTCCAGTATTCCATCCAGCGACCGCGTAGTTGCCGGAACTGACAGTGACCCGACCAATGCAAATCAGGATGAAAAGGCAGCATCCGGACAGCGCAGTATTTATGAAAATGAAACAGGATATGTGTCCACACCAATCTTCTATTTAGGCAACAAAAATAAACTCGAAATAGAAATTATGAATTACGATGTTCCACGCCCTCAACCAGATGCCAATTACTACAGTCTTGGTGTAAAAGTAACTTCGCAGACCGGAACCACAGCGTTCCTTTCCGGAGATATTAACAACTATAACGGTACAGAAACTAAACTTGCTGAGAAACTGGAACATGTAAATCTGTTAAAGCTTGGGCATCATGGCGCCTACGGTTCCAATACAGATGGGTATATTCGTCGTTTGCAGCCTGACATGGCAATCCTGACAGGAACCTATACCTATGTAACCAATACCACCATAAACGGTGAATGCGGTACCCGTGACACACTGCTCGCGATGGGTGAACGTGGTGAACGTGGTACTCCACTATATGCTACCGGATGGTACGCAGGCATTCAGCCCGCTCTCGTGATTCATCTGAATCCGTCTCTGGACAACAATATTTCATCCGGAAGAAGTCTGGTAGCGATTGGCAATATTGACGGTTCCACAGTCTCTGTTTATTACGAGAATGGTTTCCCAACAGTTTGCAGTGGATGGAAAAAAGATAATTATGGCAATTATTATTATTTCCAAAATTCCTCAACTCCGCTGACTAATCAGTTCGTTGAGGATAATAATGCCTGGTATTATGTGAATGCCTCCGGTCAAAGGACAACCGGATGGATCTATGTTAACGGCTATTATTACTATCTTGATCCTTCTACCGGTGCCATGGTCACAGGATGGATTCAGCTTAATAATATCTGGTATTATCTTGGGGCAGATGGTGCTATGTACACCGGTACACATACCATCAATGGTTCCGAATATACCTTCAATTCTGACGGATCTATGGTCACATCTGCCTGGGTTGGAAATAAATATTACGGAGCTGATGGCGTATGGATTCCATATTACAAAAACGAAAATTGGAGAAAAGATACCAATGGTTACTGGTATCAGCGTCCTGATGGTACTTACCCTGTCAGTCAGTGGGAAAGTATCAATGGGCATTGGTACTATTTCAATGCCAGTGGATATATGATCAGCAACAATTGGTTAAAACTTGGAAAAACTTGGTATTATCTGGATGAGAATGGTGCTATGCATACCGGCTGGCTCCACCTGGGAGGCAGTTGGTATTATATGGACGCATCCGGTGCCATGCTTACCGGCTGGGCATATCTTGGCAATGGCTGGTACTACTTTGGTGGAAATGGTGCCATGTACCCTGGCGGTTGGCATATCATAAATAATACTTACTATTATATGTATTCTAACGGTTCTATGGCGGCTGACACCTGGATCGGTTCCCACTATGTCAACGCATCCGGTGCATGGGTTCCCGGCAAAGTAAAATACACTGCCGGCTGGATCCAGAACGGTTACCGCTGGTGGTATCGTCATCAGGACGGCAGCTACACTACCAATGGCTGGGAATATATTAACGGACAGTGGTATTACTTTGATCAGTCCGGCTGGATGGTTACCGGATGGCTGAAACTTGGCAATACCTGGTATTACCTCACTGGCTCCGGCGCTATGGCTAAACGGAGGGGGCAAACTATCCGGTAACCAGGTGTCAGCATCAATCTCGGCGGTGCCTGGTGCTATCTGAATGGTTCCGGCGCTATGGCTGCCAACACCTGGATCGGTTCCTGTTATGTCAACAGTTCCGGTGCATGGGTTCCTGATCACCTGAGAGTATCTGCCAGCTGGGTTCAGAGTGGTTCCCGCTGGTGGTATCGTCATTCAGGCGGTGGATACACTACCAATGGCTGGGAATATATTAACGGTCAGTGGTATTACTTTGATCAGTCCGGCTGGATGGTTACCGGATGGCTGAAACTT
>OASZ01000750.1_pt1 | contig 20122 bp, 19 predicted proteins | sample 1501241 | NCBI WGS metagenome assembly OASZ01 (sample SAMEA2579926, study PRJEB22360) | human gut metagenome | biome: human gut; feature: human-associated habitat; material: faeces | place: Denmark | collected 2008/2010 | reverse complement strand
TACGGCAACCGAATGAGGGTAAAATATACCGCAAAGTGGGGCTTGTAGATTGCGGAAATGATTTTTCAGACACGCTCTAACAGGACAGGGCATTTCCTGACAGCTGTTTTCCTGTACAAAATCATGAAAACGGCAGGATTTTTTTGTGCTATTTTTCTGACTTCTTTTAATGACTTCCGTTTCAAAAACTGTTACACTGGGAGCATAATGCTATATTATATGTTATTGGAGGTTTTTACAAATGAATCACAAAAACTTTGACTGGGGCTACTTTCTAAAGCACATTGCGATCATCGCAGTACCGGTAGCACTTCAGAACCTGCTTACCACAACAGGCAGTATGGTGGATACGATCATGCTTGCTTCGATCGGTGAAAAGGCTGTGGGAGCCGTTGGTCTGTGTGCACAGTTTTCCAGCCTGATGTTTTCCGGGTACTGGGGATTTGTCGGCGGCGGTATGCTGTTTTTCTCTCAGTACTGGGGAGCCAGGGATCATGACGGCATCACCCGTTCCTATGGAATGACACTGCTTTTCATGATGACGGTAGGTGTTCTTTTCGCCTGTCTTGCCATCTTCGCACCGGAATTTGTCATGGGTGTGTACACGGACAAGCCGGAGATCCAGAAAATCGGGATTTCGTATCTGCGTATCGTCGGATTTGCCTATCCGCTTCAGGTCATCGCAATGGCTGCCAGTGCTCTGCTCCGTTCCATCGAACAGGTGAAGATTCCGCTCTACGGTGGTATCGCTTCCGTTGTCGCTAACTGTTTCTTCAACTACCTGTTCATTTTCGGAAAGTTCGGTCTTCCGAAAATGGGTGCAGCAGGAGCTGCCGTCGGAACTGTTATGGCGGGTATCGTAAATGTCCTGATTCTGGTCATCTGCATTCTGTATAAGAGAATCCCGTATGTCCTGGAGTTTTCCAGACATTTTCGCTGGAGTAAGGTCTATGTAAAACAGTACCTGGAAAAATGTTTCCCGATCATCTGTAATGAAGTATTTATCGGTGTCGGAAATATGCTGATCAATATAGTTCTCGGTCGTCAGAGCGAGCAGGCTATCGCTGCTGTCGCCGTCTTCCGTACTCTGGAAGGACTGATCATCGCCTTTTTCAGCGGATTTTCCAATGCTGCCTCCGTTCTCGTCGGAAAAGAGGTTGGCGCAGGTAATCACGAAGTCGCTTATCAGAGAGCAAAGCGTCTGGTCTATCTGTGCAGCGGCATCATCGCAGTTGCCTGTCTTACCCTGTTACTGATCCACAACCCACTGTTACATACACTGGGGCTTTCCGGTGAATCCTATCGGATCGGTACCGGTATGCTGATCATCTATAGTATGGCAGCGATCATCCGTATGGGAAACTGGACGCAGAACGATACCTACCGTTCCGCCGGCGATGCGGCATTTGGATCGATCCTTGAGATTACCTTTATGTATCTGATGGTTCTGCCTTTCGTATATCTCTCGAACTTTTATTTTCATGCGCCGTTCCTTCTCGTTTTTGCCTTCTGCTATATCGACGAACCGATCCGGTATACTCTGATGCAGCATCATCTTTATTCCGGCAAATGGATCCGCCCGGTATCCGGACCGGGACTTGCTACGATTGATGCTTTCCGTCAGAAACATGGAATTAAAATAAAGCAGAAATCTGCAGCGTCTGTAAAATAATGTAGAAAAGAGAAGAATATTTCGGGAACGATTCTCTGAAATGTTCTTCTCTTTTATATTCTATAGCGTGTCTGAAAAAGGCTTTTATCCCACCAGCTCTTTCCCTTCTGTATAAAAAATATTTTTTTGCATATTTTAATCCTATAATTCCCTTTACGGAGGTCACTGCCCATGAAAGAGAAAGAAAACCAGAAACTGATTGATTCCTATGATTATCTGTCCAATGCGGCATCCACGCATGACTGCACCGGACTGATTCCGTCCGCGCCGGTCAGTGAAGCAGAACTCGAATCTTATGAGGATATCTATCATTACCGTCCTCCCAGAATGAACTCTTCTCCTGATACAGAAGAAAAATAGTCTGAAACTGTGTACCTGCCTGTCCTTTTCTTGCATTTTTAAAATTTCTCCTCTATTTTGCAATATTTTACTTTGTATTTGCAAATTCTCACATTGTTTCCTTTCGATATATTCTGCTGTACGCTAAGAAAAACACAGGCGATACGTCTGTTTGTATGGAGAAAGGAACAGGGATATGGACTATAAACGCATCAATGAGTTTCGGCTTCTCGGTCTGACCATTGCTTATTATCGCAAACTTCGTGGACTTACACAGGCAGAACTGGCAGAGGCAACAAACCTCAGCCGTACACATATCAGCAATATTGAGGCACCAAATGGAAAAACATCAATTTCTCTGAATAAACTTTTTGATATTGCAGATGTTCTGGAAGTTCCGGTGAAAGATCTGTTTGATTTTCGTGATACCTGACGAATCGCGACAGTCGATACGTTTTTGTAAAAGCACAGACTTTGACCCGTTGCTCTTGTAAAAAAGAGACTGTTTTGTGAAAACTGAGGTATCCCCTTGAAAGCATCACAAAATAGTCTCTTTTTCGTTCTGTTCTTTATTTTTTCTGACTCAGCGTGCTGTTATGGTACGCACTGGACATCGTAACGTCCTCTCCGAACCACTCCGGTGGACAGTAGCTGTTTGCCTCCTCCTCGGTTGCAAACTCCACTTCCGCAAGAAACAGTCCTTCATATCTTCCGTGAAAAACATCCAGTTCAATCGTCAGTCCGTTCTTCTCCGGGATGCGATAACGGGTTTTTGTGATCACCGTTCCGTCCGCTTTTTCCAGCAGATGTTCATAAGACTCTTTTGTCAGTGGCAGATTATATTCTTCCCGCACCATCAGTCCTTTGGACTTGTAAGTCAGCACATAATCCTCTCCTTCTTTTCTCACCCGCACCACCGGTTCCGTGCAAAGATACGCCTGTTCCATCTCCATATGCGGATATTGTGCCAGATCTTCCGGCAGTTTTTTGATCAGATATTTTCTTTCGATCTCCATCCCATTTCTCCTTCTGCTCATTTTTGAACGTTTTCTGTTCTTTATTATAACTGCAAAATCCCGTAAACAAAAGTCCTTCTTCCCGCTTGTCTGTATTTTACAATATTGTTATACTGTTTTATGGAATGATACCGGGATTAAAAGAGTACGACGTACGGAACAATCCGGTATCAAAGGAATTTTCCAGAAAGGATGAATACCATGATAAATACTTCTCAGGATCTGAAAGATCTTCTTTTCCGGATCAACCGTAAAAGTTATCCGGCGTATAAAGACACAAAGGGCAGTTACCGTTTTCCGGGCTATGTACTCTCTATCGACCATGTACAGGGCGATCCATTTGCCGCACCGTCGAAGCTCAGCCTTCATATCAAAGGTGCTCAGGCAGGTTTCCCTGAGACTCTGTATGCGACACGCGAGATGCGGATCGCGCTTCAGGATCAGCTGATCCGTGGATTTGCTGCGCACATTGAAAAATACAGTTTTCGCGCCAAAGGTTCCGGAAAAAGCGGTCTGATCTCCATCTCAAGACCCGGACAGGAAATCCTGGAGCGTTCCGCCTGCACGATGGATGCAAAAAACGGTGATCTGACTCTTCGTCTGGAGGTCGGTTTTCCTGCAAACGGACGTACGGTCAATTCCGGAGAACTGATCAAGATTCTCTTTGATTTTCTTCCGGTCTGTGTGAAAGCTTCTCTTTTTTACCGCAATCTGGATGCACGGAAGCTGGAACAGGTGCGGGCACTTGCCGAAGATCAGACCTTTATCCGAAAAGAACTGGCTGCACGAAATCTTACCGCTTTTGTCGCAAACGGTGCTGTTCTTCCGCGGGAATCCGGCGTGTCTCCTCTTCCGATGAAAGACGGAATTTCCTTTGTCTCACCGGATTCCATGGCAGTCACACTGCATCTTCCAAACCATGGTCCGCTGACCGGTATGGGGATCCCGTGTGGTATCACGCTGATCGTTGGTGGCGGTTATCACGGCAAATCCACTCTGCTTGAAGCGCTCGAACTGGGTGTCTATAACCATATTGCGGGAGACGGAAGAGAATATGTGATCACCAGAGATGACGCAGTAAAGATCCGTGCCGAGGACGGTCGAAGCATCAAACACACAGACATTTCTTTCTTTATCAATGATCTGCCGAACCACAAGGATACCCATTCCTTTTATTCGGAAGATGCCAGTGGAAGTACTTCTCAGGCCGCTAATGTCATCGAAGCACTGGAAACGGGAAGTCACCTGCTTCTGATTGATGAGGATACCAGTGCCACAAACTTTATGATTCGCGATGAACTGATGCAACGGGTAGTCAACCGCAATCAGGAACCGATCACACCATTCATTGAGCGTGTGCAATGGTTGAGTGATACACAGGGAATCTCCTCGATTCTGGTTGCCGGTAGTTCGGGATCTTATTTTCATGTGGCAGATACGATTTTACAGATGGATCATTACAAACCGGTGGATATCACAGCATTTGCCAAAAAAGAAGCGGAAGCTTTCCCTTCTATTCAACCCTCCGCTCCTGCAGGTGCTGTTGCAGACTATCGCCGTGTGATTCAGCCTGATCCCGCTTTCCGTCCGGATCGCCGTCTGAAGATGAAGGTACTCGGTATGGACAGTATCTCCGTCAATCACGATACCATCGATCTGCGCTGTCTCGAACAGCTGGCTGACCAGGAACAGATCCAGGCACTTTCAGCTATTCTCTGCTATGCGGAACGTCGGCTTTTTAATGGGAAAGACACACTGCAGCAGATCATAGATCGACTTGATACAAAATTATCCGACAGAGGACTCGAGATTCTCTCCGAGGACGGTCGGCTTGCTCCGAACCTCGCCATGCCACGAATCCAGGAAGTCTATGCATGCATCAACCGATATCGCGGTTTGAAAATCTAAAGAATTTCTTTCTGTTTTTTTTTGAAATTTTATAAAGTCTTCATTACATAGACACATTTTTATCACATTTTCCATGTAATATAATACTCAACAAAGCGAACCACACTTTGTTAAAGGATGTCACAACATCGCCTGTTGTGACACCCTCCCCCTCATTAAGTGGTAACAGTTATTTTTAGATTTCCTTTTTCATATTGGCCGGTATCCGAAAGGGTATCGGCCCTTCCTCATTTTATCCGGAGATTTTTAAACCACTCAGGAATATTATATATTTAATTGTATTTTTTCTTAAAATAAGATATGATTAACAGGTAACTTTTCAGTACCTTCACAGTTATAAGCCAACATGCATTTAAAATCATCTCGCGGAATATAACCTACTGAACAGTTAGATTGACAGTATCATCACATCTTGGGAGACAACTTATGAAAAACAGGAACAAAAAAGAAAATAAATCCACAAAAAAGCATCGCCGGATTTTCTGGATATTCGTCTTTTTCCTTGTGGTCGGAATCGGAGTTACCTCATATATTCTCCTTTTTTCTGCATATACCAGACGGGTGGAACGTGAGGCAATGGCTACCGGCACCGTGCAGGAAGAAATCTACAGTTTTAAGAGCCGACGGGATCTGCTTTCCCTGACACCGGAGGTCAAACGGGCAGCTTTATACGGACGTGCTACCGAAATTGATTATGGTACTTATATTATTCCTGGACTTAATGCTACAGAAACACAGGTTTTCGGAGAAAAAAATACTTCTTCCATCTGTACTTCCATGACTCCCCAGGGACTTGCCGTTACCGAAGATTACCTTCTGGTCACTGCTTACTGTCATACCAATACGCATAACTCTGTCATCTACGTCATCGATAAAAAGACCCATGAATTTGTAAAAGAAATTGTTCTTCGAAATAAATCCCATGTCGGTGGGATCGCATACGATACGATTCATAACAACATCTGGATCTCCTGTATGTCCCGTGGTATTCCACAGGTCAATGCAATCACATTGGAGCACCTGAAAACCTATCGTTTTCAGGATGGCTATCAGCCGATTTCCTACTCGCAGTCTTACGATCTGTATGCAATTACACGGAATTCTTTTCTGACCTATTATAATAATGCATTATATATCGGTTATTATACTTCCAATTCTGCAAGCGTACTGGAAGAATATGATATCACCGAAGATGGAACCTTACAGACCAGTACCGTCGATGATGACACGATAACAACCGGTCAGCTGGGTGTGGATTCGCTGACACCACTTGCCCTGCCATCCGGGATGCGCGTGATCACAGAACGTGCACAGGGTGTGGCATTTTATAAAAACAGGATCCTCACCTCTCATTCTTACGGGGTGCTCCCGGGATCTCTGAAAGTATTTCCGAATTCTCTGCAGATGCTTCTTGAAGAAGACACCATGCTGCAGAAGATCCGTTTTCCGTCAAAACTCGAACAGATCTATGTGGATGGTGACGATCTCTATGTACTGTTTGAATCCGCTGCATATGGCTATCGCTATACTTCGCTGACACAGTTTGACCGGATCTTAAAATTAAATCTGAATACCCTGCTGACAAACAGCACGAACTAATATTATGACCAAAGGAGGGATTATATGAAGCAGTATCTTTTTCTGGGCGACAGCATCACCGATGCGGATCATCTTTTTGATCCTGCCAATCTTGGATACGGCTATGTCTCTCTCCTTGCCCGCAGACCGGAATATGCAGACGCCAGATTTGTAAATCGGGGACATGAAGGATTTACCATTGAACGGGTGTTACAGATGCTCCGCCGGGACGGGATCGGCGGTCATTGGGATGCGATCACCCTCCTTGCCGGAGTCAATGATATCCCCGTGGAACTTTTTACTTCTCACTCCAGGATTCCTCTGGAGTTTTCTGCTTTTTACCGGGAAGTGCTGGATCTTTTATGCCAGCATACTTCCACCATCCTGTTACTGGAACCGTTTCTTTTTGATGAACCGGCAGAATACTCCGCCTGGCATCCGTATATCGAAAAAGAAAGCCAGATCATCCACGATCTGGCACTCTCTTATTCTGCTCATTTTATCACGACGGACTCAATCCTCCGACAGGCAGCTCGCCAGGAAGGAATCGATGCGATCACGACCGACGGGATTCATCTGACGCCACATGGCAACACGCTCCTTGCTGATCTCTGGCATCAGGCGTTTACTGCTCTTTTCCATGACTGACCCCGCCTTCTTTTTCTTTCTGCTTTCGTCTCCGGTTCATGATCCCACCGATTCTTCCTGTCTCTTTTGCAGACAGAGTCTTCCACCCTTCTTCAAGCACCTGATCGAGAAGTCCTAGTTCCTGCGCGATCTCATATTTCATCTGCTCTTCCCGGCTCATCTTTGCGATATCCTCCCGGCTTATCTTTTTCTCTTTTCCCATAAAAAAAGTCACACTCCTTTTCTCTTGAAGTATGACCTTTTTTTCTCTTTCTATTCACGTTGTTCTTTATTTCGGAATGATGATCGATGCGATGATGTACGCAAGGATTCCGGATCCTCCCATAAAGGAAAAGATCACCCATGCCAGTCTCACCAGCGTCGGATCGATGTTAAAATATTCTCCGATTCCGCCGCAGACTCCACAGATCATATAATTGGTTGAGGAACGATATAATCTCTTATTTTCCATATTCTGATTCTCCTTTTATCATGTAAATTTTTACTCTCTGTTATTTTTTCGGACCCACGCTTAAAATATATCCGTTACCCATTCCACAAACCAGTTAACCGGATCAAAATTGGTATGGTCACTGATTTCACTCATAACCTCATCTTTCATCTCCTGAAAATCCCCGCTGTTGATGGAAAGTGCATCCACCAGATCATTTCCTCCCCGGATTCCTCCGAGAAGCATCCCGCAGATCAGAAGGGTAAGCCCGAGTCCCCCGCAGATTCCGCTGGTTACAAGTAACCCTTTGTTCAAACGCTTCATTCTGCCCTTGCCTCCTTTCCTTTATGTACGATTCTTGAGATAAAATTCAGCGTGGCACGTAATACACGCGGACACAGCTGAAAGGTAAACCACAGGAAAAATACTGCGCATAAGATTCCCAGTGCGATGCAGATCAGACCGCCGCCCATGCTTACCAGTCCGGCTGCCGGTGAACTGATCGCATGAAGGATCCCTTTGATCAGAACGGCGATCCCGCCTCCGATCATTCCAATCGCTACGGCGAAAAAGCTGATCCACAGGGCAAATACGGTTGCCAGGATTCCGATAAAAATGCCAAGTGCTCCACCGCCAACGCCGAGAAGCATCGGAGATGCAAAGACCAGTATAATGATGAGCAGTGCCCATCCGCCAACACCGCGTTTCGGTTTTCTCGCCTGCATCGCATACGGACTTTGCGTACTTCTATTCTGCCAGGTCTGCTGCTGACCGCTCTGTCCCTGCGTATCTGCATTCTGCCAGCCATCGGCGTCCTTCGTCTGACTTTCTGTCCCTGTATTTTCCATATCGGTATCATTCGCTCCGAATGTCGATCCGCCATACTGCAGGTTTGCCTTGATGCTTGCTACTACTTTTCCCGGACTTCCCAGTTCCTGGATCACGGCATCCTCGTTTTCCTCCCCGGCATCGTCAAAATATTCCTGATAATAGCGAATGGCTTCCTGCCGTTCTGCCGGCGGCAGATCCTGCAGAAGTCTCGCTAATTGTGCAATAAACTGCTCACGATTCATTGTTGATTCCTCCCTCAAAAACCATGGAAATATTGGATGAATATCTCTTCCACTCCTCTTTGTATAACCCCAATTGGGCCAGTCCCTGCTCGGTTACTTTATAATATCTCCGGTTGCGCCCCGCACATTCCAGATCATAGACCATCAGGCACTGATCTTTCTGCAGCCTGCGAAGCACCGGATACAGGGTGGAATCGGAAATGTCGATAACCTTCCGCACATCCTGTGTGATCTTATATCCGTAAGTGCCTTCCTTCTCTCTCGAGACAACGGCAAGAACAATGGCATCCAAAAGAGCCGCTCCTGTATTAAATACCATATCGCACCCCTTTTTCTTTTTTCTGTATGTTCGAACCCTTTCCCGATCTGTTTTCACGAAAAGACTCCGCTCATACCTTTCCCCCGGTTTCCCGGACCGTATGTTGTTTTGCATTTAATACTATATACCGTATAATATTAGATGTCAACAAATCCTGGGAATCTTTAAAATATCTTAAGACTTCTTCTAAATATCTACAAAAAGCGGCTGCCGCGGAGGTTACACCTCCACAGCAACCGCTTTTCCAAGCGCAAATGAATATAAATAACACTCTTTTACCTTTTTTCCATACGCGCGCTCCAACGCCTGACAGTAGTAATGCATCTGTCTCTGATACCGGTCGATCAGTTCCTGTCCCTCTTTTACATGGTCGGTTTTATAATCCACCAACACCAGGCCGTCCGCCTCTTCCCAGAAGGCGTCGATGATTCCCTGTACCAGGATCTGCTCCCCCTGATCCCACGCAGGATTTCTCTCACTGGCATCGATACTCATCACAAACTGCTGTTCCCGGTGCAGCGTGCCAAGGGCAGAAGCTTCTTTCATCCGTTTTCCCACAGCTGAACGCACAAACCAGCTGATCTGACTGGAACGTACCACTTTAGCCGCCTCTTTGCTGATCTTTTCTTCCTGTAACAGTTCTTCGATCTGCTGCTCGATCGCCTGCTGCGAATCTGCTTTTGAATAGTCCAGGCACTCCAGGATCCGATGATATGCGGTTCCCCTTGCTGCGCCCTGCAACAGCGGCTCCCTGCTCTCCTTCATAAAATCAGGAATGATTGGTTCCTGTTCTTTCTCCTCATACAGATAGACGGTCTCTTCCTCCTGCTCCTCTCTGCCCTGTTTTTTCAGTTCTGATACGCTGACCTTCACCGGAATCTCCTGCAGATATCCATACGGATACACATAGGAAAATTTCTCTTCCAGATCTTTTCGGATCGTCGCATCAAACACCTCCTGCGGATCCCAGGTTTCGTATGCGGCTCTCTGCCGTACCCGGTCTTCCCGTTCTGTTACCTGATCCGTGATCAGATGTTCCATCTCAAGGATCTGCACCGGAAACTCTTCGTTTGCTCCGGCAAGTGCCGGAAAAATCCAGTCCCAGTAGCAGCGCGCGCCTTCCCGCATACCGTAAGGAAGTTTCTCTTCCTGCCAGTCCCGCGCCTCCGCCTGTACTGCCTGATAATCCTCTATTTTTTTCACGGTTCCGGTAAGGATCAGTTTTTCTTTTGCTCTTGTGAGTGCCACATATAATACACGCAGTTCCTCACCCAGACTCTCCAGCCGGATCTGTTTCTGGATCACCTGCCGCACCAGTGACGATGCCTGTGTCCGCTCCTTGGGGTCTACCGCCTGCATCCCGATTCCCAGATCCTGATGGATCACCAGACCGGTGCTGGCATCGGACATATTAAACCGTTTCCCCATCCCTGCCGCAAAGACAATCGGAAACTCCAGTCCCTTACTTTTGTGGATGCTCATGATCCGCACCGTATCTTCCTGTTCTCCACGGATATTGACCTCACCAAAATCCACCTGATATTTCTGCAATTGTTCCACATACCGGATAAAATTAAACAACCCGCGGTAACTGGTGCTCTCATATTCCATGGCTTTTTCCACCAGCATCTGCAGATTTGCCCGCCGTTGTGCACCACCGAGCATCGCACCTGCGTATAACCCATACCCGGTCTTTGCCAGAATCTCTCCGATCAGTTCATGGATCGGCGTATAAGTAACCTTTTCACGGAGTTTTTCATAGACAGACCAGAAATTGCCAAGTTTTTCACACAACTCCCCGTCCTGTCCCTCCTGCAGATAGTTCCAGACACAGCCATAGATTTTCTCCTGCGGATAGCAGGCTTTTAACAGTGCCAGCTCTCTCGCACTGCACCCGCCTAACGGCGATAACAGGACACCGGTAAATGGAATCTCCTGCATCGGATTATCCAGGATCCGCAGATAGTTCAGGATCGTCTGTACTTCTGTCGTGGAAAAATATCCTGTTTTTGAGGTAGCATAGGCAGGGATTCCCATGTCCATCAGTACATTGACAAAGTTCTCCGCCCAGCCGGTGATCGTCCGAAGCAGGATCACACAGTCCTGATAACGTGCGGGACGATACTGTTTTTCTTTCTTATCCCAGACCAGTTCTGTTCCCACCATGCTGCGGATCTTTTCTCCGATCATCCGTGCTTCCAGCTCCTGATCGCTCTGTTCCTGCATCTTCTCATCCATACCGTCCGTGCCGTTCTGTGCCACAAGCACCTGGCACGCCGGTTCTTCCGGTGTTCCCTCCGGCTTTTCTTCAAAAACAGCACCCGGATACAAGGCCGCATCTGCATCGTATTCCACCGCTCCCAGATCCTTTCCCATGATCCGGTAAAAGATCTGATTAACGCCTTTGAGCACTCCGGCTCTGCTTCGGAAGTTTTTGTGTAGGTCGATCCTCTGACCTACACTGTCTTCCAGACTGTAGGTTTCGTATTTTTCCATAAAAAGTTCCGGTCTGGCAAGGCGGAACCGGTAGATGCTCTGCTTCACATCGCCCACCATGAACAGATTATGCCGCCCGAAGCGAAGCTGTGACACACTCTGCAACAAAGTCTCCTGCACCAGATTGCTATCCTGGTACTCATCGATCAGAATTTCCTCAAAACGATCGGAAAATTCATCCGCTGCCTGGGTATACCGGATCTCCCCGTCTTCTTTTTTGACCAGGATTTCCAGCGCGAAGTGTTCCATATCTGTAAAATCAACGATATTTTTCTGTCGCTTTTTTTCCGAAAATGTCTCGATAAACTGCCGGGTCAGACGAATCAGTTCCTGCACCGGCTCCCTGCAAAGTTCCAGTTCTTCCAGCACTTCCTCCGTTGTCTCATAAAAATAATTCTCCCGCAGTTTTTTCACAGCATCTTTTGCCTGATCCCGCAGGTTCTTCGCCAGCTCCCGCTTATCCTCCTGCACACTGTCATCTTTCTTTCGTGACAGTGCTTTTGGCTTCCAGCTATCCAACAGGACTCTGCATCCGTCAAAATCCTGTGTTGCGAAAGCCTCTTCCAGATCTCTTCGAAACAAAAGATCCTGTTCCAACGCTTCTCCGTACATATATGGTCCGCCGGGACTGTAGATCACTTCTTTGCACCGTTCCTGAAGATAAGTGATCTGATCCAGCAGGTGTCCGGCATCCTCCCACAGTTTTTTCATCCATATACAGGACACCAGCTCTTCCTTTGTCCGGATCTCGTATGCCTTCGTACAGCTGTCCAGCCATTCCAACGGCCATGGATTACTCATGGCAAACTCATACATCCGGAGAATCAGTTCCGTCAGCACCTCATCGCTTTTTCCGGTGGCAAAACTCTCCACAAAACGGTCAAAACTTTCGGTTCTCTCCTGGTAACTGCTCTCAAGCACCTCTTTTGCCACATCCTGTTTCAGCAGTTTGATCTCGCCCTCATTCGCCGTGCGGAATCCGGGATCCAGATCGATGATGTGAAAATAGTTCCGGATCACATAAGAGCAGAATCCGTCGATCGTCGTGATCTGTGCGTTGTGGATCAACGTCTGCTGTCTTTGCAGATGTTCATTTTCCGGATCCTGTTCCAGATAATTCTCCACAGCTTCCGTCAGTCTCTCCCTCATCTCTCCGGCTGCTGCCCGGGTAAATGTCACAATCAGCAGCTGATCGATATCGATGGGATGATCTTTTCTGGTCAGTTTTCCCAGGATTCGTTCTACCAGAACAGCGGTCTTACCGGATCCTGCCGCCGCACTGACCAGGATATTTCTGTCCCGCAGTTCAATGACCTTCTGCTGTTCCGGTGTCCACTTCATTTCCATCTTCCTTCTCCCCTTTCTCTCTCATTTTCTTCCACAGTTCCTCATCGGAAAATGTCGGAAGTCTTCGGAAAATGTTTCCCTCCTGTTTTTCATCAAATCCGCAGATCTCCTTAAAGCTGCAATAGTCGCAGGCGGTCCGTTGTTTTAATTTATATGGATTTTTCTCTATCTCCCCGCCAAGGATCCGTGTTCCATTTTCACGGATCTTATCATTGACATAGGCACAGAGTTCTTCGAACTGTTCTTTGCTTGCCGTTTTGGAACGACTTGAAAGGCTGCCGTTTTTATTGTAAGCTGCCGGGATCACCAGCGATTTTTTCCCTGCTTCCAGTTCCCGATCCAGATCCTTTAAGATCTTTTCTTCTGCCCGGACCAGTCCGTCCACCTTTAATTTTTCCAGCAGTTTCCGTTCAATCTCCTCTTCCTCATCCCCAGGTTTTCCATCCACCAGTGGATCTTTGACATGATAATAAAACATCCCCGCCGGTTCTGCATGTTTTCCCGGATGATTCTTTTCTTCCAGCTCCATTGCTGCATTCAGATATACGATAAGCTGCAATTGCAGTCCGTGATACACCGAAGTAAGATCCAGAGCCGTATTGCCGGACTTATAATCAATGACTTTCACATAGATCGTATCGTCCTCCTCATAGCGGTCCACCCGGTCAATCCGCCCCCGCAGGCGCAAGCGCTCCTCCTCCGATAACTGAAAATTCGATGCTTTCAGATCTTCCTCCATAGAAAAAGAGATTTCAAACCGACTTGGTTCATATTTTCCTGCTTTCAGCTGTTGCTGCAGTGCCCAGACCGTCCGCCGCAGAATCCGTTTTACACGCAGGATCATATACTGGTTTCTTGCACTGCTCTCCAGAATCGTATTGCCATAGTCGTGAATGGTTTCCTCCACACTCGTATCAATCAGCTGATCCCGTTCCTGATCCGTCAGACTACGCCATGTCAGCTGGTTTTTTTTGAGATTTCGTGAAAACTGTTCCAGTGCCTGATGGATCACATTGCCCAGATCCGCCTGACGAAATTCGTATTCCTGTCGTTCCTCGATCTTCAGACCATACTGCAGAAAATGTGCAAAGGCACAGGCTGCAAACCGTTCCAGTTCCGTCGCACTGTTTTCCAGTTCTTTCCCGTAAAGTGCCACCGCCGCCGCTTTTCCGATGCTGCTCTCCGGTGCGCCCTCGTATGCCGCCTGGATCCAGCGAAGACACTGCTCCTTCCACTCTTTTGACCGCAGATACCAGGAAAACAGTTCCCTCCAGCCATCGTTCTGCTGATGTTCTCCATCCTTTCGAAGTCCTGCCAGAAGAATTTCCGTTGCCTGCTGTGCCATCTGCATTTGGCTGATCTCGTCTTTCGGATTATCCTGGATCACCAGTTTCGGATACATCCGAAGAATCAGCGCGATCAGATACGCCGGGCTCTGTGCCTGCCCCTGTGCATTTGACTGAGCGTAAGAAAGATACAGACACCGGGAAGGTTTCGTCAGATTCAGATACAGATAGAAACGCTGGATATACATGGATTCTCTTGCTGTAGGTGCCAGTGCTACCTGACGGCTATCGAGAAATTCCCGATCTGACTCAGACAGCAGACCTGCCTTCCCTCCGTGTTTCGGGATGATTCCGTCGTTGACGCCTGCAAAGAACAGTACTTTGATGTCTTTCAGTCTGGTACGCTCCATCTCACCGATCAGTACCTGATCTGCCGTCGGTGGAATGATGCCCACCCGCATCTCCTGGAATCCCACATCGAGAAGCTGTCCGTACTCCTTCGCCGTGATCGTCTCGCTGCCAAGCATCTGCACCATCTTATCAAGAAGTTCCATGATCATTCCGTAAATCTGGCTATATTCTTTCACCATCGCCTGATCGCCCTGTGTAGCAAATTCCTGTTCTTTCTCAGATAACCGTTCCTGAATGTCGTCCTTTACGATCATTTCATAGAGCATCCGTGTCCGTTCTTCTACTGTGTGCTCTTTTTCTTTCATATACTCCGCAAAAGGACCGATCTTTTCCCAGACCTGTTCCCGGATCTGGTTGATTCCTTCGATACTGCCTTCTTCCATCCCGCGATACCGTCTTACCCAGTGATCCTTCCACTGTTTTTCCCCGCGGATTCCCACAGCGATACAGTAATTTTCCAGCTGATCCACCTGATAAACCGGAATTCCGGACAGCCCACAGCGAAGATAACGAAACATGCTCTCATAGGAAAAATACTCCACCACCAGATTGACAGCCGCCCGGATATACTCTACAAACGGATTCATCAGGATGGAATGTTTTTCATCGATAAAGCAGGGAATCTTACACTGTTCCATGACCTGTCTGGCATAGCTTCCGTACGTCGTCATATCCCCTGTGATCACAGCAAAATCCCCATACCTGTAGCCCTTTGTCCGCACCAGCAGACGAATCCTTCTGGCGATCTCTTCCATCTCTTCTTTCGGATTTCCGGCCTGAAAGATCTGTACCTCTTCCTGTTCCTTCCGGTACTGCCGTTTATCATACCGAAACAGATGCTGTTCCAGAAATTCCAGTGCCGGTGCCTCGCAAAAACGGCTATATTCCCCCGGACGCACCCACCAGGGATCCAAGACTTCCACCCGTTCTTCCGCTGCCATTCTGGTCAGAGATTCCATCATCTCCCCACTCATCCGAAACAGATGCTGCGGACGTTTTAACTGTGCCACAGGCACCTTTTCCTCCAGCGTCACCGTCACCCATACCTGCTGTGCCAGTTTCAGCAGTTCCCGCAGTAATTTATTCTGTACCGGAGTAAATCCGGTAAATCCGTCCAGAGCGATCCAGCTGTCTCTCACCAGTCGGGAACTTCCGATTTTCTCACACAACAGATCCAGAACTTCCTCCGCCGTGATATACCGTTTTCTCAAGAACTCGAAAAAACCCTGATAAATGGTCTGCACATCCTTTACTTTGTGATACAGCAACGGTCTTTCTTTCGCCATATTGCCGATCTCGTCCAGTTCCTCCGGATGAATATCGTACTGCATCAGCTCAGATAACAGTGATTTCATCTCACTGACGGTTCCCAGTTTTTCCAGACTGCTACCCAAAACTCCCAGCTTTTTCTTCTGTTCCTGCACCACGCGTTCCAGTACAAGAATTTTCCCCACGTCTTCCAGAACAGGTGTCTGATCACCGCCTACTTCCGCGAATACCCGGTGTGCCAGACGGTCAAAACTTAAAATATCCACGTTCATGATTCCATGACGGGGACTCAAAGCTACCAGTTCCTTCTGTGTCTGCATCGTAAACTGTTCCGGTACAATCACCAGATACTTTCTCTCCGGATGTGTTCCGGCTTCCTGTAAGATTTTCTGATATAACTGAAAAGATTTTCCAGCTCCCGAATTACCTGGTACAAATTGCAGTGCCATGGATCTTTTCCTCCTTTTTTTGTTCCTGCTTCTGCCTGCGCTCAGCATCTTTTCGTCTGTCTTCTTCTCTCTGACAGTTCGACCCCTGTCTTTTTACCGGCAGGGGTCGTAACTGTGTTTTACATTTTTCTGATTGGTTCACACGGAATATGCAGCTTCCCGTTCTGTTTGATTGCATTATAATCCTTCATAGTCAAAAAGTGGAATGAAACTTTCTTTTGCTGTCCCTCCTTCCTGAAAAAACCCCTGTGTAATACCAAGATCCAGTGCATGATCAAGTACCTTTTCATATTCCCGTTTTGTCACCCTCCGGTTCAGATCCGGGATATCACGCACCTGAGGAAGGGGGGTATACTGATTCATCAGACTGATGGTCAGGTTCTTTCCATATGTTTCATATAACTCATCAAGCACTGCTATGGAGTTTTTCGTATGACCCGGCAGGATCAGATGGCGGACGATCACACCTTTCTGAATATAACCGTTGTCATCGTATTCACACCTTCCTCCGGCCAACATCATCTCCCGGATCGCTGCCACCGCAACTTCCGGATAATCTTTCGCTTTCGAACAGGCAAAGGCAAGTTCCGGATCCATATATTTAAAATCGGGCAGCCACACGTCCACGACTTCTTCAAGCATCTGCACCGTTTCCACCTGTTCATAACCACTGGAATTGTAGATCACCGGCAGATACATTCCCTGTGCTTTTGCCTTTTTCAGTGCTCCGATCACAGCCGGTGCGAAATGTGTCGCCGTTACCAGATTGATATTCGCTGCTCCCTGTTCCTGAAGTTCCAGAAAAATCTCACTGAGACGATCCCCGGAAATCTCCCTGGCACAGTTTCCTTGTGCGATTTCATAATTCTGGCAGAAAATACACCGCAGACTGCAGCCGGAAAAAAATACAGCACCAGATCCCCGTTTTCCTGAGATACAGGGTTCTTCCCACATATGAAGTGCAGCTCTCGCCGCCCTCAGTTTTCCGTCCATTCCGCAATAACCTTTCTCTCCGGACTCCCGGTCTACGCCGCACATTCTCGGACACAGCATACAGGCATCCATTCCCATCGTTTCTTCCCCCTGTTTCTTCTTGTACTACTGAAAGTTTCCCATTCAATTTTCCGGAAGCCCATATCTCATAAAATCACACCATTTCTCATACACTATAGAAAAGCATCGGAAAAGGAGTGTGTACTATGAGTTCCAAAACCAGGATTGTTGTACTACATATGAAAGAAGTGATCTATACCGCTATCTTTCTCCTACTCGGTCTCCTGATGATCATTCTTCTTCTGATCATGTTCGGACCATCAAAAGACAAAGAAACCGCTGCCTCTGTTCAGACAACTTCTGCCCTCACCGGGCAATATCTTCCGGGCGTCTATAGCACAGCCATTGAACTGAATGACAATACCTTCGATGTGCAGGTAACCGTAGACAGCAACCACATCAATTCCATCGAACTGGTAAACTTAAGTGAATCCACCGCTGCCATGTATCCACTGATGGAACCGGCACTCGAAGAACTCGCCTCCCAGATTTATGAAAAACAGTCTCTGGAAGATATCACCTACGAAGACGATAACAAATATACTTCCATGTTGCTTTTAGAAGCCATCAAAAGTGCCCTTGCCAAAGCTTCTGTTCTGCAGCAATAGCTTCCATCCCGTTATTATTTCCGGATAAATATGCCATAGCCGCTTCCCAGTCTGCCTCCCTGCTGCAGATAGTCTGCAATTGCTCTCTGCAGCCCGGTCTTCCGGGGCAATTCTTCCGGTTTCTTCTTCCATTCTGCACCAAATACTCTCCAGCCATCCGGGAAAATCTCATCACTTTTTTCTGTGTCAATCAACTGAAAACGCCTGGCATACGCTTTCATATTCCCTTCCGGAAGAATCTGTACCAGATCCGGATCGATCAGCCAGGATTCCACACCAAACACCCTGTAGTCTTTCGGAAAGTAGTCTTTAAAAAATGCTTCTGTCCGTGCAAAGGCATCCTCCAGAAGCTCCGGTTTCATCGGACCTGCGGATGGAATATGCATATTAATGACAGTATCCCCGGGATGAATCCTTACACCATCCAGTCCACAGTCTTTCTTTCCCTCAAACGGGCGCAGTTCAAATTGCAGACGTCCCAGTCCGAACCTGCTCAGATTAAAGAATCCGTCATACCAGTGACCTACAAAATTGCCGTATACGCCATGAATCTCATAACACTCCAGCATTTTCCACTTCATATCTTCCAGACTCTTATAGTAAATTTCCACAGGCAGTCCCTGTTTTTCATAACGCACTTTCACTTCTTCCCAGCAGCACCATAACATCAGTGCATCCAGAAGATAGCGGTTCACTCCCAGTGCTTCTTCTCTGGCTTCTGTCTCTGCCAGTGCCTGGGTAAGAATGGAAAGTTCTCCGTCTGCTGCCATCACCTGCTCTGCCGTCTGTACGATCACATCCCAGTGATCTGCTTCTTCCAGTTCTTTTCTTGCCTCCAGAAGCTGTGCAATTCCTTCTTCCGGCATCTGTATCTTTTCCATCAGACGTTTCATCTGTTCTCTCGTTTCCTTCATCTGCCGTCTTACTCCTTTCCCTTCTTACTGACTGCAAAATACATTTTCAGAAGTTATCCATCCGTTTTCACTATTATGACAGTTTTTCCACCTGATCCATCCAGATACGCACACAGGAATCGCTGGACATCCTCAGGTCTCCTCTTGGCGATACGGCTACTGTACCGACTTTCGGTCCATCCGGCAAACAGGAGCGCTTAAACTGCTGCATAAAGAATCTCCGGTAAAAATTCTTTAACCATTTCAGGATTACTTCCCGGTCATACACACCGTCAAAAGTCTGCACTGCGATCCGGAAAATCTTATCCGGCTCATATCCTGCACGAAGCATATAATAAAGGAAAAAATCATGCAGTTCATACGGTCCCACCAGATCTTCTGTTTTCTGTGCGATCTTGCCGTCTTTTGGCGGAAGCAGCTCCGGGCTTACCGGCGTATCCAGAATATCCAGCAGAATCTCGGACAGGCGATCATCCCCACAGGTATCCGCATAATACCGTACCAGATGGCGTACCAGTGTCTTCGGAATTGACGTATTCACCGCATACATGGACATATGATCTCCGTTATAGGTTGCCCATCCAAGTGCCAGTTCCGACAAGTCACCTGTTCCAATCACCATACCGCCCGCCTGATTCGCGATATCCATGATCACCTGCGTACGTTCTCTCGCCTGACAGTTTTCGTATGTCACATCGTGATTTTCCATATCATGTCCGATGTCCCTGAAATGAATGGTTACGGCTTCACGGATATCTACTTCCCGCAGGGTCGCACCAAGTTTTTTGGTAAGATCGCAGGCATTACGATACGTTCTGTCAGTAGTTCCGAAACACGGCATTGTGACTGCCGTGATTTTTTCTCTTGGCATACCAAGAAAATCAAAGGCTCTGGCTGTCACCAGCAGTGCCAGTGTGGAATCAAGTCCGCCGGAGATACCGATGACAGCGCTCTGGCTGTGAGTATGTTCCAGACGTTTCTTCAGTCCCATTGCCTGAATCGTCAGAATCTCGTCACATCGTTTTTCCCTTTCTTCTTTTCCGGATGGTACAAACGGTTTTCTCGGGAAAGTTCTGGTCAGTCTGGTTTCTTCTTTCTTCAGTGTAAATATAATTTCCTGATAACCGGCCGTATCTGCCGGCGGATAAGTTGTCATTTTCCTTCGCTCGGTTACAAGACGCCGGATATCCAGATCACCGTAGATTGTCTGATTGATAAAACGTTTTGCCTCTTTTAAGATGGAGCCGTTTTCACAGATCAGATTGTGTCCGCCAAAGACCAGATGCGTAGAAGATTCTCTCTACCC